>Ga0163150_10002022_pt1 | contig 32611 bp, 32 predicted proteins | sample OliLakLV19P2IB_FD_148628 | JGI IMG/M metagenome (GOLD analysis project Ga0163150, IMG submission 148628) | Freshwater microbial mat bacterial communities from Lake Vanda, McMurdo Dry Valleys, Antarctica - Oligotrophic Lake LV.19.P2.IB | ecosystem: Environmental > Aquatic > Freshwater > Lake >...
GGGTGGCGAGTCATCGGGGGCAACCGCGTGATTTCGCGTCAGGTATGGCCCCGGCACCGCTGCAACTCGGTACTGCACGGGATGAGACGACGTCAGACCGTACCTTATCGCCCCCTCCGGGTCTGTGAGAGAGTGAACACTTTCCAGACGACGCCGACGGAGTCGCCAGGCGTCGGCTCAGGCCGGAATCAACGTGAAGACGAGCACGCCAAGTACGAACCAGATCGCTGCGTAGGCGAACAGAAAGCCGATGAACCGCCGGAAATCGATCCGGGCGACGCCGGCGCCAACCGCCACCCAGAACGGCGTCAATAGATTCCCCATCTGATCGCCGACCGACAGCGCCAGGAGCGCCTGCTGGACCGAGACACCGACGGCGGTGGCGGCCGCTGCAGTCACGTAGCCCTGGATAACCCACTGGCCGCCGCTCGAGGGAACGAAGCAAGCCACGACGGCCGAGATCAGTGCCGTGAAGAATACGAAAGTATGCCGCGTGGAAACCGCTGCGAGCCCGCCACTGATGGAGGACCCGAGTGACGTGAACTGGAGCAGACCGGCCACGCCGCCATAGACGTGGTACATCACGACGATCGGCCAGCACGAAAGGATCGCGGACCTCAGCGCCCGATTGAAGTTTGCCACGTTCCGGTGCATCAGCAGCGTCAGCGCAAACAGGATCGTATTGAGCGAATTGAAATCGAGTCCGGACCCCTTGACCGCAAAATGCTGGTAGAGCCAGGCAACCAGGGCGGCGGCCAGGATCATGACCGGCACGGAGCTGCGTTCGACCCGGTCCGTAACCGTCGGAACAGTTGACGTGCGTTCGATCGGCTCCGCCTCGACTGTCACCGCGAGCGGCTCGGTCAATTTAAGGGTGTCAGGAAACGCGGAGAGCGGCCGCGGATTCCTCGGGTGGAGAAATCGTGCCGCGACGATGACCGCGACCACGAACGACACGACGAAGATAAGGGTCGCCGGCGCCCAGATCGTGGTCGAGAGCGGCATGAGGCCGGTCTGTTCCTCCAGGAAGTGACCCGGCGTGTTCATCATGAGCGGCGCGCTCGATGACAGTCCGAACTGCCAGACCGAGCCGGCCGCGAAGGTAGTGGCGAGGAGAAACGGAAAATCGACGTCGATGCCTTTGCGCTCCGCCTCGCGCGCAAAGTGGATTGACACCAGCGGTCCCAACGCGAAGGCGAGCCCCCAGAAGAGATACCCCAGACACGCGACCACCAGGCAGCCGAGTGCAATCACCTGGCCGCGGGTTCGCGGAAGGCGGGAGAGCAGGCCAACCGCACTCTTGAATACCGGCGCGGCGCCCAGGGCCGAACTCAGCAGCAGGATCAGCGTCATCTGCATCGTGAACGGGAGCAGCATCCAGAGGCCGCGGTAGAACGCGTCCAGGATGACGGTGCCCGAATTGCCGATGGCGAGCGCCTAGAGGGCGAGGAGCAGCAGCATGCCGATGGCGGTCGACATGGCGTCCGGAATTACCCGGCCGATGAACAGCGAGAAGCGCGTCAGCCAATCGTCGGTAGTCGGCGTCGGCTCGGAGGGACCACTCATGGGTCAGTTCGGCGTCCCTTTTGGCTCGGCTGGGCAGCAGCTGCGATTAGCGCAACTTACCCGGTACGCTGCGGTCGCGCCTGCTACCCAAAATCCGCGTGTCGCTGGTTCGATTCCGGCCCTGGCCACCATTTCCCTTCGGGTCTATACCGGACACATGGGTGACTTGGCCTCAATGGATCGTCGAAACACTTGTTTCCAGAACGTGGGCTGGAGTCTTCCAGCCTAACGTCTCCCGCGGGCGGGTATTTAGCTTCTTCGCCACCGCATCTAATTGAGCTTGATTAACAGCCGAGAGGTCCATTCCCTTGGGATAGTACTGTCGGAGTAATCCATTGGTGTTCTCGTTGCTTCCACGTTGCCATGGACTATACGGATCACAGAAGTACACCTTTACGTCGGTTGCAACAGTGAACTTGGCATGATTGGTGAGTTCTGAGCCTCGATCCCAGGTTAATGATTTGCGCAGCGCCGTAGGGAGCTTACGAACCGCCTTGATCAAAGCATCGACGACGACGTCTGTTCGCTTCTCGGAGAGCTTGAGCAAGATGACGAACCGCGATCGTCGCTCGACCAATGTTGCGATGAAGGTCCCACGAGAGCCCTCAACCAGATCGCCCTCCCAGTGGCCCGGTACCGCTCGATCTTCAGCTTCCGCTGGTCTTTCGCGTATAGGGACGGCATCGGCGATTCTATCGCCCTGCCGGCCGTCAACAGCATGGCGCGGGCGGCGGAGGCGCCGCTGGCTGGCCCCCAATCTTCGGACGGCGCGGGGGCCGCAGCGGCTGCTGCAGCCTGGCCTGCTTCCACAGCCGATGGAACCGCTTGCGGTTGACCCGCCAGCCGCGCTCGAGGGCATAGCCATGCGCCAGCCGATAGCCCCAGTCCGGGTACTTGTCCGCGACCCTGAGAACGAAGGCCAGCAATGCCGCGTTCTGCGCCGGGCGCACGGCCCGATAGTCGAGCGCCGAACGTGCGACGCTGAACAGCCAGCATCCGAGTTCCAATGACAGTTCCTTCCGGTTCGCGCGCCGCACCCAGACCCGACGGTCCGACACGCTCAGGATTTTTTTGCGAGTGCTTCCTTGGCAATGTCGAGTGCCAGGCTCTGATCGGCCACCACCTTCTTGAGCCGCGCGTTCTCCAGCTGCAGGCGCTTGAACTCCGCCACCTGGCGCACCTCGAAGCCCGCAAACTTGCGGCGCCACAAGTACACCGTGTGGGTCGAGACCGCATGCCGCTTCGCCGTCGCCGGCACGCCGCTCACCCGCGACTCGCCCACGATCCGTACGATCTGCTCATCCGAAAATCGCTTCTTCATGGACTTCTCCGTCAGGCATAGTCTGAGCCTGCCGGCCGTCCGAAATACAGGGGGCACTCCAGGGTCACTCCCCCTTGCCGCGCCTCCCAACCGCCCTGGTATCGTAAACCTTGCGCTTTGCCGATCTTCTCACGTGCCTCCCTTTCCTGCGCCGCGCTCGCGTTGGGTTCCTCCTGCTCGACAGACGCCTCCGGTTCATAGCTCAATTTAATGTATACCGGAAAGTGGTCGGAGCCGAACTGCGCAAGGCGGCGGAAGTCGAGCAGGCGAAAATCGTTCGTATGAAAAAAATGGTCCAGAGGAAAACGCAGGAAAAAGTATTTCGCGTGAAACGTGTTGAATAGACCCCGTCCGATCCGCGGATCTAGAAGCCCGCTGATATCCTGGAAGAGGTAGTTCGATCGCGACCAGGCGACGTCGTTTAGGTCACCAAAGACCACCGTCGGTCGTACCGTCCCCTTTATACTTTTGCCAACCAGAAGAAGTTCGGCATCTCGATCTGTCGAGCTTTCGTCCTCGGTCGGAAATGGTGGCCGCGGATGTAGACAAAAAAGCTCGACCTCGAGGCCAGTCGGCAACTTGGCGACAGCATGAATCGAAGGGATCGTGTCTTCGACGAGAAAGTCGATGCTCACGTTTACGAGCTCGAATCGCGAATACAGAAGCATCCCGTACGTATTGTCCTGTGGTTGATGGACTATGAAAGGATGCGTTGCTTCGAAGTCACGCAACTGCTGTTGCCACCAATCGTCCGCCTCGACGACCAGAATGATGTCAGGATCGACTTCCTTAATGATGCGGCATAGCCGCGCCGCATTGCGATTGGTCATGAGCAGGTTTGCGCACAGCATCGCCAAGCGGATACCCGGACCCTTGCTTTGCTGAACTTGCGTGCGCGCTAAGCTCGTATACGGGTAGATGACGTACGCCAACCGGGCCAGGCAGAGTACGAGTGCTGCGGTGAAAAGCGTCCCCGCGAGATCATAACCGTCGCGCAGATAGAGATAGGTCACCAGGGTCGATACGCCGATAAGGGCGATTTGAACGCGGGGGAAATCAAAGATCCTGATCCACCATACCTCGGAGCGGAGCAGCGGCAGCAACGTCGCGACTATGACCAGGGAACCCGTCGCGATAAGCGCGATGTCCATCCAGCTACGCAATTGTGGTCATTCCGGATTATGGCTACGTGCTTATTTCGATTTTGTAGCTAAAGCTTTGGAAGCCGAATACGGCTGATCATAAGCATACCAGACAGCAGAAAAAGCAGCGCCAAGGGATGCAGAGTTTGCCCCGCGATACTAACGGCACCGATCCAAAGGTTCGACCCGATGGCGTATTGGGAAGCGGCAAATGTCAGCAGGGCGACCAATAGGATTGAGGTCGGAATCGGCGTGCCCTCAAAATATTTCACCTTGTCCGTGCCTTCGGAGAGCTTATCCGCAGTAACGTTGTAGCGCGCGAGTCTCGATACGCCACACGCCACAAAAAACACCAGGATCAAGCGGTCGTATAAGCCCTGCATGCCGCAGACGTACGCAAGGACCGCCGGTGCAACGCCAAAGGAAATCACGTCTGCCAGAGAGTCGAGCTCCCGTCCCATGGCCGAGGTCTTCTGTCGCCAGCGGGCGATGCGGCCGTCCAGAATGTCGAAGACCAATCCCGCGAAGATGAGGGAGCCGGCGACGTAGATGCGCTCAACGTAACCGGTCTGCAAGTAAGCCATGCTGGAGAACACCGCGCCGGTGCCGCAGACCGCATTGCCCAGGGTGAACCAGTCTGCGAAGTGAAACTCGCGGATCATCGAAAAGCGCTTACGGGCCTCACCTGACATGCGCGAATTATGACGCCGTTCTTAGCTCGTGAGCTGGGAATACCCCACACATCGTTTGGATGGCGGGAGGGGCATGTCGGTGCCGCTGATCCTATGTGCGGTACCGAACAGACTGTCTCATCCCCATGTTGAAAATTCCGGCAATTCTGTCTCGGGTGTCAACCGGCGTCCAACATTGACCAGGGGTTGCGGGCTTATTTTCGCTTCTTGAACCGGTAGCTGTCGTTGCCCGTCTCGATAATGTCGCAGCGATGGGTCAACCGATCGAGCAGCGCCGTCGTCATCTTGGCGTCGCCAAAGACGTTGCTCCGTTCTCCGAACGACAGGTTTGTGGTCACGATCAGCGAGACGCGCTCGTAGAGCTTGCTAATCAGGTGGAACAGCAGCGCGCCGCCGTCTTGCGCGAACGGCAGGTAACCCAGTTCATTGAGGACTATCGCGTTTTGATTGAGCAGCCGGTTGGCGAGGCGCCCGGCACGGCCCTCGCTGCCGACTCAGACAGCGCAAAGCCGGTCGGCATGGGTTCGGTTCGGCGCAGCCCGTGCAGAGGCGCTCCGGTAAGTCCTGCCGCGTCTTCGGCTTGCGGGCGTCGAGGGCGGCTGTGCCTGCTACTGAGAATCCGCGTGTCGCTGGTTCGATTCCGGCCCTGGCCAGCATTTCCAAGTAAAAATGCTCCCCCGGGACCGCCTATAATCCTAGTGCGGGTGTGATAGAACCTTGATCGGGACGCGTCCTTAAGCGCTAGCCGTTACTGGAACAGACTCATCCCATGGGCGCTGTCTTTATCTCCTACTGCTCTCAGGATGCTCCTGCAGCGGAGCGTGTGTGCGAAGCCCTTCGCGCCGTGGGCATTGATGTGTGGCTTGATAAGAACGAGTTGCGCGGGGGTGACGCGTGGGATGCGCAGATCAAGAAGCGCATCCACGAGTGCGCGCTTTTCATCCCGATAATTTCAGCACACACGAATGCGCGGTCCGAGGGCTACTTCCGCGGTGAGTGGCATCTCGCCACGCGGCGGCTGCACAACATGGCGGACGACGCGGCGTTCTTGGTGCCCGTGGTGGTTGACGGGACTCGCGAGGCCGATGCACGTGTTCCCGAGGAGTTCTTTCGAGCGCAGTGGACCTGGCTGCCGGGCGGCGAGACACCGCCGGCATTGGCCGAGCGGGTGCGACAATTGTTGGGCTTGGATCCCGCCCCTATATCCACGACGAAGGCCGCGGCAGCGGGAGGCGTTGACCGAAGCGCCCGAAGTCCTGGTTCCACACAGGCAAGTGGCCTGCCGCTGGTGCGCCGGTTCGCCATTCCCCTGCTTGTGCTGCTTGTGGTTCTGGGCGGCGGAGTCTTTTGGTACTTCGAAGGCCGTAGCGACGCGCCTGCGGTAAAGCCAGCACGAAGTGCGGTATCGCCAGTCGTGGCTGTTACTCCCAACGACAAGTCGATTGCGGTGTTGCCTTTCGTAGACATGTCCGCCGAGAAGAATCAGGAATACATGTCCGACGGTATCGCAGAGGAACTTCTGAACCTGCTGGCGCAGGTTTCGGATCTGAAGGTAATCGCACGCACGTCCTCTTTCGCTTTCAAGGGCCAAAGCATAAACATTGCCGAGATCGCGAAGAAGCTGAACGTCGCTCACGTGCTGGAGGGAAGCGTCCGAACGTCCGGTAACACGCTGCGCATTACCGCCCAGTTGATACGTGCGGCCGACAGCACGCACCTGTGGTCGGAGCGCTATGACCGGCCAATGGATGACATTTTCACGGTGCAGGACGAGATTGCGAATTCAATCGTGCAGGCGCTGCAAGTCCGGCTTGCGGGTGGAGAGGCAAGTCGCAGAAAAGGTGGGACGCCGAATCTCGAGGCTTACAAGTTGTACCTGCGGGGCACGAGCGCTCTGAATCAGAACACCAGGGAGTCTCTTGACGCCGCGGTCGGCTATCTGGATCAAGCGATCAAGCTCGACCCGGGCTACGGAATGGCGTGGTACGCGCTGGCAACGGTCATTTCGATGAAGACCGACAACGTCTGGCTGGACCCGGAGGAGGGCTGGGAACGTGTGCGGGAGCTGGCGCAACACTCGCTGAAATTGAGTCCGGATCTAGCGGAAGCACATGCGCGTCTGCAGTGGACGTATATGTCTTGGGACTGGGATTGGCAGGCCGCCGAAGCCGAAGGTCGGCGCGCGCTTGCCATTGATCCAACGAATCCGGGTGCGCTGATGGCCGCCGGACGACTTTCCGCGACGCTTGGGCGTTGGGCCGACTCAGACAGGCAGCTTCGCGCGGCGCTTGTTCGTGATCCACTAAACACCTATGTGATCTGGAATCTCGGATTTTCGTATTACCGCGCGGGTCGATTCGCCGAGTCAGAAAGTCTGTATCGCAAGTTGCTCGAGCTTGAGCCGAGTTTCCTGTGGACCCGCTCGTACCTTGCGAAGACGCTGGTGGCGCAGGGCAAGTCGGATGAGGCGCTTGCAGTGTTGCAGCAGGACGCTGACTTGGCGACTCGTCTTTGGTTCCTTCCGATTGTCTTGCAGGCAGCCGGCCATCAAGCCGAAGCGGATCAGGCGCTGCAAGCGCAAATTGCGCAGTGGGCCGAGACGGGTGCATTTTTTGTGGCCATGACCTACGCGTATCGCGGAGATCGCGATAGCGCACTCGATTGGCTCGAACGCGCCTACCAGCAGAAGGATGCTTCTCTTGACGAAATCGTCGGCGAGCCTCTGTTCAAGAACCTGGGCAATGACCCCCGCTTCAAGGCCTTCCTACGCAAGATGAAGTTGCCGGAAGAGTAACTTCACACGGTCCATTCTTTCAGTTGGTCTTCTCAGAAATGGACGAATGTGACTGGCAACTAGAATCGAGGAATGGGGCGAGGTGATCGTCCTTATTTTGATCATTGATAAATGTTGGATTCTCTATGAAAGCGCTTTGCAGCACTACCATGATACCCATCATCGCGCTCGCTGTAGTCGCGCTCCAACTATCCTGTGCACCGCTTAGCGGCACGGTCACCCCGGAGCGCAGCGGCGCCAAAACACTTTTGAAGGGAAAGAAGACCATCGGTGATTCCTGCACGCTTCCCGAAGCCGAGCCCATCGTCGAGATCGTCCGCAGTGGGACTTTCAATGGGATCGCCGCAGACACCTACGCCCACGCTTCTAACGACGATTTCATCGGGACGATTAGCAATGCGAATTTCTACCGCTTTTGGGACGGCACCTGTAGCAGCTACAAGGTTCCAGTACGCATCGTGGCCCCCAAGGCCAATCACTGCGACAGCGGCCGCCTGGCCCACGTGGGGCTAGTTGAGCTAATCCACCCGTACCAGATCGGCGCCCCCGAATTCCCGCGGGGAGCCTTTGCTGGAGTCGTGCAAGCACAGAATGACCCCGTCTACGACCCGCTGCTCGATCAGGGCTATCACGAGGCCTGGGCCAATCTTCGCGAGTGGTTCCTCTTCGGCGATCCCGGCCACGGCGGCGGTGGAGTTGTTTACATGGGGTTTCAAGCCAACAACTTCTTGGGCGAGCTCGAGTACATCGCGGGCCTTCCCGACAACGTTGATTTGGGATTGCATCTGGAAAGGCCACAGGACTACGCGATTCTTTATCGCGACGTCTCGAGATGGCTGCGCGGGCCGAAGACCCCGCTCAATTTCACCGGTGCCGAGCGCACGGATCTATGCGAGGTCAGCGACGTGGTCGGCTTTGGCTACTCGTACACCGCGAAGCAGCTGAAGGCGGTCATCGCCGATCCCCATCACCTCAACTCGACCTGGGGATCGGCGGACCCCATCTTTTCGCGCGGGCGCGTGCTGGACGGCATGCTGCTGGGTGGATTTTTCGACACGCGCCAGAAATCTTCGTGCCCCGATGTCACCGCGAGCGACCTGGGAACCCTGCCGTGCGACGGTCCGGATGATCCCAGCGAGGGACCCATGGTGCTCGTGCAGTCGGAGACCGATGTCCAATTGTTCCCGCGCAGCGTCCGCGCCAAGCCGCCCGGCCGTCCCGCTCAGCTCGACCATTACAAGGTGCACGAGATCGATTCGGCCGCGCACATCGAACGACCGTATTTCCCAAACGCGCTCTTACTCGATTACCTCGAGCAGGATCGTTCCTCGACCCGACAGAATCCCTTGGATCGGAGCCCGGTCCTGCGCGCCGATCTCGTGAACCTCGTGGACAAGATTCAGCATGACACCCCGCTGCCGGTTTCCGCGTACATAAAGGCTCATGGGCCCATTTCGGCATTCGGCTATGGCATCGTGTCGCTCGATCCTTCTACGGGCAATGGTTTCGGCGGCGTCGAGCTGCCGCAGGCCGCCGCGCCGCTCGGGCTTTATCGCGGGATCGAATGTCATGGCGTGTCTTCTCGCGATTTCGATATCACGGATCCGTATCATTACGCACCGCGGCCGACGGGAAGCGGCGATTTGACCATTGGTCGCGCTAGGTACCTGCTCGAATCGAGCCCGGGTTTCTCGGCAGGGTCGCTGTGCGCGGAGTATGGGGGCATCGAAGGGATGTTCACTCCTTACCGGACGGTGGATGACGCCTTGGGAACGAGCTATTGCGCCGACCTCTACCCGACACGCCAGGTTTACTCCGACCGCGTGGCGGCCGCGGCGGACCGGCTGGTCGCACAGCGCTACTTGCTGCCCGAGGACAGAGACGGCGTCATCGCGGCGGCGGAGGCGGCGGCGGACGAATTTCCTGATTGCGTGCCAGGCAGGTGATTAGGCGAAATCCGCCAACTGGAATCAGGCTCACGCCAGCCAACTCCACCTGACGTCACCCCGCTTTTTCGTAGACGTTTATAACTGGAGCCCGCCAACTAACCGCAGACTCTAAGTCCTGACGGGACTAAAACGGGTGTCAGGTCGGGAACGCTACCGCCAGCCGCTAAGTGAACAACGGCCAAACGCACCGCGAACCCGGGAGCAATCCAAATGAAAGGAGATCTTATTTTCTGGCCCGTCGTCGTGATGGTGCTGCTGACACTGCTGGTGTACGTGCGGCTGATCCAGGTGAAGATCCACGCGATCAAGGCCGGGAAGGTGAACCGGGAGCGCCAGCCGCTGCACGGGGACGCCTGGCCGGACAGCGTGCTCCAGATCAACAACAACATCCGGAATCAGTTCGAGCTGCCGGTGTTGTTCTATGTCGTGTGCTTTGTGCTGTGGGCTTTAGAGGCGGTAGGCGTCGTGGCGCTCGTGATTGCGTGGCTGTTCGTGCCGAATCGGCGGCGCGCGTTCACGGCCGGCTGGTGGATCCTGGCGGCGGACGCTCTGGCAGCTTGCCGGGAAGACCTTGACGTCGCCCTGAGTGGTCGTAGGCGCCCGGGTCGCCTCACCGACTGTCGGCTGACGCCTGTAGGACCGCGCCGCATTGCGGCCCTGGCCATGCAGCCGATAGCCTCAATCATGCGACTCGCCTGGCTCGCCGCCGCGGCGCTTCTTCTCATCGCCTGCGCTACGAAGACGATGCCGAGTTCCTCTGCCAAGCCGATTCCAGCAGAACGCATTCTGGCGCCGGAATTCGCCCAACCCCGCGACGGGCTGGCGTTCCTTGTCGTGACGCGGGACACCGGGACGCGAGGCATGCTCTGTGACGTGAACGTCTTCATCGACGGCGTGCGGGCCGCAGAACTGCGACCTGGGGAACAGGCAAGGCTATACGTCGAGGAAGGCAAGCACCTTATCGGCGTCACCACCGAAGGTTGTCTGGGCGGTGAAGACCAGACCGCGATCGAGGCCACGCGGGCGCGGCCTTTTCTCCTCCGGATCCGGGCGGGGGGCGGCGACGGCATCCAGATCGAACCGAGCGCCTTCTAACGCGCTCGCTGCCCCCTCAGTCACCCGACGTCGCCCGCGTGCTCGACGCCTATGAGCAGGTAATCGCCGCGCGGCCGGACCTGAACCCGCGTCGCCTGCGAATCGAGCATTTTTTGTACTTCAGCGAGAACGACGTTGCCCGCGCCGTGCGGCTCGGCGTGGTTCTCTCGATCCAGTCCAACTTTAACGCCCGCATGGACGAGGAGGTTCCATTCGGCCTCGCGCGAGTCGGCGCGCCGCTTAGTGAAGGATCGGATTATTTCGCAATGTCCGGGCCGCCACTCGCAGGGTTCTCGGCGACACTTGGCCGCAAGTATGCGGTGGGGCAGGCATTGCCTGACGCCGAAGCACGCCGGCTGGCCTATCGAGCGAACGCACGGATGGTGCGCTCACCGTTGGCGCTGTCGCGGATCTCGTCGTCTGGTCTGCAGCCCCGTTTACGATCCCGCGCGATGTGCTCGGTAGCGTGACGGCATCAACAGTTGGCCAGTCAGCCTATTGATGTTCGCATCGTCGCTGCCGTCACGACTTTGGATGGAGCCAATGGCAACGTCTCCATCCTGGCGCTCGCCAAGAGCCTGGGCATGAGCCTGCGCGCCTTGCAAACGCGCTTTCTGGCCACAGTAAGTTTAACGCCCAAGGAATACGCCCAGATTCAGCGCCTGCAGGCCACGATCAGGCAATTGGATAGTCCTGTTGCCGCTGACGCCCCGGAACTTGAACTGGTCGATGCCGTGCTGGCCGCGAGGGATGAACGCGATGGTGACCAAACTTTGGCATTGGCAGCGGCCTTCGTGCGCAGCCACTTAAGGAAATGACGCATAGGCACATAACCGGCGCCGAAGGTTGACCAGGTTGAGGCGTACAACGGTGACTGAACCGCGCCACAATTTTGGAGAACCCGGACTCGGACTGAAAATCCGCGTGTCGCCGGTTCGATTCTAGCCGGTCCGAGAATCGCCAGGCACGTCACCAACATCTGCATGTGCCGCGATCAGCAGGAGTGTCGGGCTCAGCCGGGCTCCTGCACGATTGGCTGCGAGAGAATCCAGAGACTCGTGCTCGTGAACGCCACCATCAGCGCCAGCATGGGCAGCTGGCTCAACATCGCGGCCCGTCGCGTCGTGAACAGGCGGAGCGCCTCAATGTGGGCCAGCGTCACTGAAACGACGTGGCCGCTGACGATGGCTACCAGCGCGATGTACTAGACAGACTTCATGCTGATCACGCCGAGATCAATTGTGCGGCCGCGCGTGCCGAAGAGATCCCAGCCCCACCCGAACGGATCGGAAGCGAGTGGTATCGCCAGCTGGCCGGCAAGCAGGAGATAGGAAAGGTAGTGCGCGGTGTGATATGCGATGGCGATCGGCAGGAAGGAGAGCGCGAAGGCGCGCATCGCCTGGCGGCCGCTGACGCCCCCACCGATGAGCGCGCTCAAATGACAGACGGCCGCGAAAACCGCAAAGAATGCAAGCGCGGTCAGGAGCAAGCCCAGCGTCTTGGCTGTCATCAGAATGTCGAAACCTGCATCTCCCAGCCACAGCAGGATGGGGCGCAGCGAAGGGCTGTGCGCCAGCCAGATAACCGCGGAGGACCAGGGCGGTGTCTCTGAGAAGCCGTCGAAGGTCACCGTAGCCAGCACGAGCAACACGAATGCAACTTCGCCCAGTGCTCGCGGATGATTGCCCAGTAGTCCGGCGCCTGGCAGACGCAGCGTGAGCTGGCCAACAGTGTTGCGGCCGAGTGGCGCGAAACGCCCGAAGAGACCGAAGACGCGGCTGAAGAGATCAGCGCCGGCGCGCCAATGGGTCTCGCCGAAGAGCGCCATCCCGGTCCATGCGCCGACCGAGTACAACAGTACGAGCAATGCCAGGTCGCGCGGCAGCTCGCCGAAGTCGCTTGCGAGCTCAAGCCACGCGAAGACGAAGTACAACACCACGGCCGGCCAGGCGCCCCACGGGGGGGATCCTGCAGCGGGCCCCGGAGTCGGCCGGCCCAATCCTCTTTGGGCGTGGCGCCAGATCGCGCTCCACGGATCGAGGTTGGGCCAGACGTTGCCAATCAGAGCGGTAACCAGCAAAAAGCCAACCCACCACAACACCCAAACCAGCACGGGTGCAATATTCTCGCTGGAGTCCTGTTTACCGAAGTAGCCCGCGATCAGCACCAGCATGAAGAGAATCACACCCAACGCAGAAAGCGTGCTCTCGGCGGTGGCTCGAAGCCATCGCGGCATTGGCGGCAGTACCCACTGCCAGGCGCGGTCGCTTGTCGGCCGTAGCATGACGACGGCGATGACGAAGGAGAGCAACACCACGGCGGCGCCGGCTACGAGGAAGCAGCCGAGCGGCAGCGGCAGGTCGTAACGCTGGCCAAAGGCGTGTGCAGCAGCCGACTGGCTGGCGCCGCCCGCGAACGCGGCAAGCGCAGTCGCCGCAGCCGTCTCCCTGCGCATCGCTAGCGGGGGTGGAATTCGAGATAGAGCAGCGGCGCGTGGCCGTCCGCACCGCCGTGTCCGTGCACCGCCAGCGGGAAACGGCCGCTTGACGGAACGGCGAAGCGCCAGACAGCAGGCGCGCCGGCAGCGAGCGAAAAGGCCAGCGAGTAGCCGTGCAGGTGCAGCTCGAGATCGCGGTCGCTACTGAGCTCGAGCATGACATCGTCGCCCTGCGACACGCTAAGTGTCGGCGCGGACTCGGCCAGCCGGCCGTTATGAATAGCGAGCTCAAAATGCCGCTCGGCTCCGCGAGCGGTCGCCGATAGCAGCAGGGCCGCCGACATCACGGTAACGGGCAGAATCGCGACAACTGCCCGAGTCGTTCTCACTTGCCCTCGGTGTCTGGTTCGCTCGCGTCATGCGCACGCCGAATCGCGTAGTTGCGCTCTCGGCCGGAAGCGAGGTCAAACCCGGTTCGGTATCTGGCCTTCCTTCCGCATGTTCAGGTATTTCTCGCGCTCACGCGCTTCGATTGCGCGAGCTGCGGTCAGCAGCGCCTGGAAGTCCTTCCGCGACCTCAGTGTGTCGTACGCAGGCTCGGCTTCAAGCGTGATTCGCCACAGGTGGCTCAGGAAGCCGAGTTTCGCTTGTCTTTGCAGCGTCGCAATGGCGTCGTCGGGCCGGCCCAGCAGTGCGAGCGCGATGGCCCGGCCGTCATTGAGCCAGACTTCGCCGCGGCCGTAGCGCCTGATCTGGACGTCGGCATCGGCCAGCAACTCGCCGAGCAGCGCCCGCGCCCGGTCCTTTTCACCCGCGGCCATCAGCATGTCCCCGAGCGCGGCCACGTTGACGCCCATGTCCAGCTGTCCCTGCAGCACGGGCTCACCGTCCTCCCAGCTGATCACGGCCCAGCGTTCAAGGGCCTCGATGGCGCGTGCATAGTCACCGGTGAGTCGCGCGTGCTTGCGGATCGCAAGGGCGATGTGGTGCTCGATCTGGCGATAGGAGGTTCCGTCGGTGATCAGCGAATAGGCGGATTCACCAGCCTTCCGCCATTCCTGGTGGTAAACCTGCAGGATCAGCTGGAGGCCGAAGTACTCCGAGGTGTGGATTAGCGCCGCCTTCGCAGCGGCAGGTTCACCGAGCGACACGTAGATCATCGAGAGATATCGCCACGCCCCCTCGTTTCCGGGATCGAGGGCCACAGCTTGCTCGGCCAGCGCCACGGATTCCGCGTACCGGTCCTGGCCGCACCAGCGGATCTCCGCGAGCTTCACGAGAGCCGGCACATACAGCGGGTCACGCTGCAACACGGACTCCGCGACATGCGCCGCCTGCGTAATGTCGCCGGGTCCCCAAAGCAGATAGGTGGCCTTGAGCACATCGAGGCGGATGTCCAGCGGATCGCGTCTGCGTGCGTTCTCGATCATCGCCAGGGATTCGCGGCGTCGGGCGACGCTCTGGAACAGCTCGGCCGCAAGCCCTTCATAGCCTCGCGCATAGTTGGGCGCGAGCTCGAGGCCGCGCCTGAAATCCGAATCCGCGGCGGCCGCGTCGAGATACAGCTTCAAGTACCCCCGTTCGACATAGGCCTCGCCGCTTTGCGGATTCAGCTCGAGCGCGTAGTTGATGAGATCCAACGCGGCTTGGCGTTCCCGCGGGAAGTTCTGCAGGTCGCCTCCATTCTGCTCGGCGAGGAGGACCTTCGCCCGTGCCAGGAGCACGTAGGCGCCTGAGAACTTCGGGTCAAGCCGGATGGCTGCAGACAGTGACTCGACGGCAGCCGGCAGGTCGCCCACCCGCACGCTCGCGAGCAGCGCGCGTCCGCGCAAGAACTCGAAGTAGGCATCATAGTTCTCAGTGCCGTCGGTTCGAAGCAGGTTTGACGGGTCATCGGCCGCCGCGAGCGTGACCTGCAGCGCGCGCGCCACTTCGAGTGCGATTTGGTCCTGCACCGCAAACACATCCTGCTGTTCGGGATTGAATTGTCCCGACCAGACGCTGGCGCCGGTCTGAGCGTCGATCAGGCTCGACGTGACGCGCAGCCGTTTACCCGCGGTCTGGACGCTGCCCTCCAGCAGGAATCTAACGTTCAGCTTGCGGCCGATGACCCGCATGTCCTCATCGCTGCCCTTGAAGGCGAAAGAGGATTTGCGGGAGATCACGATGAGTCCGTGCATGAGCGACAATTGATGCATCACGGTCTCGGGGATGCCTTCCGCGAGCACGTCGGACCCGGCCGAGCCGCCGCGATCCTCGAAGACCAGAACGGCGATGCTGCGCGACGGCAATTCGGAAGCCGCGGGCAGGGTCTCGTTCTGGGTAGTCGCGGCCTCGCGTTCCTGGTGCCCCCGCAGGTTCCAGGCGTAGGCGAGAAGGGCGGTGACTCCTACTGCGGCTGCGATCGCGGCCAGGCGGCCCGGTCGCGCCGCGAATGCGCGCAGGAATGCCGTGAACGTGCGCTCGTCGGAGGCCTGGGGAGGCTCGGATGAGGCCGTTGAGCGACGTCTTGTCTCCAGCAATTGACGCACTTGCTGGGTGAACGCCGGGGACGTTTCGCCGTTCGCCAGCCTCGTCCAGTGCGCCCGCAGGAACTCCTCGGGCACTCGCGCGTCGACTTCGCGTGTCCCGTCGATCACCACCGGCACCAGGAAGGCCGCGTCCTGTGCCATGTTCATAATGCGCCGCGTGGCGAGGTTCCATTCGCCGCGGAAGTAACCCTCAGACCGGGCGTTCGTTTGCGCCGATATGACCGGAATGAACAACGCGCAATCGTGAATCTGCTTCCGGATCTGCGCGTCCCAGGCGTCGCCCCCGCGCAACGCGTCCTGGTCCAGCCACACGTCGACACCGGCCGCCCGCAGCGCTTCGCAGATGCGCGCGGCTGCCTGCGCATCCTCGGACGCATAAGAGATGAATACGGCAGCGGCGGGGAGAGACTGCTCCGGCATGGCCTGGCGCTAGGTCAGCACGTCTGGACGGGCTGAATCCGCGATTTCGGGGGGTTCGGGCCGGTCAGGCAGCTGCATGGGACTTTGACTTGACTACTTTCCCGGCCCGAGCGCAGTCTAATGCATAGACAGGGGGATACAGGCATGGCCGTAAGGCAATTGGGCGTTGCGTTGGCAGCCGCGACGGCTTGCCTGTTTTCGCTTGCGGAGCCCGCGTGGGCCTGCGGCGACAAGCTGGTGGCTTTGGGTGGCGGCGTCGGCTTCGAACGCATCATGGTGAGCCGGAACCCGGGCCACATCGTCCTGTTGCTCGAGCCCGGTTCGGGCCTGGCCGCGGCAAACGACAAGTTCAATCTCGCGGCGTCGCTCTCCCTCGCCGGACACGAGGTCGTGATCGCGAAGAGCACCGACGAACTCCGTGGTAAGCAAAATTCGGCGCCGGACCTGATCATGGTCGATGCATCCCGCGCAAGCGCTGTGGAATCGTCGCAGGCGGCGGGCGCCTCAGCCCCGGTGGTCATGCCGATCGAGTATTTCGCGGATGGTAGCACCGTGCCGGCCTCGTACAAATCGCCGAGCTGCGTGACGACGGCCGATGGGCGCAAGGGCTCCACGGTCTTGAAAGCGGTGGAACGCACGTTGAAGTTGCGCAGCCGTGGCCAATCGGTGCCTTGTCCGTCGAACGGATCTGGCCAGAATACGTGAACGCCGCGCAACTTCAGCGCGCCCGCGCACGCCTGGCGGGTGGCATGCTGCTGCCCTGCCTCGCACTCCTGTCTCCCGGCGCTGGCGCCCAGGCCTGGCTCCCGCCGAAAGGCACCTACAGTTACTCGATCGACTACTCCAAAACGCTCAACAAGAAACACCTGACTTCGACCGGCGACGAGGTCGACGTCGGCCACACCGACATCAATACCATGAGCTTGTCGGGTAGCTACAGCCCGACGAACCGCATCTCGATCAACGCGTCGCTGCCGATCGTGCGCACGCGGTATCGCGGCGCCGGCCTCGGCGGTCACGACACGACGATCGACGACGGCACCTGGCACAGCACGATCACGGACCTGCAGTTCACCGTGAACTACCAGCTGATCAACGGCGTGTTCAGCCTCGCGCCGTACGCCGGTGCGGTGATCCCGACACACGATTACACCACTTTCGGCCACTCGGCGCCGGGCCGGGGATTGAACGAAGTCTGGGTCGGCACGTATGCGGCGATGAGCCTGAACGAATGGATCCCCCGGACTTACGTCCAGGTGCGTGGAAACTACGCGTTCGTCGAAAAAGTGGTGGGAATCTCGCACGACCGGATCAATGCGACCCTCGAGATCGGTTACTTCTTCAATCCGTCGTGGAACGTACGCGCCATCGTTTCCGAACAGTGGACGAGTGGCGGGATCGACGTGCCCGTGCTTCCGACCAACCCGGACTTCGCGATCCTGCTCCCGGTCCACGACCAGTTGGCGGCCGAGGAGTTCATCAATGTCGGCGGCGGCGCGACTTGGGTGATCAACGAACGCATGAGCGTTTATGGCCTGTACATGCAGACGATCGAAGGGTCGAACTCACACAAAGTCGATCATCGCATGGTAATCGGCTACAGCTACGGCGTCGGCGGGCAATAGGCACTTTCGAGGTGTGCGCCAGGCTTGGCCGGAGCAAGTGGCGCAGGGTTTAGACGAGCGGCTCGGAGTGAGCTATGCGTTTTGGATGGTTTTCAGCACGCTCCACGAGCTTAATTTCAGCTTGCTGGTCGTTATACCGAGCTAATCTTTAGAGACCGGTGGTCCGAAGAGTGCCGGGCAGGTCGCTGCCTTGGTCGTTCGTTGTGCACCGCTTCCTTGCGCAGGTTGACAGTGTACGCGCGGCCCACCTTATACGATTAATCGTTGGAAACACGTCATCCGTTGCCGACAACGGAGTTCGGCCCAAGAGTGTCCCGGTAACAGCGAACTAGACTGGATGACTGACCAGAGGCATCTTGTAGGGCACCGCCGACCACTTCGAGGAGAAGCTCGCATGTCAGTGACCCGCCGCGATTTCCTGAAACAAGGCGCGAGCGCAAGCCTGCTCGCCGGAGCCAGCCCCCTCACTGCTGCCACCGAGGCCCCGGGGGTGCGGCGTTCCACCACAGCCGAACCTGTGGTCATCTCCTCGATGAACGGTAACTTTTACAAGAATGGAGGCAAGGAGACCTGCGTCGAAATGGCCTACCGACTCATGGTCGAAGGAAGCGACGTTCTTGACGCTCTGATCGCCGGCGTCAACATTCCAGAGCTCGATCCGGAGGAGGACTCGGTCGGCTACGGCGGGCTCCCCAACGCCGATGGTGTGGTTCAGCTGGATTCCTGCTGCATGCACGGCCCCAGGCGGCGAGCCGGCGGTGTGGCGGGCCTCGAAGGTGTGCGAACTCCCTCCAAGGTGGCGCAGACCGTGATGGATCAAACCGATCACCACCTCATTGTAGGAGACGGTGCCAAGGCATTCGCTCGCGGATTCGGCTTCATCATCGAAGACGATCTCAACACCGAGCATTCCCGGAAAGCGTGGCTGGAATGGAAGCGGCGGTCCGACCCGAAACACTATCTGGATCCCGACCGCGGGGCGGAGGCGAATCGCCGGATCAACGACTCGCTCTATCACGAGGGGCTGATCTACTCCCGCGTGGTTCACGGCACAATTAACTGCAACGGGATCAACGCCGAGGGCGAGATCTGCGGTGTCACCACCACCAGCGGCCTCGCCTGGAAGATCCCCGGCCGCGTCGGTGACTCACCGATTCTCGGCGCCGGTCTCTACGTGGACGGTGCCGTCGGTGCCGCAGGCTCTACCGGCCGGGGCGAGGCCAATCTGTACAACCTCTCCTCGTATCTGATCGTGGAAAACCTTCGCCGCGGCATGCATCCCAAGGACGCGGGAATCGACGCGCTCAAGCGGGTGCGTTCGAACACGGTGGAGCGCCGGCTGCGGCGGGCCAACGGCGACCCCAACTTCAGTCTCACGTTTTATGTATTGAACGCACGCGGGGAGCATGCCGGCGTTTCCATGTATGCGGAGGATGAAGACTATCGCGGCTGGGCCGGGAATACTGATCGCGGATTCATGAAGTACGCGATTTGCGATCGAAATGGACCGCGGACAGTGCAGTGCGATGCGCTGATCCCGGGGAAGCTGGGGTTGGAGGGGTAGTAATGGCGCAATTCTGCAACGGGCGCTTCAGCTGATCGATTGATGCAGCTGATCGTTAACTTTCTGGCCCGGGACTGAGAATTTGCGTGTCTGTGGTTCGATTCAGCCCCTGGCACCATCTCCATGTAATGCCCGCGTAAAGCATCCAGCGACGCTGAGATAGGGACAAGCGCGCCGGTTACGGGCCCTATAGTGGCACCCATGAATATGGCCAAGCTGGCGGCGCTCGTCAGGAGCGAGCGCGAGAACCTGCTGTCGAACTGGCGGCGACTCGTACGCGCGCTTCCCTCGGCAAGCCATCTCGATACACCGACGCTCAATGACCACATTCCCAGTCTGCTTGACGAGCTCGCAGCCGCGCTGGAATCAGGACGTGCCCGGACGATCCCGGAAGGATTGCAGGATTCCAGCGCGCAGGACCATGGCCTCCAGCGCTTGAAGGATGAATTCGACCTCGAGGAAGTCGTCGCCGAGTACAACATCTTGCGGGGCTGCATTCACGACCTGGCCGATGACCGGGGCGTCACGTTGCAGGGCCCGCCATTTCACACCATCAACCGCATATTCGATGGTGCGATCGGCACGGCCTTGCAGGCCTATGCCACGCAGCGTGCGCTCGAAGTGCAGGAACGCCGGCAGGCCTATCTTGCATTCGTCGTGCACGACTTGCGCACGCCGTTGTTTGCGATCGCACTTGCGGGGCGGGTCCTCGAGAAGACATTGCCGCAGCACGGCTACGGGCCCGAGTCGGTAAAAATGCTCAAAGCCCTGCGGCGGAGCGTACAGCAGCTCGAGGGCCTGGTGCGCAAGGTGCTCGATGAGAACGCGAATCTCGAAGCGGACGCCGGCATCACGATCGAAAGGCGGGCGTTTGACCTGTGGCCGCTGGTCGAGGCGCTGATCGAGGATCTGCAGCCGGTTGCCGACGCGGTCGGCACCCAGCTCACCAACCAGGTACCGGACGAACTGGTCGTCTTTGCGGACGCAGCCTTGCTCAAGCGGGTCCTGCAGAACCTCGTCGCCAACGCGATCCGCCACACGCCGGGCGGCAAAGTGATTATCGGTGCACGCGAACTCGAAGCTGACCATGCCATCGAGTGCTGGGTCAGGGATAACGGCGCGGGAATTCCTAAGGAATTCCTTGAAAGGATTTTCGAGAAGGGAGAAACGGATTCCGCCGATGCCGGTGGCACGGGATTGGGGCTCGCCATCGTCGAGACTTTCACCGAGGCCCATGGCGGAAAAGTAACCGTCGAATCCCGGGAAGGCGACGGCTCGACTTTCCGGCTCACGGTACCCGCAAGGGCGGGCGCGTGACTACTCGAGCACGCGTATGGCGCGCAAACTTCGGCAGGTTAGCCGCCCTCCAAGCTCGCCCTTGCGCGAACTAGAAGGCCAGCCCTGAAACCGCGAAGGACTGAGAATCTGCATGTCGGCGGTGCGATGCCGTTCTTGTCCTACATACTTAGGTCTATCCGGCAAGTAGAGGTGGGGCCATGAGTACAGACGCCAACAAGCCCGCAGCGGGAGCGCCTCACCAGACTGCTTTGCTGCACCGGGCACTGGACATGAGCGAGCAGGTGCACGAAAAAGTGGAGCAAGCGGCAACGGACTTATCCGCCGTCAACGCCGTACTGAAGGACGAAATCGCCGATGGCGTGCCGCTCGCTAAAATCGAGCTTGCGCTCAGCCAGAGTGAAATGGTCGAAAGCAAAGTTCAGGAAGCCGCCGCCGAGCTCGTTGATGTCAATGACGCCCTGGCGGAGGAGATCGACGAACGCCATCAGCTGGAGGATCAGCTCTCGAATAGCCATAGAGCCCTGTCCGAAAGCCGAGCCAGGGAGAGGACATCGAGTCATGACGCTCTCCATGACGCAGTTACTGGCCTGCCGAATCTGACTCTCTTCAAAGACAGGTTGCACAACGGCCTGGCGCAGGCGAAGCGCCATAATTGGCGCTTGGCGGTGATGTTCATCGACCTTGATGAGTTCAAGAGCATCAACGATACGCACGGGCATGAAACCGGCGACCGGGTACTGCGGGCGGTGGCGCAGCGCCTGCAGACCGTCGTCAGAGCTGGCGACACGGTTAGCCGCCGTAGCGGCGACGAGTTCCTATTCTTGATGTCGGAAGCCAAGGACGAATCGAGTGTGGGGGCCCTTGCTGCCAAGATCGTAAGCAACATCGCAGAGGTGTGCGAGATCGATGGCGAAAAATTCACGGTCAAGGCCAGCATCGGCATTGCACTCTATCCCGAGGATGGATGCTCCCCGCAAGAACTGCTCAAGCATGCCGACACGGCCATGTACGCGGCCAAGCAGCAGCAGAATGGCCCGGTACTTTATGGTCGGATTGCAAACCCTTAACCTGCAACAATCCAAAATGCGGGCTCGTTAAGAAAGTCTCCGTGCCCTTCACCCTCTATCGATTGCCAGGGGATAGGGCTGGCGGAGTTTTGCGGGTGTCAGTCCTGCGCGGTCCTGCATCGTTGTGCGCCCGGGACTGAAAATCCGCGTGTCGCTGGTTCGATTCCGGCCCTGGCCACTATCCCTCGCTTCTACTTTCTCGGCTTTTCTCAGCTCATCTTCCTCGTTTAGGAGCATAGTCAAGGGACGACTTGAGCATCCCCAACCTCAAGGCGCTGCAAGGCATGAGCAGTTCGTACGAGGGTGATCACATCCGGACGCTCGGGCTGGTGTCGCTCTATTTCGGTTGCGCGGAATATGAGAACGACTCCGATTGACAAATCATGGAGCGAGGCTCGAAATCTCTCGCGACTGCTAGGGCCTTCTGCTTCATGCGGCCCCCCGGCACCATAAGGAGTTGGGCATGAAACGGATCATTCAGATTCTCGCAGCAGCGCTGGCCTTCTGTGGGCCATCTGCTGCGATGGCGCAAAGCGCAGATGGTGGAATGCGCATTGCAGTAGTCAGTATGGAGACACAGCGACCTCTCGAGGGCGTGACTGTGACCGTGACCGACCGCAACGGTAACGTCATTACCGGTCGCACGGAGGCCAACGGAACTGTCGAATTGAGTGACCTTGCCACGGGGCTCTATGCGGTAACGGCAGATGGCCCTGGCTTGGTTGCAGCCAGGGAACCCAGCGTACGTGTAGTCGGCCGCAAGGTGACTCCGCTAAACCTCGAGATGCTCTCCCGCACGGAGGCGCTCGAGGAAGTCGTGGTTCTAGCCCGCGCGCAAATTGCCGATCCGCATGGGGCGGTGAGCAACTCCTTGCTGAACCGGGAGGAACTGCGAAGTGCCGCTGGCACAGGCAGTGACGTCCTGCGAGCGCTTGACGGCCTGCCGGGGCTGATATCCAACGGTGAATTTGCCAGCTTCTCCGTGCGCGGCCGTGGACCCCGGGATAACCTGATTCTGATTGACGATTTGCCCTTTGACCGTGTGGTTCACTTCGACCAGACACTCGGCGAGGAGGAGGACATCGGTGGCGGTGGTCGCTACTCGATCTTCGCGCCGAACTCCATCGCGAGTGCAGAGTTCTCGCCCGGCGGCTGGAGCGCTGCGTATGGAGGGCGCTCGGGCTCCTTGCTGAACCTCGACGTCGCTGGCGGCAGCCCGACGCCCAGCGCCAGTCTGCGGGTGGACATCGCAGGGCTCGAACTCATCTACGAGGGGCCAAGCGGCATCCATGATGATACGACCGTGTTTTTCACGGCGCGCCAATTCGATTTCGGCCGCGTCTTCGAGATAATCGAGGAGTTGGACATTGGCCAGCCGGAATTGACCGATATCGTTCTCAAGACGGTGACTTCCCTCGATCCTGACAACACGATTGAATTTCTCGGCATCTACGCGCCGGAGGAATACACGCGCGATATCGACAACGTCCTCGAGTCCCCGAACTTCGAGGACGTATCGTTGATCGACACCGAGCAGGACCTGTATCTGACGGCGCTGACCTGGCGCCGTCTGGTCGGGGAGACCGGTGAATGGACGAATCGGGTTTACCTCCGCGCGAACGACAAGATTTCAGCGGAGGGTGAGGCTTATCCGGACCTCGTGCCGGAGGGTACGCCGGCCCCGGACGTCCCGGTGCGCGAGCGCCTGATTACGGTCAACGAGAAGGAAACCGAGTTCGGCTGGCACAGCGACTATGTGACTCGCAACCGCTTCGGCCAGGGATCGGCCGGGCTGCGCGCCTGGCAGACCGACGTCGGTTATTCGACTTTCCTCAGGGAAAACTGGGACCGGTTCGTCTATCGTTCGACCGATCCGCGTCCGCCCGGCCAGCAATACATTACGTTGATGCCGGACAGCGTCAACTCGGTTTATGAAGCGAAGGAGGCAAGCTATGCCGCCTACGGCGAGCAGGTGTTTGAGTTCGCTCACTGGGATCTGAGAGCAGGGCTTCGTTACGATCGCGATGGCTTCTCGGACGAATCGCTCGTCTCTCCACGGCTCGCGGCGAACTGGCGCCCCGAGCCGGACATGCGAGTGTCAGCAACTGCGGGCGTGTTCTATCAGTCGCCGCGTTTTCTGGTCCGCGCGGCGAGCCCGGAAAACTTTGATATCGAAAACGAGCGAATCACTCACGTGAGTGTCGGCTTCGAACGGTACTTCGGCCCGGACTGGTCGCTGCTCGTCGAGCCGTACTATCAGTGGCTGGATAATATGGTGGTCGAGCAGGAACGCACCAGCGGCCGGGTCACCAACGACGGAGAAGGCACGAATCTAGGCCTGGACGTCGTTCTGTCGCGGAGTTTTGAAGATGGCTGGTTCGGGAATGTCGTTTACGCCTACAACGATGCCCGGATCGACGACAACGACGGCTTCGGGGAGTATGACGCCGATTTCAACCGCGAGCATTTCTTCTCCATCGGCGGCAGCTGGGAGATCAGCGAACGTTGGAAGGTCGGTGCTCGCTGGAAATGGGCGACCGGGCGACCAACGGACGACTTCATCATTAATAGTGACGTGCTGGGAGCAGGACAGCCGCTGCGCTACTCGAAGGAACTGACGCAGCGAAACGCGCTTCGGCTTGATGACTATCACTCTCTGAATATCCGGGTTGATTACCGGCTTGCTCTCGGCCCGGTTGACCTGGTCGCGTTCCTGGATGTGATCAACGTCTATGGCGGCCCAGGCAGTGATTCGCAGGAGTTCGACCCGCGACGGGGCGTAATTGTCGCAGACGAAGGGGAAGCATTTCCCATCATCGGCCTGATAGTCGAACGCTCCTGGTGAGAATCCAGCGTGCAAGACTCGCGCCCGACGTCCACCCGCTTTCAATAGCGGATTGGTTTGAAGTTTTCCAAGTCGCCCAGCCTTTGCTCACACAGGTTGCGCAGTGTTCCGCATGCAATTGTTACCATTCGGTGGAGTCGCGTTGCGCACGATGGATTTTGCAGACCCATGATCGTGTAGAGGGTGAAGAATTTCCGCTCACGCAGGAATTTCTTGCCTTGATGCTGGGTGTTAGGCGCTCCAGCGTTACTGAAACCGCTCAGGTGCTTCAGACGCGCGGGCTTATTCACTATCACCGCGGAGTGATCACCGTTCTGAATCGGGAGGGACTCGAAGCGGACGCATGCGAGTGGTACGAGCTCATCAGCAACGAGTTCGAGAGATTATTGGGTTCCGCGCGCAAGCGAGCCGAGTCCTAGCAGACGGCGCTTATCCGCATCGGCAACAACGCGCACTACCTGGCTCACACCGTCAGCCGCAGTCCTACATGCACGATGGCTATCGTCGTATTCTCATTCACACAACCGAAAGTTACCTGAACGCGTACAAGTAGGGGTGTACGGTAGCGTACATGGCCCTCACACTCGATCAAACGCTCAACAGGATCGTCCAGCATCAATTTGCGGCTAACGCAAAAGAGGTAACCGAAGTCGTCGGACTTCTACCGGCCAAAGTTGCGAGTGGACTATCCAGGGAGCTTGAGTTGTGCGGTGAAGCTTTCCGCTATGACGTGCGTTCCCATCGTGCCTACTCCTTCCGAAGCGAAGGCAGCACCCTCACAGTTTGGATTTGGAGGGATGTTGATACACGGGAAGCAAGCAACCTTCTTCCATCTATCGTAAGTCTTGATCAGATCCTTACCGAGGTCGTGGCGAATAAGGCGTTTGTCCAGGCTACGGGTCGGAGAGTCAGCGAGCCGCGCACCTATCGAGGTGCTCTTCCCGAGCAAGAGGTCGGACTTTCTAGATGGAAGCCGCTCGCCTGAACAACCTCTCGAATTCCTTACGGATGAGCTCGTAGCACTCGCATGCCGCCGCCTCCAGCCGCTTGCGGATTAGAATGGTGATTACCCCTCTCTGATAACGAATGAGCCCGCGCTTGTGAAGGGCCTGGGCAGTCACCGTGACGCTGGCGCGTCTGACAATTAGCATCAAGCCAAGAAACTCTTGGGTGAGCGGGAACACGTCGCCCCTCACACGCTCGTGCGTCTGCAATAACCAGCGGGCACAACGCTCCTCTACCGAGTGGTAGCAGTTGCATGCAGAACATTGCGCCACTTGCGTGAGCAAGGCCTGGGTATAAAACAGCAGCGCGCGCGTGATCCCCGATCCCTGCTTTTTAAATGGCGCTTGAAGTCTTCGGAACGAAGAAACATTCCCTTACCGGGCACCTGTATGAAAATTTCGACTGAGGCTTTCTCCCCACCCAGGAACCGCGGCAATCCCACCATACCCTCGCGACCGATGGTGGCGACCTCGATGGAATGTCCCGAGTTTCCCATGGACACCATCGACGCAACTCCGTCAATCGGAAAAACCACGTGGTCCGCTTTCCTGTCACGCGGCTGAAGCATCTGACGTACCTTCAGGAGTTGCACGTCGAGATCGGGAAGGAGATCGGCGAGAGTCGCCGCTGGCAACTCGGCCAAGATGAGATTCGATCGTGCAGTGCGCAGGGTCGGGTTGCTCATGGCGGGTCCTGTAACGGATCCGCCGCGCATGTCCACGACTACGGATTGACCAAGGGTCGACTACGTTAGCACTCTACTGTGCTATTGGTGCCTCGTTGTACGGAGCTTTACAGACCGCCACTGCCGGTTCTGTGGGCAGACACCGCTCAATCGTCGACCGTTCGATCTCCTGTCTTAACTCCCCGCGGCTCTTGTGGCGGAGCCTGAGTGGCGTATCGGTAAATCAGCCAGCCAAGGCCCAGCCCGGAGAATCCCGTACCGAAGATCCTGAATAGAGCGAGCCGCAAGTGCTCGGAGGTAAGGGTGAAGAACGTCCCTTTGAATGCGAAATGCGCCAACGCGGCGAACATCCAGAGACACGACAGCGTCGCAATTACAACAGCAAACCGCCGGATGGCGTTACGCATATAGGACAGCCCTCGACCACTGAAGTTAGCTCGCAATTCTCCACGCGTCTGTGCAATAGCATACAAATCGGACGATTTTGTCACAAATGCAGATTCACAGCGAGCCACCTCGGCAATGATGATCCGGCTGCGCGGCGCGAGACGACGTCGATGGACTAGTTGTGGCCGGTCGCAGGCTTGCGAGCAGCGAAGGCGGCCGTACCTGCTACTAAAAATCCGCGTGTCGGTGGTTCGATTTCGACCCTGGCAACCATACTTTCGAGAACTTGGAGACCAGCCCGCACTCAGTTGAAATCATTAGCAACCGCTGGCTTTCCGTCATCTGCTAGTCGTCGTCCCTGTTCGGGGAGACCGAGTTCTGCGGCGCGTAGAGGGGCTCGAAGCCGAATACCCAGGGCTTGGAGATGTCGACGCTCACTCGCACGGCTTTCATGTCGGGCCAGCCATAAACCTGTAGCCGCGTCAGGTTCTGCCGCGTCACGGCAGGCTTGTCCAAATCAAGCCGGGTCAGGGGCCGATCGATAACGAACTCGTGATAGTGGCCCTGGACGATTAGCACTTGGCCATCGAAGGCCTCGGCCTCGGTGTCGATCGCCTTGACGATGGACTCGAAGGGGCCGCCGTCGTAGCGGAGCTTCTCGTCGAAGGGGTTAGAGTGGAAGGCCAGTACGAGAGCGCGCTGCTTCGCACGGCGCGCTGCGGCGAAGCTAGCCTTGACCCAGGCGAGATTGGCCTGTTCACGGCGCACGAATTCGCGCCAGTATTTCTCAACGCGCAGTTCCTGGTTGTTGTGCGTGCCCGTCAGGTTCAGGGTCGCGAAGGTCGCGCCGGCGAAGGTCCAGCGGGCGTTCTCCGTGAACTCGGCGAATTCCGGAATCTCGTCAGACTCGCGCACCAGCTGCAGGCGCACCTGGCCAAGGCTCTCGGGCTTCGACCAGAACACCTCTCGCATCAGCGTTAGTATCTCGGTCGGATCCGCCGCGCCGCGGTTGGCCTTCCAGCAGTCCGCCCACTCGTTGTTGCCCGGCGTGTAGAGCACCGGGTCGGAGAAGCGATTGAAGAAGTTGCGTTGGCTCTCCTGGAATGCACGGCCGCAGTCGCCGTATCCCTTGGTATCTCCGACATGAATTGAGAATGCCGGTTGCTCGGCGTTGATCGCGTCGATCAACTGGTCGTAGAGTTGGTTGTCGGCCGGTTGTGCATACGTCGTGTCCCCGAGGGCGACAAAGGTGAACGGCTCAGCAATGGCCGAAGTCGAGAGCATGGCAGCGAGCAAGATCCTCAGGAACATTCGGTGACTCTAGCAGAGGTGCAACGGCCGTGCGTCGGACTGAAAATCCGCGTGTCGCTGGTTCGATTCCGGCCTGTAGCTTCCCATCATGCCGGTCTATACCGGACACATGGGTGACGGTTTATACCGAAGACATGGGTGACAGTTTAGCGGCGAATGGATTTTCGGCGCACTCCAGTCGACATGTCTCGTGATCGAAGAAGCCTAAATCGTAGGTCATGAAGCTGACCAGCCAGATGTAGTCGGTGATCTGTTTGACGCCGACGGTCTGACCGGCGAGCACCTTACTGAGATTGATCTTGCGGCGGCCGAAGCAGATGCGGCCGCAGCGGGTGACCGTGAGCGTGCGATCGTGGAACGGGTAATCGATCGGATCGAGGCCGCGGTAGGAGCGTGCTGAGGGCTGATAGCGCTCGACGGGGCATTGCATGGCGAGCGCCTGGTGCGGGCGTTCCTGGTTGAACTCCTCGAGGAAGTCATCGAAGCGGGCCTGCTGCTGCAGGAAGTTCTTGGCGGCCGGGCGAGTGGCTTCCTTCTTCAGCGTCAGGTGCATGCGTTCGTGGCGGCCGTTCTGCTGCGGGTGGCCGGGCTTGATGCGTTCGATCGCGATACCGAGGCGCAGCCACCAGACCGAGAGCTTGCTGAGGCCGAAGATGGCGCGGGTGCAGGAGAAGGGCACGCCATTGTCGGTGCGGATAGCACGCGGCAGGCCGAACTCCTTAAAAACCCGCTCGAACACGGTGAACGCATAGCGCTCCTGGGTGGTGGACAAGGCCTCGCAGCCGAGCAGGTAGCGGCTGGCGAAGTCAGTGATGGTGAGCGGATAACAGTAGCGGCGGTCGGCGAGCATGAACTCGCCCTTGTAGTCGGCGCACCAGAGCTCGTTCGGGGCGACCGGGCGAGAGAGCGGGGTACCTTGGGCGCGTACCCGCTTGCGGCCGCGGCGCCGGACCAGGCCGTGGCGATCGAGCACGGCGTGCACGGTGCTGATGGCCGGCAGCGAGACGCCGAGCTCGAGGCGCCTGAGCTTCTCGCGGATCTTGGGCGCACCCCAGCTCGGATGGTCCTGCTTGAGTGCGACGATGCGATGCTCGACCTGGAACGGCAGCTGGTTGGCCTGCCGGTAGGGGCGCCGGCAGCGGTCGGTCAGGCCCGTCAGGCCGCAGTCCCGGTACCGGTTCCAGATCTTGTAGCCGGTCTTGCGGGAGATCTCGAACTCCCGGCACATGACCGCCATCTTCTCGCCGTCCAGCAGACGGGCCACGAACTTAAGGCGTTCGTCCATCTTGGTGCACTCCTGCCACGGCACTTTTGCTCTCCCGCAAAAGGCCTGAGAGTGTCACCCATGTGACCGGAATGACCTGTTACCCCTGGGTCGGGTAGCTCAGCCGGTGACACGCCGGCCCTCGTCTTCGCCAGCAGCCGCTCGTACGGGGTTTGCCCGTCGAGCGCTCCATGCGGGCGGTGGTAATTGTAGTAGTCCTCCCACTCACGCAGCTTGGTGTTGAACAGGTGGATGTCGTCGGTGACGCCGTCCCGGTCCAGCAGCTGGTAGAACTCCTGGTTGTCCACGCGATGTGATCGCTCGTGCGCGGCCGGATGTACGCGTGCTGGATATCCAGATCCTCCAGGTGCCAGTGGAAGCGGGACTGGAACTCGGCGCCGTTGTCGGTCTGAATGACCATGATCCGGAAGGGGAGCCGACGCAGCACCTCGTCGATGAACTGGATGGCCGTGATCTGGTTGCACCCGTCGAAGATCTTGAGCACGTGGATGCGCTCGAGGAACTTGACGTCCACCTGCAGCCGATGACCCAGCTGGGGCTTCTCACAGCGTTGCCAGCGCTGCTTATGGGGGCGGTGCTTCTGGTTGGCCGGCAGCCGGCCCAGGCCGCGCCGCACCAGGATCCGGTGAACCGACGAGGTGGCGATCGAGATCTGGTGAAAGCGCTTCAGGTAGTCGGCGATCCGGCCGGCGCCGAAGTGATAGTTCTCCCGTAAATACAGGATCTTGCCGATTACTTCGGACGGTGTGGCGCGCGGCGACCGGTGCGGCCGCCCTGGCCGGTCGCACAGACCGGCGGCGCCGTGCTCGGCAAAGCGACCTCGCCTTTTGTAGAACGTCTTCCGCGAAATTCCGAAATGCCGGCAGGTTCGAGCCACGCAACTGGTTGGGAATTCACAGTGCCGTCGAGTGCGCGTACCCTAATTGCCGAAGGTCGCGAGTGACCGACTCATCCTGGCGCGCGCCAGTATGATGCCGAATGTCATTTGCACTGTTTTCCTACCAGCCATTGCGCTCACCCTGGTTCCAATTTTCACGCATGGATGATGATTTATGACAGCTGAGTACGCTGTAGACAAACAAAACAGGGTCAGGCAACTTCGGGAGAAGGGCCGCTATGACAGGGAAAGTGTGCATCGGATCCTAGATGCAGGATTCGTAGCACAGGTTGCTTTCGTCGAAGACGGAAATCCGATCGTCGTACCCATGATTTATGGTCGCGATGGCGAAACTGTGTACTTGCACGGCGCGCGCAAAGCCCGGGTAATTCGCATGATTGAAGGCAGCGAAAAGATCTGCCTGAACGTGACCCTGCTGGATGGTATCGTGCTGGCCCGTTCCGCGTTCAATTCCTCAATGAACTATCGCTCGGTAACTGTCTTCGGCACGCCAAGCTTGGTCGAAGGCGGTACGGAGAAACTGCGCGCCATGAGAGTCATCAGTGAACACATGATACCGGGCCGCTGGGACGAGCTGCGGGAACCTCATGAGAACGAAGTCAAAATGACCGGCGTGATCGCGCTAAAGATTGACGCCGCATCCGCCAAGGTATCCACGGGAATGCCGGTCGATGAACCCGATGACTATGCCATTCCGGTCTGGGCGGGCGTTCTGCCGCTGACGTCGCAGCTGCAATGCCTGCTGGACGACGACCGGCTGTTACCGGGTGTTGCGGCATCCGTTTCGGTGCGAAAATTGCAGAACAGAATCCTTTAATCAATCAGGTTCAATAGAAGCGACGCAATGAGCACGGTGGCCACTGGTTCGTGTTGGACACGCGTGCTATTACCGCTGCGGAGTCTCTGCGTGAATCAGTACTGTGCGGTCCTGCGTGGTGGTGCACTCTTGCAACGGGCGCCCGGGCTAACCGGTTGATGCAGTGATGTTCCAAATTTGGCCTCGGGACTGAAGGTCCGCGTGTCGGTGGTTCGATGCCGGCCCTGGCAACCATTACTTCCAATGACTGGCGGTCCGAGAATCGCCTGGCACGTCACGTCCGTTTCATCTCCCCTTGGTCATTCTTCGGTCGTGAACGTCGATTCGACGGCGACGATGTTTCCGTTCTCGGCAACCGTGTGAATGCCAATCTGGTACTCGCCACCCGGCGGTAGCAGGTTCGCCGGAATCCTGTAACTTGTGACGTGGGGCGAGAGATTGATCGTGAGCGCCTGCTCCCGATCCTCGGTTTCGTTCTCGAATTCGAGCACGTACTCCGCGATTCCCGGCACCTTCGACCAGCGAATTACCAGCGGCTCTCTGGCGGGAAGCTCCGACTCGTGGGCGGGATGGAGAATCGTCACCGGCGCCGGCAGATCGTGCGACAAGGTGAGGACGCTGCGAAACACTTCGCCCGAAACTGACTCGCCATACAACACGTACTTGCCTTCAGGATAGGCCGCGAGGATCGCCTCACCAGGCGGCTCCGGCGACTCGAACAGAAACTCACGAATCCCAAGGGTCGTTGCATCGGGGGAGAGCAAGGTCGCTATCTTTCGGCCATCAGGCGATCTGATGCGCAACAGTCGCAGCCCCTCGTCGCCCGCGACGCCGAAAATGACGACCTCGGTGTCGCCGTCGGTCGCGTTCTGCTCAACGATCAAGGAAGCCTCCTCGAAGGGCGCCGGAGCCGAAGCGGCCAGAATACTGTCGTTGGCAGACACCGCGGCCGATGCCGCAAACATCGCGAAACCGGCCTGAAACTGCATTTTCGTCATGGGCTTCTCCCTGGTTGTTCGAGGCTCCTGGGTTTGACGTCCAGCGTGGCCGGAATCAATCGCAAGATTTCAATAATCTGCCCCGGGCGCGTCTGATTGGAAAGCAAACCGGCTTCCGAGGAGGCACGCCCATGCCGACGTCCCCCCGCCTTCTGGAGATGATCAGTTTGGGCTTTCCAGGTTTCCCGGGTTTTCAGGTCGCCCGACAAGGCGTGCTCAACTCGGGGTCGGTCGGAGTTCGGTCGGGCGGCGAGGGCGGTTGTGCCTGTTACTGAAAATCCGCGTGTCATTGGTTCGATTCCGGTCCGGGAGTAAAGCAAAGGCCCCGCGTGGGGGCCTTGGCAGGTTCGCGCAAACGGGATCAGAACCTGCTGAGATCCAACTCGCCGTCTTCGATGCGGATGCGCTTGCCCGGATCATGATCCATGCGGACCACGCCCTGTTTGCCGTCGAGCAGATAGGTGACGTCAAAACCAGCCTGGACCTTCTGGTTGTCATAAACGGCCCTGCAACGCTGTTCCACGACTGTTTCGGTATTGACTTCCTGCAGGTGTTTCTGGGTCTTGCTGCCCGCGTAACCGCCGGCCACAGCGCCCGCTGCAGTGGCGATCTTCTTGCCGTCGCCACCGCCGACCTGGTTCCCCAGCACGCCACCGACGACTGCACCGATTGCCGCGCCGGCAATGCGCTTCTCGTCCTTGATGGGTACCTGCTGCGTAACAGCTTCGTCATTGCATTCCTGACGCGCCGTCTGCTGGTTGTCGAACGCGGGTGCGACGGAAACGACATCGGCATAGTCCTGCCACGGGTTCATATCCGATCGGGTGCCCGCGTAGGCGGCGACTGCCACCACCACGACGCCGCCGAGAATCAACGGG
>Ga0163150_10002023_pt1 | contig 32602 bp, 21 predicted proteins | sample OliLakLV19P2IB_FD_148628 | JGI IMG/M metagenome (GOLD analysis project Ga0163150, IMG submission 148628) | Freshwater microbial mat bacterial communities from Lake Vanda, McMurdo Dry Valleys, Antarctica - Oligotrophic Lake LV.19.P2.IB | ecosystem: Environmental > Aquatic > Freshwater > Lake >...
CCAGAATAATCTTGAAGCAACGGTGCGGCGCGCATTCGATTTGGGGATCAACCACTTCGAGACCGCGCGGGGTTATGGAACTAGCGAGTTCCAATTGGGGAAAATCCTGCCTCAGTTGCCGCGGGATCAGATTATCGTTCAAACAAAAGTTGCTCCTGCGGCGAACCCCAAAGAGTTCGAGGACGTGTTCAACTATTCGATGGAGCTGTTGCAACTCGAGTATGTCGATCTCTTTGCGTTTCATGGCGTCAACAACGACACGATCCACGAGCACACCAAGCGATGCCTTGATACCGCGCTGCGCTGGAAGAAGGAAGGGCGTGTCCGGCACGTCGGCTTCTCAACCCACGCCTCGACCCAATGCATTCTGAATACCATTGCACTGGACGAGTTGGACTATGTGAACCTCCATTGGTACTACGTGTTCCAGGACAATTGGCCCGCCGTCGTGGAGGCGAATAAACGCGACATGGGCGTGTTCATTATCAGTCCGAACGATAAAGGCGGGTTGCTCTATAAAGAAACCCAAAAAATGGCGGGCCTCACTGCGCCATATCATCCAATGGTATTCAACGGATTGTTCTGCCTCGCACGGCCCGAAGTGCATACCCTAAGTTGTGGGGTAGCACGGCCCACGGATTTTGACGTTCACCTGCAAACCGCCGAACTCTCCGAACGCGCCACAGAGATCGCAGCGCCGATTGCCGAACGGCTCAATCAAGAGATGGAACGTATCCTTGGCCGCGAATGGCTCGACACGTGGAACGTTGGATTGCCTGAATGGGACCATACGCCGGGGCACATCAACATTCCGTGGATACTCCGATTGCGCAACCTTGCGCTGGCGTTTGACATGACCGAGTATGGGAAGATGCGGTACAACCTTCTCGGGCAGGGTGACCATTGGTTTCCCGGCAACAGGGCTGAAAAATTTGACGATGCGGATATTGTAGCGATATTGCGGGACTCGCCGCATCGCGATCGGATACCGGCATTGTTGGCGGAGGCGCATGGCATGTTGGCGGGGGAACAGCGCAAACGCCTCCAGAAGGATTGATCCGGCTCCGAATCGGAATTCCGCGTTACTTTTTTTTTGCCGCCGCCATTATCGAAAGCCCAAATGGCATTGGCAGAAAATTCATTGCGCCGCGCTCGATAGCCAGCATTCCGGCGAAAAACGGCGACATGCCTTCACCGGAGGCGTCATTGAGGTCGGACGCCGGCAAAGGCCGGAGTTTGCGCCATAGCCGCGTGGGTAAAATGACCGGAAACAACACGCTGTTCCAATACCATGCGCCGGCAGGACTCAGTCCTGCATTGGACATCATGCGCTTCACTTCCGTGCGAGTGAACCGGTGATCGGTTTGCACGTGCGTATCGTGCGACGAATGAAGCCACTGATACGCAGGCAAATTGATAATCATTAAACCGCCAGGTTTGAGCACGCGGCACATTTCGCGAACGGCGTCGCCCTTGTTTGCTATCGAGCGGTGACAGACAACGTCGCACGACACGACGACGTCAAATGTGCAATCCTCGAACGGCAAGTCGAGCGCCGAGGCAGCGGCAGTGCGCTGCTCATCGCGATTCCGGCAAAACCGTACCGCGTCGAATGCGAAGTCGATGCCATAGCAATCCGCTACGTCGCGAAACGCGGCGAGATTCGCGCCGGTTCCGCAGCCTACGTCGAGAAAACGCTGCCGCCCAGGGGGAACGTGAGCATTCCAGACGCGCCGCAGCATGGCGCGGAGCCCGTGATACCACCAATGGCGGTCTTCCACGCGAAACATGATCGCGTATTCATCGCGTTCCATCGTCGCCTGCCATCGGCCTCATAACGCAAAAAAATCATGTATGGCCGCCGCGACGGCTTCGACGCTGGCCATGTCCAATTCGGGATACATTGGCAGCGACAAGACGTTTTCGCACGCGTGTTCGGCGACGGGGAATGCGCCAACGCCGTATCCGAGGTGTGTGTAAGCGGGGTGCAGATGCACGGGAGTTGGATAGTGAATTTGCGTGCCGATTTTGCGCTCTTCGAGAAACGCGCGCAACGCATCGCGCCGCCCGGTCCGCACGACATATAAATGATAGTTGCTATTCGCCCAGCCCTGCTCTTGAGGCAATTGCAGCGGAGCGTTCGCGAGGAGCTCGGTGTACTGTCGCGCGCGTTCGCGGCGCGCGGCGTTCCATGCGTCCAAATACGTTAGCTTGACACGCAGCACCGCCGCCTGCAACTCATCAAGCCTACTGTTCACTCCCTCGAACACGCTATGGTATCGGCGCTCCTCGCCGTAGTTGCGCAACATTTTGACGCGATCTGCGATTTGCGGATCGCTTGTCGTCACGGCCCCGCCGTCGCCGTACGCGCCGAGATTCTTGCTTGGATAAAAGCTAAAGGCCGCGGCATCGCCAAAGGTACCGCAGGGTTTGCCCTTGTACGCCGCTCCATGTGCCTGCGCGCAATCTTCGATCACCAGCAAACGGTGTGCGCGCGCGATCTGCATGATCGCGTCCATATCGCAGGAATGACCAAACAAATGGACGGGCACTATTGCGCGCGTTTCGGAAGTGATTGCCCGTTGCAGTGCCGCCGGGTCGAGCGTCAACGTCACCGGATCTACGTCCACAAAACGCGGTTGCGCTCCTGACCCGGCTATGCCGCACACCGTTGGCACGCACGTGTTGACAACGGTAATGACTTCATCGTCCGCCTTCACGCCGGCGGCGCGCAATGCCAGGGTAATTGCATCAGTGCCCGACGCGCAGCCCGCGGCATGCGTGGCGCCCACGTACTTCGCGAACTCGGTTTCAAACGCTGCGCATTCCTGCCCGAGGATGAACCAGCCGGAGTCGAATACGCGCGCTACCGCCGCGTCGATCTCAGCTTTGATCGAAAGATACTGTGGTTTTAATTCGGCGAACGGTATCATTTTTCGGCATTCTTGCGTCGAAGATGGTACAGCAGGACTTCGTGGTACCAGAGCGAACCAAGGTTTAACGCGACGCGGAACAACCGTGGGAAGTTAAAGAACTGGGACTTGCCATGCGCGCGCTGATAGTGATGCACGGGCACTTCGACAATACGGAAACCGGCGCGCGTGATGCGCATCATCATCTCTGCGCAGATGACGCCACTGCTGTGTTTGAGCTGGACCGTATCAAACACGTTGCGCCGGATCAGGCGAAAATCACAATCAGTATCGCAGATTTTCATCCCGAACATCGTGCGCACCAGCCAGTGATAGACGCGGCCAATGACAATCCGGTGCACCGGGTCGTGCCGCTGGATTTTGTACCCCTGCACCACGTCGACGTCCGGGCCAGCTTTTTCGACGAGCAACGCAAGCTCGCGCACGTCGTACTGCGCGTCACCGTCGGTATAGAAAATCCAGTCTTTTGTGCCGGATGCAAACCCGGATTTGAGCGCGCCGCCATAACCCCGATTGGTTTCGTGTCGCAGGATATGAACGTTCGGGAATTCTGTCGCGATGTCGTCAAGGAGTTTCTGTGTCAATGGATCACTGCCGTCGTCCACGATCGTGACGTCGTAGTCGATGCCAAGATTCTCTGCGGTCTTCAGCGTGATGAGCACCATACTGCCCATCGTCCCCCAGTCGTTGTAGCAGGGATAAAAAATGGAGACAGAGGGCTTGGCGTCTCTGTTCATCGGCGCAACTCTACGATCTTGTACCGGCCAAACTGTGCGCGGGGCTCGAGCGAGTTCCATTCACCGGCGTCGCTAGTTGCGTCGATGATGAACCCTTTTGCACCCGGCGCGTCTGCGGGCCGTTTCACGCGCTGCACCGGCTCCTCCAAACACAAATTGAACAGCCGTTCGACGGTGTATTGGGTCGTTGCGACCGTGCCGCTCTCGTACGTCGATTGGACGTGGTCTAACATTGCGTATTCGCTCCTCATTTCTTCGCGCTGGAATGTCGCGGCAACCCGCGGAAGCGAATTCCATAGCACCAAAGCCGCGATAATGGCGCACGCGACCCCGCCCGTCAATCGCGCAGCCATCGACACAGAATTTAATTGCATGCGTATTCCCTTGAAAAATTGGGCGCCAACGAAAGCAGCGCCCAAAGCCAGGCTGTACCACAAGTACCGCGGATGATTACCGGTGGTGAAGAATACCCACCAAAAGGTGTTGAGTCCAGCAAAAAGTGCAAGGAAGAGCAGGGCAGGGGAATAATGCGTGCGCACCGCGAGCAAACCCATTCCGGCGGTTCCCACGACAAGAAAGAGCGCGCCGGGCATAGCGTGTGCCGTCAACCAGCCGAGAGTTCGGGCGAGAGATTCCGTTCCAAAGAGAAAGTTGTGCTGATATTCACTCACGTACGCCGACGTCGAGTCTGCGCCGTGGGGGCCGTATATGCTTGTAATTGACAGCCATGAAATCAATACGCTCAATGCCACTGTCGCCGGAACGAGCACGTGCGCCGGACGAATTTTTTTGTGCGTACGCCGATCAAAGATTAGTACGCCGAGCGCGGGCCATACGGCGATCACGAGAAAATATTTCGTCACCAACGCGCAACCCAAAAGCATGCCGCTCGCGACACCCCACGTGATAGCACGCGGACTTCCCAGTGCGCGTTGCCATGCCAACAGTCCCGCGATGAGAAACGCCAGCGCCGGCGCCTCTCCATATACAGTGCGCGCGAGATATATCGAGCCGGGTGCGGCAAGGAGCAGTAACGCGCCGCACAATCCCGCCCCCGCGCCAAGCGTGGACGCCAATAGCTTGTACACGAGCGCCGTAAGCAAGACATAGAAACCAGTCATGACGATACGGCCCGCGTCGATACGCGTTCCCTTGTACCACATCGCGAGTGAGACCGGAACAATTACCGTCGGGCCGACGCTGTCATAATCGTCGAACCAGCGAAATCCGGTCGCGGGCATGCCAGAGCCGTAGACCCCATGCACCGCGAGGTTTCGCGCGACGATGAGATGATGCGCTTCATCGGGTTCGAGATGCGGATATTGGGTGAGCCTAATTCCTGAGACCGTTCCAACGAAGAGCAAGATGATCGCAAGCCAGCGTAAGGCGGCGGGATTCGCCTTTTCCACGGGTTTGGGTTTTGGTTCCTGAATGATGATCGACGGAACGGTGTTGAAACGTAATAGCCACCAAAGACTTGTCACAAGAATCACTGTGAATGCGATTGCCTTCACAACCAGTTTCGGCCCTGAGAAGGTTGGAACGGAATCGATAAGCGCCGCATGCGCCAGCAATCCCCATGACGCACTCGCCCCGAACCCCGCGCATACAAACGCGCTCAGAACCAAAAACTGAAACAATCCCCGCAAGAGGTTGCCCAAGGATTCGGTCTCAGCGCCTCCCCCAGATTGAGTCAAATATAAAGCCTCCCCGTCCAAAATCATTCTATCTCGCGCAGGACTTCGGAATGAATCCCCAAACGGTCCCATCATAAACACTGTATTCCCTTATACGAAAAGGAGAATGGAATGGCCCGATATGCGAAATTCCATTAAATATCCTTGAATTAATCGGGAGGTATCGGGTTGTCGCTTCGCTGACCTCAATGCAACATGACGAACCAAATATATAAAGAATGTCATCCGGCGTCATAATTGAAGTGTTGGCGAAGTAATAGACATGAATACCGCCCACATTTTCATTATCCTTTCCCCATGAAACGAAAACTGATTCGCATGAAGAACGCGTTCATCAAAATCGCGTGTGTGCTCATTCTCGCGTTCCAATGCATTACATACGCCGAAGAAGGACTTCTTCTACATTATGCATTCACGGACGGAACAGGAGAACTGCTGCACGACAGCAGCGGCGCGGGTCTTGATGGCACGCTAAAGGGCGGCGCGTCCTGGGTGGAAGGCCTGCCTTTCGGCGCAATCTCCTTTAATGGCGTTGACGCAGTTGTCGAAGGGCCATCCGGTCTGACGATTGGCGGCGCCGGCACGCTGGAAGTCTGGTGCCATCCACGAGTTTTTGGGGGCGGACTCATCTCCTGGCACTACGAACACCCGGCGACGCCCAAGCCGATCTCACTCTATTTCGATGTGTATACCTACAATCGCTTAATCGCCTCAATGTCGGAATGGAAGAACGACCCCATCACCGGGAACAACCCGTATACACAATGGAACGCCGCGCTCACCACCGTGATCGAGGGGCACGACCAACCCGCGGATATGTTGAATCGCTGGTCGCACTTCGCGATGACTTTCAATGATCAGGAAATTCGACTTTATCGAAACGGCAAGCTGCAAGCTTCCAAACCAATTTTTTTCGTGCCGGATACAAAGCACGTACCATTGCGCATTGGGCAGGGGTATTTGCAGGGCATCCCTTTTTTCGACGGCATGATCGCCGAGGTTCGGATATACAGCAGGGCGCTTTCTGAAAATGAAATAAAAACGCACGTTAACGGCAAGGCTGATATCTTCCAGCCGAATTTGCCATATACTTTCTCCTTCATACCACGTCTTCACGTGGCAGAAGACACGCTGATGATCGAGGCAGACCTGAGCGGCCTCCCTGCGCAAAAGGCTACGATTGAAGCAAAATTGCTCTCGGGGTCCACAGAACTCCAGTCAAACAAACAAGCAATTAGCGAGTCAAAGCTGCTTTCTCTACCAATCGGCGAATTGGCGGTGGGGGAGTACGACATCGTATTCACAGTACGCGATGAAAATGGCGAAGAGTTGGTGTCATCCACCTGCCGCTGGCGCATGCCAAAGCTGGCTGGCTCTGGCGTGCGCGCATTGAACAACCTGGTCGCAGAATTGATGAATGCAACCAACCTCCCTGCGGATGCGGAGCAAACCGTAAGTTTCAACAATCCCCGGAACGGATTTGTGTTTGCTTCCTGCGAAGCAACGCTGGGCGACAACGATTCGGTGCGAATTGATATAGGTGGAGCGCCCGAGGGCGCGGCCATAGCCATGACCTCGCAGTCGGCGTCTCCCGGCGAGACGATGTGCTTTCTCCCCGAAGGCGAAGGAACACTTCAAATCCGGTGCGAGGGAAAGCCGGTAATTCAGCGCATCATCGTCCGGTCCATCCCTGAGTTAATGTTTTGCGGATACCCGACAGGCGGCGGGAAAGTCGAAGGGTACGGCGCCTATGATTTCGACTTTCTCCGCGAAGACGTGCTGCCTAATATCAGCGGTATCGTAGCCATTGGCGGCGAGCGGTCCCTGCAATTGCAGCGGTGGACTGATGAAGTAAAAGACAAGTGGAACACGTTTACGCTATGGAAAAATATGGGCCGGCGTTGGTATCAGGAATATGGCATTCCTTCGGCGAGATCGAGCTACGACTGGAAAAACGACCCACTAACGCCGGAGCAGACAATCGAATGGTGCGTCCAAAGCGACGGTTTCACTGAGCCTTCGTTCAATGGAATCCTTGCCGACGAGTTTGCGCTTGGCGCCGATGCGCCCACTGATACCTATCCGTACCGCGATCCGCGTTACCGGACCGCGCCCTACACGGAAGCGATTCACAGAATAGCCGCCATGCCGGAGCATAACGGCAAGAAGATGTACATGTGGTGCGGCGGCCTCGACAGGGCAGAGTCTCGCAGCCGGGAATTCGTCGAAGCGGTCATTGCGTCCGGTGGCATGCTGGCCACCGAGGAATACCTTGCCGAGCGGCCGACCGAAAACGCAGGCTTTGAGGTGCTCCACGGCGAACTGCGCACCAAGTTAGACCGCGCGACCAAAAGTTTTCCGGGACTGATCGAAAATCTGATCCTCGTCCCCAGCATCATGTCCGCTCCTCCAGAGTCAGAGAACGTCGATCCGCACGTTGATTACAAGGTGTGGATGGACATGCAAATGCACTACATGGCCACAGCGCCAGAAATGTTCGGACTCGGCGGCATCATGTGGTACAAAATCAGCTATGCTGACGAGGAGGCGGTCCGTTGGATGGGACGGCTCTTCAGGCACTATGCCATCGACGGCGAAACTGCGCCCCTTTCGCCGGCCTACCACTACAAATACAATCCCGGCATCATCCAAAACGCGGATTTTGACGACGGACTCACTGGCTGGACCATCCGCGAATCAGAACCCGGCGCCATCACCGTCGGCGCCAACAATAGGCTTGCCTACCACCAGGGTCGTCGAATGCTCCATACAGGAAGCAGCTTCCTGTTGCTCCGCCGTTGCGAAGCAGGACCAAACACGGCGTCTCAGGTCATTAAAAATCTGCGCGCGCGCGAACTGTACTCGGTGAAGATGCTCGCAGCCGATCACCAGGCGATGCAACAGGGAATGGACTGGACCCGGGCACCGATCGCGACACACGCACGGGTCACCATTGTTGGGGCCGAATTGCTTCCGGACCGGAGCTTTATTTCCAGTGTCGGAAGTGAGCGAGGCCCTCAAATGTTTGACTACCATCGCCTCGTGTTTCGCGCGAATAACAGAACGGCGACACTTAAGATCTCGGATTGGGCCAGCGACGAAGCGCCGGTGGGCGCCATCGGCCAGGAACTCATGTTTAATTTCATCGAAGTGCAGCCTTATTTTGACTAACGATTGCCTGGGCCGTAAGGAATCGGCGTAGTGGACCAATTCGACTATAATGCGCCGTGAGCAGGAATCGCGTGGGCCGCAATTGGGAGCATCATCGGTGGCGGATAAGGGACTTTTTCTTCAGAACGTGATCGCGGTGATTTGGGATTTTGACAAGACGTTGTCGCCCCATTACATGCAAAAACCGCTTTTCGACGCTTACGATATCGATGAACAACTTTTCTGGGACGAAGTGAAAGCGTTGCCCGATTACTACCGGCGGGCTAACATCAGCATTCAGAGGGACACCTGCTACCTGGGACATCTGCTTGCGTACGTGCGAACGGGGCGGATGCCGGGATTAAACAATGCCAAGCTGCGTGAAATTGGCGCGGCGATCGAGTTTTACCCCGGCATTCCCAGCCTGTTTTCTTCGCTTGAAGAGGCGGCCAAACAGGATAAATATGAGGAGCATGATCTTCGGCTTGAACATTACGTTGTGAGCACGGGGCTGGTCGAAATGATTCGGGGATCGCGTGTCGCTGCCCATCTTGAGGGCATTTATGGTTCGGAATTTATTGAAGAGCCAGCCGTGCCGGGGTTTGATCCATTGGGCACGCCGAATGCCGGATTGATTAGCCAAATCGCCGGGTTTCTCGATAACACCACGAAAACGCGCGCGCTGTTTGAAATTAATAAAGGTGTGAACAAGGAACCCAGCATCAGCGTCAACGACACCATTCCCGAAGACGAACGGCGCGTCCCGTTCAAAAACATGATCTACATCGCCGATGGTCCGAGCGATATTCCATCGTTTTCTGTTGTGCGTAAACATGACGGACAAACGTGCGCTGTATATGCCAATGATACAACCCGCGACTTCAAGCAGGCGTTGGCGCTCCAGGAGAACGGGCGCGTTGCTTTTTGCGGTCCCGCGGACTATCGCGAAGGCACGCACACGTATCGATGGCTACATAACCAGATTGGCCGCATCGCCGACCGGATCATTTCGGAACGCAAAAAGACATTCAACAGCAAGGTTGGCCGCGGTCCGTCGCATTCCGCGGAATGAAATGATCTGCGAACTTCAAACGGCGGCGCGCGCCGCGCGCACCCGCTCCAGCAGTTCCCGCAAGCTGCAGGACGCGAGCGAATCGAGCACGAGGTTTGCGTGTTGCCATTCCAAGGACGCAGTGACCCGGTTGGGCACAGCCACGGAGAAAATACCCGCCCGGTTAGCGGCAAGCACGCCGTTCGGCGAGTCTTCCAGCACGATGGCGCGGTCCGGCTGAACGTCAAGCGTGCGCAAGGCCAGTTCAAAAAGGTCGGGATGCGGTTTTGCGTGAACGACGTCTTCCACGGTATGGATGCAGGAAAACCGGTGAGCGATTCCGAGGCGTTCGAGGTGCCCTTCGACCCAGTCCCGCGTGGCGCTGGATGCAACGGCGAGCTTGATGCCATCACAGTCGGCATGGTCCAAGTAGTCCATGATTCCCGGGCGTACAGACTCAGCAAAGACCAGCGCGTGAAAACGTTCGCGATGCCGCGCTCGCAGAGAGTCGCCGTGAACGGCCCGTCCCAGAAGGGATTCGAGGTGACCGATGGGATTGAAGACGCCCGACCGTTGGCCGATGCACATCGACCAGACATCGAGGGCAAGTTCGACGCCGTGCTCCGTGAAAAATTCCTGCCACGCGTCGTATTCCGCCGTTTCCGTGTCGAGAATGAGGCCGTCGAAATCGAAAATGATCGCGTCAATCATATTGCTTATGCGCCGTCATTTTTTTCCAGAGAGTGAGCCGAGTATGCCGCGCAGCAGCGAGCGGCCAAACTGGTTGCCGAGCGCCCGCGCCGCGCTTTTGGCCATGGCTTCGACAACGCCTTCGCGCCGCCTTCCACTAGAGCCTTGCGGACCTTTAATCAATTCGTCAAGGAAGCTGCCGTCGCCGTTGGCGGTCTTCTTCGATTCGCGAACAGGTTTGGTGGTTTCCGCGGCCAGTTCCGCGCGGACTTTCAAGAGTTCATACGCCGACTCGCGATCAACGTTTTGCTCGTAGACGCCCGCGACCAGCGATTGCTGCATCAGCGCGGCTCGTTTTTCGTCATCAAGGGAGCCGATGTGGCCGCAGGGAGGAACAATGAATGCGCGTTCGACAATGCTGGGCTTGCCGGATTTGTCCAGGAATTGCACGAGGGCTTCGCCAACGCTCAATTCCGTGATCGCGGTTTCCTCGTCGAGCACAGGATTGTCGCGCATGGTTTCCGCGGCCGCGCGCACCGCTTTCTGGTCGCGTGGCGAGTAGGCGCGCAACGCGTGCTGGACGCGGTTGCCGAGTTGGGAAAGTACTTTGTCCGGAATATCCGCGGGGTTCTGCGTAATAAAGAATACGCCAACGCCTTTGGACCGTATCAGGCGCACTACCAGTTCGATTTTGTCGACCAACGCTTCCGGCGCATCTTCAAAGAGCAGGTGCGCTTCGTCGAAGAAGAAAACGAGCTTTGGCTTGTCCAGGTCGCCTACTTCGGGAAGGTTCTCGAAGAGTTCCGACAACAGCCACAGCAGGAACGTGGCATAGACTTTTGGAGACGACATCAGGCGATCAGCCGAGAGGATGTTGATAACGCCGTTGCTGTCATGGGTCTGTATGAGATCGGCGTAGTTGAGCATGGGTTCGCCGAAGAATATATCGGCGCCTTGGGATTCCAGAGAAAGCAGCGTACGTTGAATGGCGCCAACGCTGGCCGTCGATACATTGCCGTATTTCGTGGTAATTGCGCGCGCGTTTTCGCCGGTGAACTGGACGAGTGAGCGGAGGTCTTTCAAATCTAACAATAGTAGGCCTTCATCGTCCGCGAGTTTGAATGCGATGTTCAGAACGCCGGCTTGGGTGTCGTTCAGATTCAGCATGCGCGAAAGGAGCAACGGCCCCATGTCGGAGACAGTAGCTCGTGCCGGGTGCCCGCGTTCGCCGAAGCAGTCCCAGAACGTAACGGGGAAACCTTCGTATGTGTGATCGGCAATACCGAGTAATTGAAGGCGTTCGGTGACTTTCGCGTGATCGCCGCCCGGTTCGGCGATGCCGGCGAGATCGCCTTTGACGTCGGACATGAAACACGGGACACCAATGCGCGAGAACTGCTCCGCGATACGCTGTAAGGTGACTGTTTTACCTGTGCCGGTCGCGCCGGTGATCAATCCGTGCCGGTTCGCCATTGCAGGCAGGAGATTCAATTCGAGACTGGAATTCTTTGCAATGAGCAGTGAATCGGTCATGAAGGAGTCTTTCTATCGGGTTTACGGAATTGATGTGCCGCGCAACATGCCCAACACTGCCCACGCGCTACCCGCGCAGGTTATGGGAGTGAGGTTGATTGCCGGTTTTCCGTTTGTTTCATTCGGGCGCGAGGTCATCGGCCATGAGCCGTCTTCACGCTGGGTTTGGAGAAGAAAAGCAATTGCGCGCGCTGAGGCCGGATGTCTATTGCCACAACGGGCGCTGGCGAGCGCGTATAACGCCTGACCAGTGGCGTAGGCATCGCTTGGCATTTCGGGGGCTTGAGACCAGCCGCCGTCCGGATTCTGATGATCGACAATGGCATCCATCAGAGGTACAAGCGCGGCAGGTTCCGCGCCCTTTCGCGCAGCCAGCAACAGTATTAGCGCGCGGCGTTGCGCGTCGTCCGGCACAGGTTGCGCACTGAGCCATGCGTCAGCTTTGGCTATGGCAGGTTCAAGTTCCGGAAACGCGGCGGACCGGAGCGCTATCTGCGTCAACAACGATCCCGCAACGCTGTCCGCGAGGATAGGTTTAATTCCTTCGGGCAAACAAGTCCAGGAACCATCCTCGCCTTGTTGTGAAACCAGGTGATCGGTCATAGCTTTAAGGGCAGGATTTGCGTTGCCCGCGGTGACGCCCAGGGTGGTGTAGGCCGCGGCAAGCGTTACCTGGTTTCGGCCATCCGCGGGAATGATTTTTCCCTGGTCGTCTTCGGTGAGCACCCAATGCGTCATTTCGGTGAGGGCTACTTCGTTGATGGTGAAGCCAAACGACTTTGCTTCGTTCAGGGTCCAAATTGCCATCGGAACGTGATGACAAGAGGCGCAGTCATATTCTTTTTTCCAGCGAAGCCCTTCGTTTTGAACGAAGAGGATTCCTTTCTCGATTGCGGGGCGGCTGGATTCGACCAGTGGCGCGGACGATAGCGAGGCTTGTACAGCAAACCCGGCAAGTATTGTGAGAAATAACATCGCTGCAATCCTTTTATCAGGCCGTCCGCAAATCCTGCACGGCTATAATGTAGCCTTCAATTTTATTGTCCGTCAGTTCGTTGGAGCCGGTGTCCTTGCCCAGCCGGATACCGATGCGGGATGCCGGCCCGCGCGTTTCCTTGACGATGTTTCGCGCAAGGATATTCGCACCAGTGACGCCTTGGACGTCTATGCCGACTCCATCGTCGCCTCCGCTGTCAGTGATTTGGTTGTCCTCGAATCGATTGTTTTGCGCGGTGTACCCCTCGCCACGTTCAGGGCGAAACAAAATTCCCGCCTTGCCGCTGCGGAATACGGTGTTGTTGCGCACGAGATTTTCGTTGTCGCGATGACCAATCGAGATGCCGTAATCGCGGTTGTCTTCAATATTGTTTTTCTCCGCGAGGCCGTACTTGACACCCCAGCAGAAGAAAATTCCGATGCCATTTTTGTAGACATGGTTGCCGTGAATCAGCGGGCGTTGCGACCCGGAGCCCGGATGCAAACCGAGGTCCTTGTTATCGTGGCAAATGCAGTTCTCGACCTCGACGTCATGGCAAATCTGCCAACTGATGCCGTCGCCGTTGTTGTTGCGCGCGGTTACGCCGCGAATGACGATGCGGCTACAATCCTGAAACCAGATGCATCCGCCGTAGTTTCCATCAAGGTAGGCGTTGTTGTCCTTGTCGCCGTCAATTACTAGATTCTCGATGTGCATATCGGTCATGTGTTCGGCGGTGATGAGGGGAAAAATGCTTGTCGCGGTTGGTTCTTGTTCCGTCCAAAAGTTTTCCCGGAGTGCTTTGTCGAGTTTGAATCGGCTACCGCTTCGCGCAACAAGCGTACGCTTGAGGACATCGGCGCCGCCCGTGTGAGGATTGGATGTGCGCAAGCACACGCCATCGCCCACGCGAAATCCGGAGGCATCCGCCAGGGTGATTTCCTGATCGTACCAGTCCGAGTCAAGAGCGAGTTTTGTTTCTACGGATGGTTCTTTGAGCAGGATGGTTTTCATGCCACTGCCAACGAGGCGCACGTTGGAGTGGAGGAACACGGAATTCCGCAAACGGTACGTGCCGGGAAGGATTGTGACCGTGCCGCCGCCAAGGCGTGCGACGTAATCGATACCGGCCTGGATCACTTTCTCATTGGCGCCCACAAGATCGGCGTCGCGCGCGCCTACGGTGATACTCGCGCGCTCGTCCCATGTCGGCTCGATGCGTGAATCCCCCGATGTCGCCCGCGGTGCGGTTACCGTTGGCCGATCATCGGCGGCAACAATTGCGGCGGTTATGGCGGAGAGACCTGTAGCGCGCAACATTTCGCGGCGCGTCCACGGTTTGGATGGCAAACTTTGCATGGCGGCGAAGCCTCCTGAACCCTTTCCACTCTCGTTTAGCATACCGGAAGGAGGGTTCCCGTGCGATTTTATGATTGCGGTTGTTATACTTCCTGCCGCCATGGGGAACCCGCTTGTACACGTACTCGTCATTAACTGGAACGGCAAGGAACACCTTGAAGCGTGTTTCGATTCGTTGCTCGAGCAGACCTTTGCGTCCGTCCGGTTCGTGTTAGTCGATAATGCAAGCACGGATGGATCGGTTGAGTTCGTGCGCATGCGCTACGGTCATGATCCGCGCGTAACTGTCCTCGAATGTGGCTCGAATCTGGGTTGGTCCCGCGGCAACAACGCGGGTATTGAGCGTGCGCTTGCGGAGGGCGCGGATTACGTTTTCCTGCTTAATAACGACACGGCTGTCGCTCCGGATACCGTGGAACGTTTGGTGGCGTTTGCCGAGGCCCGTCCTAATGCCGGAGCGATTGCCCCGAAAATGCTGCTGTTCGATCAACCGTGGATCCTTAATTCTCTTGGCATTGCGTGTTCGCCGATCGGAAGCGCCTGGGACGTAGGCCTTGGGCGCTTGGACGGACCCGGTTGGCAGTCGCCTCAGCCTGTACTCGGAGTATGTGGCGGAGCAATGTTTCTGCGCGCGGCTGCGTTGCGCATCTCGGGTTATCTCCCTGATGATTTCGAAATCTACCTTGATGATTTGGACCTGTGTCTGCGGATTTGGGACGCGGGTTACTCATGCTGGTCATGTCCTGATGCGGCAGTGCGCCACAAGTTTAGCGCGACCATGGGACAGGGCGCGCGCGCGCGGCATAAATACTATTTGAACACCCGTAACCGGCTCCGTCTAATGTTGCGGAACTTTCCCCGCAAAAGACTTCCAGGTTGCATTGTCCGCTATGCGATTGGCGAAGTCCGATCTATAGGCCGCGCCTTGATCAACGGAGAGCTGTGGAAATCGTTCGCCCATGTGCGGTCATGGGCGGCAACGCTCGATTCGTTGCCCCGAATCTTCAAGTATCGCCGGAAACTAATTTTGGCGCCAGGGGCGTTTTGGCCGCACATCTCCCATGACGCCGATTTTTTTCCGGGTATCGAGTTACCCATTGATGGTTGGTACACTGCGCGGCGCCACAATGGCGATCTTGTGAGGCCAATCTCCCAGCGCGCATGGATTCGCGTTACGGATGGCCGGTTGAGGGTAAGGCATGTGAATTGTTATCCTCACCTTGGCGCGACCTGCGTGGATATATGCAACAACGGCCAAAAACTTGCCACACTCGCCACGGTTGATTTAGAAATAGCAGAGTTCGATGTGGAAGGGGGAGAGGTGTCCTTTGAATCGCGCCATATCTACGAGGCGGAAACGACCGGTGACACCATTGATGCCGGAGGTTGGATTAATTGCGAATCCGCGTCATAACGCTTCCACTCGCGAACACGGATTGCTGTCATGGCCGATGCTGCCCTAATGGAATCTCTCATCGAATTGAAGGCGCTCATTGAGTCGGCGTTGCTGGAACGATTACCGAGCGCCGACTCCGAACCACGGGACATCCATGCCGCGATGCACTATGCGGTGATGAGCGGTGGGAAACGCCTGCGGCCAACTCTCGCACTGGCCGTTGCCGAACTCGGGAACGCCGGCCCGCATCAAGTGTTGGATGCGGCATGCGCGATTGAATTCGTGCATACCGCTTCGCTGATTCTCGACGACCTTCCGGCGATGGACAATGCAGATTTCCGGCGTTCACAACCGTCTGTACACGTAGTGTACGGGGAAGCGACGGCGATTCTCGCCGCATTGGCTTTATTGGCGGAGGCATATGCGCTCACGGCGAGAAACGCCAAGGAACTGATGTCCGCGGAGGGTGTGGCAGACGTTATTGAAACCTTGTCGCGCACAATTGGTACGGCCGGGCTTATCCGCGGGCAGCATGTCGATCTCACATCAACTGCGAGCGAGGTATCGCCCGAAATTTTGGATGAGACCTATCGTCAAAAGGCCGCAGTGCTCTTTCAGGCGGCAATCGCGATTCCGGCCAAACTGATTGGCATGGACGAACAACAGCAGGCGGCGCTTGAAGTGTACGCGACGCAGATCGGGGTGGCGTTTCAAATCACCGACGATATAATCGATGGGGAACACGGCACGGCGGAAGACGCACATAAATGCACGTTCAACACGATTCTGGGAGAGGCTGGCGCGCGCCGCAAAGCGTCCGAGTTGGTATTCAATGCAACGGGCGCCCTGCAGATTTTCGGCGATCGGGGGACGCAATTACGCATGATTGCTGAGTATGTCGCGACGCGGGCGCAGTGAATTCAAAGGCATTGTACCGCTGGTCCTCATCGCCATTGTTGTTGTAATTTGTGCCGGGGCGCTGGGGGGATGGCTTGGATCGCAAAAGACTACCCCCACGGCGAGCGTTGAACCGGAGCGGCCGGTAACTGCCGACACACCTACGTCTCCGGCAAGCGAACCCGTTGCTGAACGCCCGAGGTTTATACCACCGCTCTATTTTTATAGCAGCATTCAACCGGGGTCGGATATCGAAGCTGTAGCCGCCGAAGTGAAAATGGCCGCGGCGGCGGGAGTACACCGGCTCATCCTTCGCATACCGTTTCCCTGGCCCGAACACGGTCCTGATATGAATGCAGTGTTTTATCCATTGGACCGTATCGAACAGGAAAATCCGGATGCGGAAATTTTTTTATCCGTTTCGCTGAATCCGCCTGAGGACTGGTTGACGTCACACGCCGACGACGCGGCAACGGCGGAGCAGGGCACACCAGCGTACCCGAGCATTGGGTCGGATGCCTGGACTGCCGATTGCAAGATGGCGCTCACCGATTTGCTTTATCACATCGAAACGTCCGGGCGCGGCGAACGTATCAAGGGTTTTGTGCTGGGCGCTTTGGAAGACAACCGGTGGAGCCAAGCAGTCGAGTACGACACGTCTCCCGCGAACATCGCGGGATTCAGGGCGTGGTTGCGGACCGTGTACCCTGATGAAAGCGCGTTGCGCTTGGCGTGGGGGAATGCCAAACTCACTTTTGAGTCAGTGGAAGTTCCGCAAAAGCCAGACACTGGCGATCACGAGAACGTGTTTTTTTCAATTCCAGACGAACAGAACCAGATCGATTTTCTTCGCTATATTTCGGAAGCTACCGCGGATGTTATCGCGTCTCTCGCGGCGCACATTCATCAGACCGCCCGCCGGTATTTCACATTGTTCGTGCCGTACGGGCACTCGCTGGAACTTCTGGCCAATAATTCCGGACACAACGCTCTTGGCTTGATTTTGGAAGATGAAATCGACGGGTTTATCAGTCCGGTGTCATACGTAGATCGTGGAATAGGCGGGGCAGGCGGTTTTATGGGACCGGTCCACAGTGCGCGCTACCATTCCCGGCAATGGATCATCGTCGATGACACTCGTACGGGCATCTCCCGCAACGCGGAGACGGACGCCGTGGAACGGCTTGAGGGACTACGTACCGAGGACGTTCTGCGGGTCCAGCGGCGCAACTACGCCGCCGCGATGCTTAATGGCCTCGGGCTTGCCTGGGCCGATATGGAGGGTTCAGGGCTTTTGTTCGAACCGCGCATTTGGGAATCTTTCAACGGCATGCGCGAAGCCTACGAAACAACCTGGAATATGCCGGGGGCTCCCCGCCAAGGGGAATTCGTCGCGTATGCAACACCGGAGAAAAAAGTTACCCTCATGATCGTGGCCGATGAACGCAGCCGGTTTTTTCAACGATGCGATACTCCACTGAATGAATTGCTCTTGCGCTATGCGCCGGACGCCGCGTTGCGGGTGGGTGTGCCGACGCAGTTTTGCCTATTACAGGACGTACTCGACGGTCATGCAGCGCCGGCTTCGGTTTATCTTTTTCTTAACGCATTCCAACTGCACGATGAGGACCGCGAACGATTGCGGGGCATACTTATTGCCAACAGCGCCGCGGCAATATGGATGTACGCGCCCGGATATTTTGACCAGGACGCATCGGCCGGGAATGTCGCGGCAACGACTGGATTGAAGGTTCGTAGCTTTGATGGACCTGCCAGGGCGGGGTCCACATTCCAACTTTCCGGTGGACGTTACCTGAAAAAAGGGCAGGAATTTGGAGAACCCACACGCTGGGCGCCACTTTTTTATTTAGACATACCAGAGTCCAAGGTTTTGGCCAGGTATCGGGAATCCGAGCGCGCAAGCGTAGGCATCGAGTTTTTTGAGGAAGGCTGGGCATCTGTCTTTCTTGCCGAACCCACCGTGACGGATGACCTCCTCCGCGAGATACTGGTAATACTCGAAAAATATGTGCTGTTCCGTCATGGCGCCAATGAGCATTCCAGCACCGCGCATTTTGGTCCGGGTGTCGTTGCCATCCATGCTTCCTCGGACGGTAGATGGCCCATCTACTTTGATGAACCGTTCGACGCAGTGGACATTCTGAATCCGGAAGTGGGCTGGTTAAATAAACTATACATTCCGCTCTCTGGTCGAATGGGCGACACGACGATATTGCGGCTTGCTCCAGCGGTATCTGATGAGCTACCGGAGGAAATTCCTTTGGATCCAACCCTTGAATCTGTAGTTAATAATAGCCAATAGAAAACAATTTGGGAACACATATGGTTCCATTGCTACTAGGAGTTGACATCGGCGCGACCTCAATCAAGGCGGGGGTCTTTGGCCTCGACGGAAAGCTAATCACTGCTATCGCGCGTCGAAATGCGCCCGTTCCGGATCCGCATGGCCAGCCGGGGTGGCTAGTCTGGAATCCCGATATGCTCTGGAACCATGTATGCCTCTGCATCCGGCAATGCATCGATGCTATTGGAGATGCATCGGCAATCAAAGGAGTTGCGTGCACCGGTTTCGGCGCCGATGGCGTGCCGGTAGCCCGCGACGGCGTCGCTCTTTATCCCTTCATCAGTTGGCATTGCGCGCGGACGGTACCGGAGCGGCTGATAATATCTGAGCGCGTCAGTGATGCGGAAATATATGGAATCACGGGATACCACAACTATCCGATCAATACCGCGAACCGTTTGCTATGGTTCCGGCGCCATCGTCCGGACGTGTTGGAAAAGACGTTTCGCTGGTTGTGGATTCAGGATTATGTCGTTTTCAAGCTGTCTGGCGAATTCAGCACGGAATGCACCATCGCCTCAACATCGATGCTGCTAGATCTGGGCAAGCGCGCATGGTCGCCACGAATGTTGGACGCTGCGGAGGTTGACCCCGGAATTATGCCGGTGGCGAGCGAAGCAGGGACGCAAACCGGCGCGGTAACGACACGAGCCGCTGCGGAGACGGGACTGACTGCCGGGACTCCCGTCGTGACGGGAGGTCACGACTGCGAAGTCGCAGTGCTTGGCGCTGGGGTTAACGATGCCGATACCTGGATAGATGTCACGGGGACTTGGGAAATCCTTATTGCGACCATTGATGAGTTTCGTCCGACGCCGGAACACCGTGCGAACGGACTTGATTTTGAATGCCATGCGCTTCCCGGCCAATGGATATGTCAAAGTCTGATGATTGCCGGGGCGGTTATCGAGTGGGTCCGCTCGAACTTTTACAGAGATGTGCCGGAAGCCGATGGTTATCGAAGAATGTTTGTGGAAGCTGAGACGCCATCCAATGGCGTGTACATGCTTCCGGGTTTTATGCGCGGAATGGGCCCGGATGCGAGCCGTCATACAATGGGGACAATCCTCGGGCTTCAAACGATGACGTCTCGCGGGCAGATTGTTCGCGCCGCGTTGGAAGGACTTTGTTTTCAATTGCAAAACCAGATTGGTGCAATCACGAATGTCGTGGGCAAGAAACCTCAACGTCTTCGGGTCGTGGGTGGCGGTCAGAAGAACCCGCTGTGGCTGCAACTCAAGGCGGACATCACGGGGTTGCCGGTAGAAATCACGGGGAATCCCGAGGTTACGCTGCTTGGCGCAGCGATACTCGCGGGCATTGGCGTGGGTTTATACAGGGACCACCACGAGGCAATGTCCCGAATTGAATTACGGACGGAGTGCGTTGCTCCAAATCTGCGACTTCATTCCGACTATCAGGACCATTTCACCAAGGTCTACGCTCCGTTACCTGCGGCGTTGCAGTCGATCTATAAGGAAGCAAGCGATTTGATCGCCATAGACGGCCCACGATAGAGGTTTGGTAGACTCGTGGGAAATATGATGCTGTGTCGCTGCTCGCGAATTTAATAAAGGAGTGCTCGGATGAACTGGCGCTTGTGTATTGCGATGGGGATCATGCTATCGGCATTCGCGGCGGAGCCGTTGCGGGGCATTGAGACCGATACCTTTGAACAGGAAATAGGCCGCAAGTTTGGTGTAGAACACGGATTGCCTGACAAAGACGTGCTCGGCATCGCCCTTACCCGTGAGGATCGCGTGTACGCGGCGACAGCAAAAGGCTTGGCTAGATTTGACCCGGATAAGAATGTGTGGAATCCGGTGGAGGGCCTCGATTCCGTGCCGCTGGTCGCGGTGGCGCATCACGGCCCAAACGTGCTTGCGGCGACGCCGGACACGGTGTACGTCGTGTCTCAATTATCCGCGGACGCTTTGTTCGCATTGCCGGATGAAAATGGAAGTATTACGTGTCTCCTCGCTGGGACGGACGATGGCGACGGCATGGTGGGCACAACAAAGGGCGTATTTTTGTTTGATCAATCTGGTATTCAGCCGATTCCCGACTTGGCGGTTTTATTGGCCGACGCGCCCCATGTTCACGGAATTGCTTTCAACTCGAAATACGAAATTGCTGTAGCCGCCGATGCCGGGTTGTTCTTGATGGATCAGGAGAAGAACTGGTCGGCGCAAACGCCTGACGACGGCCGGCGCCGCTGGGATTTGGTCAATGTGCGCGGCGTTAGTTATCTTGGCGATGAGTCACTTTGGTTTGCATCTCCCCAAGGAATCGGCAGCAAGAGCGGGGAACTCTGGAAACTTTACAGCACCGAAGACGGTTTGCCGTACGACGAATTTTCGTGTACAGCGCCGTTCGCGCATGAAACCGCATGGTTTGGTACAAAGCTGGGCGCGCTTTCATTTGATGGCGAGCATTGGGGATATCGGCAAGGCAAGCGTTGGTTGCCGGGGGATGACGTGCGCGCTATCGCAGTCGATAAGAACGGCGCGGCATGGTTTGCGACGGACAACGGCGTCGGGGTCATTGAGCGTGTGCCAATGACGTTGAAGGAAAAGGCAAAGCGGTTCGAAGACCAGATCGACAAATATCACCGGCGCACGCCATACGAGTTTGTGTTGTCGGTCTCGTTGGACAAACCTGGCGACCTGGAAGGCGGGTTCAAACAGCACGACAGCGACAACGATGGGTTGTGGACGGGCATGTATGGCGCGGGCGAGTGCTTTGCATACGCGGCGACGAAAGACCCCAAAGCGAAGGAACGGGCGAAGAAAGCGTTTGAGGCGTTACGGTTTCTCGGCGAAGTGACGCAGGGGGGCGAGTTGTCGCCGCCGAAGGGATTCGTGGCGCGGAGCATCATGCCGACCGATGGCCCCGATCCAAATGTGGGCCGGGATGATGCAAAGAAACAACGCGAGGAAGACGCGCTGTGGAAGACGCATTCGCCGTGGTGGCCGAAGAGTGCGGACGGAAAGTGGTATTGGAAGTCCGATACGAGTTCCGACGAGTTGGATGGCCATTATTTTTTCTATGCCTGTTACTACGACCTTGTCGCCGAGACAGACGAAGAAAAGGCCCGGGTGCGCGAGCACGTACTGGCGCTAACCGATCATCTCATCGATCACGACTTTGATCTGGTTGACTACGATGGAAAGCCGACACGGTGGGGGCGATATAGTCCGAAGAATTGGGACGACGTGGCGTCGTGGTGGGCTGGTCGCGGGTTAAACTCACTCAGCATTCTGTCTTACCTGAAGGTTGCGGAGCACATGAGCGGCGGTGACTCAAAGTATCGCGACGCCTATGAGTATCTTGTGAAGGAACATCGCTACGATTTGAACACGATGATTCCGAAATGGCAGCTCTGCCCCGGATGCGGAAACCAATCCGACGACGAAATGGGTTTCATGAGCTTCTACAATCTCATGAAATATGAAGATGATCCACAACGGAAGGAGAATTATGCGTTTGCGTTTTATAACTATTGGATGATCGAAGAGCCGGAATTGAACCCGCTTTTCAACTATATGTACGCGTCACAATGCTGGGGTATGGAGCATGTGAACCCGTGGGGACCGATTGATCTGACTCCGCGTGGCACATGGCTCAAGGATTCACTGGACACCCTCGAGCGCTACCCACTTGACCGTATCGAATGGTCCATAACGAACGGCCACCGGAAGGACATCGTTCCCCTGCGGCCGCACACGCGGGAGCGCGGTGGAGAACGGGGGCACGGCCACCTTCCGTCCGGGTACGTGTTGCCAATTGACGAGCGTAGCGTCGAGCATTGGAGCCAGGATGCTTGGGCGCTTGATTACGGTGGGGCGGGGCGCCAATTGAGCGACCCGGCGTCGTTTCTGTTGCCCTACTACATGGGGTTGTATCACGGCTTCATTTTGGAGAACTGATTCTCGCCGGTTTCCGGAAAGTTTCACCTGTTAAGCCGGTTTGTATTCTTCAACTTGAACTTCACCGATGTCGACAGTTTCGCCCGGGCTGACCTCAATGGTTCCGGATTCCCACGCCCAACTTTTTCGGTTCTCGTCATGCCAGAACAAGGTCATACGAAATGATGTGGCAGGCACAGAACTGGGATTGATGCTTGGGTCTTTTTCGAGCGTAAAGTACCCGTTCCAATTGGTTGTTGTCGATAACGGTCCGTAGGATTCACCGTTATCCAGCGTGAGCCCGCAATAAAAACTCGCCCCGCGCAGCACAGAACCCTCCGGGCCCAAAAGACGGCCTACCATACGCCCTTCTTCGTGTAGCTGCACAACAAGTTCTACTTCCGCGCTAAATCGGGCGGACCTTGCGGATATGTACGGTGTTGATTCGCCGGGCCGGGCCTCGAAATAGCAGGACAGGCCGGGCTGGAAACCGTCGTATGAAAAGCGGCCAGAAGCGTCAGCGTACACTGTTTTTCTTGCACTTGCGCCACCGGGCGTCAAATCATGCATGATGGCCTTTACTTGAATGTTGTCCACTACAGAATTGCCATCGCGATCTACGAAGTACACTGACGCGGAGTAACTGGCTGGAAGTATCAAATCGATCTGGCGCGTGCCGCCCGATTGGATATCGACAGATGTGGCGAGTTCGATGGAGTGTTCGGATAGCTGTTTATCGTACGACGGCCGCGTCAACAACGGGGCGACAACGCTTTCACCCGCGCACGCAAAGAGTTCGAGGGAGTACGCGCCGGAATCATCTGTTTGGGTTTCACCGGTGATCTTTCCGTCAAGCGCCCAAACGACGAACGTGCCGGGCGAGGGCTCGTGTGTTGCTTCATTGCGTACCGTTCCATGCACCGTCATCGCATCCTTCAACACATGATCCCAGGATCGTTTCTCTCCTCCGTCTATAAAGCCAAGCTGGATGGTGGCTGAAGCAGGGGTTCCTTGTTTTCCAAGAACTTGAATTTGGTAGTGCCTACTCTCTATTTCATCGATTGCGTAATCGCCATTGTCATCGGTGATGGCTGTGTATGCGGGTAATTCGTTGTCGGTCGGACCATCCTGCTCCCCTTTTCCATCCAGACGAATGGTGTAACCCGAAGCCGGGAGGTTGTCGATTGTGGTGATTTTGCCGTGAAGCGTGGCATGTCCGGCCAATACCAGTTCGATGCGGGCGCCTTCGTATGGTTTCATATCTCCAAAAACCGAGTGCCCATAAGACTCATGGTAGACGAAGAAGGTCAATAACTTATTATCGACGGGTTGACCCATAGAAAACGTGCCATCAAGTTGCGAACGTAGGACAACGCCAGTGTCCGTGCACAGGATGGTAGCGTTACCGACGGGCGTTCCAACGGGAGAAAGCACAATACCTTGCAAGGTATTGCTGAAATCCAGAATAAAATCGAGACCAGTTACTTCCGCGCCCGGTAAAAGAGCAACTTCTCCGACCCTTCCGTCAACAACACGATATCCCTGCGCATTTACCGCCACGAATGCGCGTCCCTGATAGCGAATGCCTTCAATATTAAACGTGCCATCAGGCTTTGACGTGGTAAGTGAGATGTGGTGCGACGCGCCAATCAGGTGTTGCAACGTTGCTGCCTCCTTAATGCCAGGCGCATTCTTTTCGACTCCCCATGCAACGATTGAAACTTGTGCTCCTTGGATCGGTCGCCCCTCGGTGTCGGATACAGTTCCGGATATTGAGACGTAGTCTGCCGAATCGGCGATTTCGCCTGGTTCTCGCTTAACCGCTGGGCTTGCGGCAGGCGCGATGGCATGTGAGAGTTGAATTTGGTTAGGGGCGGGATTTATTGATGGTGTTGCCGGGGCAGCATGGTCAACGCGCACAGGCCGCGGCGCCGCGGGCTTCGGGACTGTGCTTGCGTAGAAAGCAAACGTTGCCACGAGAACCGCGAGCACTACTATCAAGACAGTTTTCTTCATGATAATTCCCCCGAGTGCCATGCTTGAAATTCCACCGCCAATGGACGCTCCACCGTTTGCAACAAGGATTCGCCCGGTACCGGCGAGAGCGAGTTTTTCAAGCGCTGCTGATAAGCAATTGGGCATCGCGGCAGAAGCGTTTTCGGCGAAAAATGATGCAATTGCCACCGCAGAGACCGGCACGCCGCGACGCCGAAGCGTCTCGCGAAGGCGATCAATCCCTTTCTTCAGCCGATGCGAGACAGCCTGTTGTGTCAAGCCGAGGTCTTGCGCGATGTCCTGTTGTGAGCGGCCTTCAAGGAAATGGGCGATGACAATGGCGCGCGCGTCGTCTGGAAGCGCTGCAATCGCGGCGTCGACATGTTCGAGCAAATCGTCCATGTGTACCGTTGGCGGTTCAAGGGATGTGAGTCGCGCATGCCGCGCTTCCCGACGGATATCAACTTTCCGGCGATCAAACGCGCGCGTTGTGGCGACGCGATGCAACCAAGGACCGATGAACGAGTCAATGCGCGCAGTCGACTGCGCCAGTATCACGAAGCAATCCTGGGTGACTTCCTCGGCGTCGTGACTGTTTTTGAGAATGCGCATACAAGTGGCATAGACCATCCGCGCGTGACGCTGAAGCAAAACGTGGAATGCTTCGGCGTCGCGCCGAGAGCGCCAGGATTCGATAAGATGTGCGTCCGTTGGTGACACAGCGGGCCTTTCTGTTCCGAAAGTAATGTACCTGGAGAACGACGCGGAGGCGCCGGTTACAAAGCAAAAATTGACCTGATGAGGGTCTATTTTCTACACTATAGTTTCGTTCGCCAAGTGATATTTTCCGCCGGAGTGGTGAAATTGGCAGACACGCACGGTTCAGGGCCGTGTGGGCGCAAGCCCGTGGGGGTTCAAGTCCCTTCTCCGGCACCATAAAGCTTATAGTTGAAGGCCGCGCCCGACAGGCGTGGCCTTCAGTCGTTTCAGGTGTACTATCAGGAGGTACGGGTAATGCGATGGATAACACAATTGACGATGGTATTGGCACTCGGCGCCGTTTGCGCCATCGCCGAACCGAGACACGAAATATCGATTGATGGGACATTTTCAGATTGGGATGCTGTGCCGTCGCATTCGGACACCGAAGGCGATCCCCACGATACCGATCACGACCAGCAAGGTGACACGCCCGCTCTCGTAAGCCATCCTGACGTGGACTTGCTGGAGTATAAATTTACGCACGACAAAAAGAACCTGTACGCCTATTTTCGCGCGGTGGGTGAGATTGGCCGCACGCAAAACGAAGGCGATGGGCCGGCGGGACGTTATTACGTCATCGTAACCATTGATGTCGATAACAAGCTGAAGACGGGATACTGGCTTCACGAGGGCGGGTATTATCCAACAACCCGCGGCTACGACATGAACATGGAGGTCGAGTATTACAACGGCGCATTCAACACGGGTCACTATCTGAACCACGGCGCGCGCAATCAGACTGAACTGGATCAGGCCATGCTGGATCAGGCGAACGGATTCGTACACGTCCGCAAGGGGACCTACGACTACTATTCCCAGTGGGTTTGGTGGGATCTGCCGCAGGGGAATCCCGGCGAAATTACGCTGCCGAATGGGGACGACACCATCATTTGGGTATCCGATCGAGGCCCGGTGTACCAAGGCATAATCACCATCGCGCTATCTCCGGACAAACATGAGGCGGAGATGAAGGCGCCGTTCCGCGGGTTCATGGTGAACCACAAGGACAAGCCGATCATCAAACTCGGCAAGACCATCCGCGTATCGTTTTCCCTGGAAGCGAGCAGCGAGCTTGCGCCCGGCGGACAATGGGCGTCTGATACCGCGGCTCCCGTAACGTACACGCTCGACCGTAACAAGGCGAAGTAGCAGCGCCAAAAAAAGAGTGCTTGACGGCGAGACGGCTTCATGTATATAGTTTGTATATGAACGGTATATATAGGAGCTAATAGAATTCCCATGATCGGGTATGCATCACAACGGTGGGCAGCAATATTGTGGCTGCTTCTGGCCCTATTTGTTTTGCGCGTTGCGGGGCAGTTGGCGGTTGCCTATTTTGATGTCGCCTGGCTGCCACCGATGGAGGAATGGTATTCCGGTTTGATCCCGTACAGACCCTTACTCGCCGCCCAGATCATCATTATTGGCGTTTATGCGAAAGTGTGTGTCGATTTTCAGCGCGGCGCCGGATTTTTTGTGACGGCCCGCCCGGTATTTGGGCGCGGTGTCTTGATATCTGGTTATGTGTATTTCGTGGGTATGGTCTTTCGCTATATGGTGCGGATGGCAATGCTTCCTGATGAGCGCTGGTTGGGCGGCTGTATCCCAATTGTGTTTCACTGGGTGCTGGCGAGTTTCATCATTGTGTTCGGGCACTATCACCGTTCGCATATTCATATGGAGGGTACGCCATGACGGGACAGTGCGGCAGCGTCTTTTGTATAGCCCTCACGCTTCTTTCGTTGGGCACTGGATGCAGGAGTTTGGCAGAGCGTGCATACCTTCCTCGGGGAGGTGTGCGCACGGCACAATATGCGGTCGAGATCGAGCGCGACGTCCGGACACCCATGTCCGATGGCGTGACGCTGGTATCCAATGTCTATCGGCCCAAGGGACCGGCTTCGGTCCCGGCGGTGCTTGTTCGGGCGCCGTACTCACAAAGCTGGAAGACGCGATTGATGAGCGACATCGCGGGCAAGTTTTGGGCGTCTCGCGGGTATGCCGTCGTGTTGCAATCAAGCCGGGGGCGGCTGCCTTCCGGCGGCGAGTTTTATCCGCTTGCACCGGAGCGCAGCGATGGAATCGACACGCTGCACTGGTTGGCCGCGCAGCCTTGGTGCGACGGACGCATCGGCATGTGGGGCGGCTCATCATTCGGGTACACGCAATGGGCCATTGCTGACCAAAGGGAACCGGGGCCGAAGGCGTATATGATTCAGATCGCGAGTTCCGAAGTGCGTGAGATGCTTTATCCGGGTGGTGCATTCGCTCTTGAGAGCGGGTTGTATTGGGCGTTGCGCAGCTACCGTGACATGGACAAAATTCCGTCTGCACGAATGATTGATCGCGGGGTAAATGGATATCCACTGCGGGAGGCGGATAATCGCGCAGTGGAAGACATTCCGTTTTTTGATGACTGGGCGACCCATACCCAACAGGATAAGTATTGGAAGGAAATCGATGGTGAGGATCGCGCCGCTTCGATTCAAGCCCCGGTGCATCTGATAGGGGGATGGCATGATCCGTTCCTGCCCGCGCAATTGAAGGGTTTTGAGCGCATCCGCGGACGGGCCGCACCGCCGGTTGCGCGTGATACACGGCTGCTTATCGGGCCGTGGAGCCATGCAGCTTCGTTTGAGTTGCCGGAATCTGCGAACAGGGAAAACTACAGGCGCGCGGCCCTGGCGCCCGCGATCGATTGGTTTGATACCCATTTGGCGGGCACGAGCGATGCGGCGCGCAAGACCGCACCCGTCAGGCTATTCGTGTTGGGGATAAACCAATGGCGGGACGAGCAGGAATGGCCTTTGGCGCGGGCCGAAGACATTTCTTTGTATCTGCGAAGTAATGGCCGGGCCAATACCGTGAATGGAGACGGTATGCTTTCTCTTCAGGTCCTGGAGCGCGATGAACCGGCGGATTCGTTCGAGTACGATCCGCGCAATCCTGTGCCTACGGCTGGGGGAGCGGTCTTGGGAAAGCGCGCTGGAATCAAGGATCAGAACCGGGTAGAACGCCGGCGGGATGTACTTGTGTATACCAGCCCGGTGCTCGCTGCACCAGTTGAAGTTACCGGCAACGTCTGCGCAATTCTTCATGTGGCAACGACTGCGCCGAACACCGATTTCACGGCGAAACTGGTTGACGTTCATCCCGATGGACGGGCATTCAATGTATGCGATGGAATTCTGAGGCGTGATTTTAGGACCAATTCTCCGCCTACATCCATTCGTATCGAGCTGTGGCCGACCAGCATGGTTTTCAAGGCAGGACACCAGATTCGCCTCGAAGTATCCAGCAGCAACTTCCCGCGATTTGATCGTAATCCGAATACGGGTGGTTTCATTCCGGCGGAGACGCAACCCGTCTCCGCGCGCCAGTGGGTATTCCATTCGGCTGGTATGGCTTCACAATTGTGCTTGCCGGTAATTCCGTCGGACATTAGTGCGGATGAAGGGAGGATCACTTTCGAGTCTTGACATGATTGATAGCGCGCGCATGACGCGGTACTGTTATGGGCCATGTCTAAAGAGGCAGCTACATTACCGGTGGCAGACCGATCACGCGTGCTGATCGCGATCCTGATTGGGTGTGCCGCATTTTTCCTGTTTTTGCGATCGGGAAATTTTGCCTTTCTCAATTACGACGACAACGACTACGTGACCGGGAACGCGATGATTCAGCGCGGGCTGGGTATTGACACCATCGTTTGGGCGTTCACGACGGGCCATGCCTCGCATTGGCATCCGTTGACTTGGCTTTCTCACGCGCTGGACTGGTCACTGTTTGGGGACGCGCCGCGTGGGCACCATCTGACCAATGTGATACTGCATGCCGTGAACAGTGTGCTCCTTTTCTTCGCGCTACAGCGGTTGACGAGAGAAGTCTGGTTGAGCGCGTGCGTGGCGATGTTGTTCGCGGTCCATCCGATGAATGTGCAGTCGGTCGCGTGGATTGCCGAGCGGAAGAACGTGTTGAGCACATTTTTTGGATGGTTGTGTCTTTATTTTTACGCGGGGTATTTGGAGAAACAAACGCGCGCCCGGATGGCCGGTGTTGCGGCGATACTGGCGCTGGGTCTGATGAGCAAGGCCATGCTGGTAACGTGGCCGATGCTATTGTTGCTTATCGACTGGTGGCCCGCGCGCCGTATGAAGGCGGTGTTGACGAATCCTAAAGACTTGTTTTACGAGTCGAGGCGTCCGGCGCTTGAGAAACTTCCCTTGCTTGCGCTCGTCGTTCTGTCGAGCGTAGTTACGTACATCGCCATGAGAAGTTATGGCGCCATCGGCGTGGAGACATCGTATCCATTGAACGTGCGGCTCCAAAACGTGGCGGTGTCATACGTAGCTTATCTTGAAAAATTATTTGTTCCGTTCGGACTAGCGCCATTTTATCCGCATCCACTGGACGCGCTTCCAGCATGGAAAGTAGTGGCATGCACGCTCTTCCTATTGCTGCTCACGGTGATTGTTATCCGTCGCGGCCAGTCGCAGCCGTATTTGGCCTTTGGCTGGTTTTGGTACGTGGGTACGCTCGTGCCGGTGATTGGGTTTGTGCAAGCGGGAGAGCAGGCGATGGGTGACCGGTACGCGTATGTGCCTTACGTTGGATTGTTCGTCGCGCTCGTCTGGGGAGGCCGGGACGTAGCGAAGATGTTTTCAATCCCGCCACGGGTGACTGGCATCGTTTTTAGCGCGGCGATTCTGCTGTTGTGCGCGCGTAGCTTGAATGAACTGGGCACCTGGCGTAACGACGTGACATTGTGGGAGCACGCCGTTGCCGTTACGGACAACAACTACATCGCGCATCAAAACCTTGGCGTTGCATACCGGGGCCAGCGTAGAAAAGAGGACGCGACGGCGCAGTTTGAAGCCGCCTTGCGCATCCGACCGGCTCACGCGCGTTCATTGGTAAATATGGGGACGCTGCTGCTGGATGCTGGCAAACACGAGGAAGGAATGGACTATCTGATGTCTGCCGTCCAACACGCGCCCAACAATGCGCCTGCGCAATTGAATCTTGGCATGGGGTATGTGCGCGGGGGCGACGTCGAGAAGGGGCTGGAACACCTGCTTGCTGCAATCGAACTAACGCCACATGACTATCGGCTAACCAACCTCGTGGGCAGCGTGTACGCCCGAAATGGGCAACAGTCCGAAGCGCGACATTGGTTTGAGGAATCGTTGCGGATCAATCCCGGCTACGAGAAGGCCATTGTGAACCTAAGGGTGCTATCGGATTCCGGAGGATAATAGATGCATCGAATTGGAATCGGCGTTAAAATTTTTCCTGCATTTTATAGAGATTGATCAGGGCCTGATCCATGATGTCTTCGCCGGCCCCGAGCGGCACCCAAGAAACACTCGCATCCGCGCCGTAGCCGCCCTGGGAGGCGCCTTCGATGGTAGGGAAATACATGTGGTGACCGTTGCAATAGCCCTGAAAGATCACCTTTACACCCTCCGCGCGTTCCTTCAAGTGAAGCGAATGGCTGCAAAAGTATTCGCCTGAAACGCCTACCCAAAAAATTTCGCCATTGAGCAAAATTGAGGTCAGCTGCGGGTGTATCTGCTTATCGCCCATCTCTGTCATGAATGCGTTGACCAATTCGGGGAAAAACGCCCCTTTGAGCAGTTTCTGGCTTGCTGGACTCGATATGTCCGAACGTGTCGGATACGAGAATTCATTGTCTATTCCCTTGATGGACGGAGCGACAGGGACCGCGGTGGTGATGGTCTCGTTTATTTTCAACGCCTCGCCGGCAATGGCCGCGCCGAATGCCTCGAGCGTTTTAGTTTCCTCGGTCGATTGTGTCGTTAAATCGCCGGCGGCGCCCTGAACGAACATGCACGGAGCGCCGAATTTCGATTCGACGTTTTTCATCATTTCTCCGGGCCATTCCGCTGAATAACGCAGGTCGTCGGCAGGGAGACGGGTGGGATGCGCGTGGTAGTTCACAAGCAGGGCGATTGGTGTGCCATTCGCGCCATCAACACGCACGACCGACATTTCCGTGTCTATCGGTTTTGGATCAGTCTTGTCGTGACGGTTCCGGTTCATTGCGACAGCGGCAGAACCCCAACCAATTTTCGCGGGCTGGGTAGCCGAGGCTGCTTCCTTGATGACATCGATCAAAGTGACCTGAAGGTGCATTGTATAGTCGACGGCATCTTGAAATTTCCCCTGGCCCTTTTCCGGTGCATCGAGCAATTCGATCACGGGGCCATGATGGGTATGAGAACCTGAAATCAGGACGTAGGCAACACCGTTTTCCACGACTGCCTCGCGAATTGCCGTGATCATGACTGCGGTCGGCCCACGGCCAATATCCATTGTGACGACGGCGAGTTTTTTGTCTCCGGCGTCGAATACGATGCACTTGGCGTATAGCGGGTCGCGCACACCCACGGATAGCGCGTCATGCCGGGCGCCGTAGCCCCACATCGGCATCGGTTTTTGGGGAGTGATGTCGCGCTTTGCGAATCCTGCCTTGAACTCCTGAGCGGATGCGAAACCGGACAAGACGGCACAGGCCAAAATGAGAATACGCATTGCAGCTACCCCTTTTACGATGAATGGGTATTTATACCGTTTCGCGGGGGGAATTTCCAGAAGAATGACGGTCCGTTAGCGATCCAGGACCGCGAGCGGGATCTGCCAAACGAAAATACGGTCCCGCTTCCAAGTGTAGGATACGGCTATACCAGCGGTAGTTCGCACTACGGCGGGATAGGAAAATTCCTTTTCAGCTTCGTCCTCGAGCTCGGCGAGGTCGAGCCACGTGGCGCCATTGTCCTTTGATAACGCGAGATTCAAAGGAGAGCGCGCGCCCCAGTCTTTGCCCACGGGATTATAAATGAGCACAAGACGTCCGTCGTCCAGTTTTAGCACGTCGAGACCGCTGTTATTGTTCGGGAGGTCTGTCAGATAGACGGCAGACCAGGTGCGGCCGCCATCTGTCGAATCGGTGCGGCCAACGCGCCCCGCGGTTGTGCGAAGAAGGGCATGAACTTTGCCCGGCGCCGACTCCCACAATGTGGGCTGAATCGCGCCGTTGCCGGGAATAATTGCCGGATCGATTGCCCAGGTTTCGCTGCGCACCCAGGTCCTGCCGCTGTCCTGTGACCGGTCGGCGAATGGTTTCCAGCCC
>Ga0163150_10002026_pt1 | contig 32562 bp, 29 predicted proteins | sample OliLakLV19P2IB_FD_148628 | JGI IMG/M metagenome (GOLD analysis project Ga0163150, IMG submission 148628) | Freshwater microbial mat bacterial communities from Lake Vanda, McMurdo Dry Valleys, Antarctica - Oligotrophic Lake LV.19.P2.IB | ecosystem: Environmental > Aquatic > Freshwater > Lake >...
ACGTCCACCGGATCGTCTCCCGCTGAAACACAACGGCATCCGTCACTCGGGATGCGCCGACCCGAATGCCGCCGCTCCACCATCCCGGATCATCAAACGGCCGGCAAGCCACGATGCCTGCGTCATGGCTCACAAAACCTCGGGGCTCGGGGCAGAGCCCCGTACAAAACGCGTTACTTCACCCACAGATTCTGCGGAAGAGCCTATTTATGCATCCCAACGACGGTCGTGAGAGTGGATGAAGGCGGTCAACTGCGGTACTTTTTCGGTTCGGATGTAGAGCAAGTACCGCAGTGGTGTCGCGATGCTCCCACAACAAAAGTGTATCGCAACTGGAAGCCGCTCTTTTTCAGTCCCACCAAAGGGGAGCATATTGCGATTGCATCGCACGATGGCGATGCGGGGCACAATTCTGCGTCAGCGGTGGCCGGTGTAGCAACTCTGGAGAGGCAGTACCGGGATTGGATAGCTGATCACTTCAGGACAGGGGGTGCAGCCGGCAATATTGTGACCTTTGAACAGTGGAAGGCCGTCACGGCCCCCCCGCGACGTGCCGTAGCATCGCCGCGCGAAGTATCGCGGCCTTCTGACCGCTCGCCCGGCACATCGGAGATCGATAGCATTGCGCAGGGGTATTTCGAGTGGCTTAGAAAATTCGTCCAAAGTTGCCTCGGTCCGAAAGACAATATGAACATTGCTACGATCCCGACGAGAATTACACTTCCGAGCTTTGGCAATCAAAGAGACGCGGAAGACCGTCTTGTGAACATCCTAAGGCAGGCGGGGTGGCGATGCGACGAGCATGCAGTCGTTCACGAACCGTTTGCGAATGCTCTTGGATTATTTACGGAAGGCAAGAACCACATGTGGAGCCCCACTGGAGAAGAGCCCTTGGATCTCTCGTACGTGGGTATGTTTGGGGGCACGCCTTTTTTTAAAGCAATGCGACACTTCGCACTTCAAGGTGGCCAAGGAGCCGCGGCGGGGCCGTCTCCGGTGTATTGGGTGCTAACAATTGATATCGGCGGCTTCACCACGGACTTCTCGATGATCGGCCTCGATGTTGAAGAAATGGATTTCCTCGACGGACATGATGCTATACCAAGGCGATTGTCAAAACACTCCGTGGTGGCTGGTGTGCGGCACCTAGACGATCGTGTGCAATTGTGCCTCCCAATGGAAAAACAAGAGTGCCTGCGCGATCTGATGAATTCGGTAAATCAGTTGCCGCTTGAAACCTTTCATCAAACTGTGTACAAACACGGGGCTCCGTTAACGCATAAGGGCGTGACCGTGTGTGAATCAGACGAAGATCGCAATGAGATTCGAGAAGTTGTTTTGGAGTTCTCAAAACAAGTCTGTACGGCTTTGGATGAGTTTATGACAGTGAATGGGTACAAGTCTGTCCAGGAGGTTGTATTGACAGGTGGAGGAATGTGCTGCCCAACTGTGCGCGACTCTGTGATGAATCACGCGAATGTCAAATATGGGGTAACACAGTTTAGCGCTCCACTGGATCAAGATGAAAGAATTCATAATGATAGGCAACTCCAGTGCCGGCGCATTGCCCCAAAACTTGTTAGGGCGGCAACGGCGATTGGTGGGGCTAGCGTGTTGATTGACTGCTTGAATGGTGATCAGTGGTGAAGCGTGCGGCTGAGGTCACGCAATGTTTAGTGTTCTACGTTCCCAGCCGGCTGGCAAGCCCCGTGGCGCGGCGGATGGGGGTTTTGATCGCGATATCGATCACTTCCTTCGAGCCGATGACCGTCACCTTGTTTCGGGCTCGCGTGACGCCCGTGTAGAGCAGCTCGCGGGTCACGATCCGGCTTGCACGCTCCGGAAGGACGACGATGGCGTGGTCGTACTCGGAACCCTGGCTCTTGTGGATCGTGACGGCGTGAACGGTGATCACGTTCTCGAGACGTGAGACCGACACCCGCCGCGGACCATCCGTCGCCGGAAACACAGCGTCCATCCGCCCGCTATCCGCCTCGCTCCCTGCGGCCCCAGGAACTTCAGCCGGCGCGACCACGCCCACGTCGCCATTGAAAAGGCCGAGAGCCGGGTTGTTGCACGTGATCATCACCGGCCGGCCCGGATACCAGGCCCTGCCTCCCGCCACGTGCAACCGCTGCTCCACGGCCGCGTTCCAGCCCGCCACCCCCAGCCGACCAGCCTTGTGGGCACAGAGCACCTGCAGCCGACGCTGCTCAGCCAAGGCCTCAGCCGGACCCTGATCGCTGACCAGCCTGCGCACGGCGGCTGCATGCTCGACGACCTCGCTCAAAACCGCTTTGTATTCAGCCGAGCCAGGCACGACCCAACGGACCGACTGCGGGTCGTCCGGCATGGCATTGCTTGGATCGGGCGGGGGCACGATCGCTCCCGTGAGAATTCCGAGGGCACGGTCCTCGTCGCTCGCGAGAATCGCATCGGCCAGGCCGCCGATTCGCGGGCCAAACCGATGGCGGACTGTCAGCGTCGTCGTGCGGGCGGCAAGAGGCGAGCCGGCGGTGCTCGCCGCCTGGGCGATGTCCCCGAGAACCGATCCTGCATCAACGCTTGCCAACTGATTCGGATCGCCGACGAGCAAAAGCTCCGTGCCCGGGCGGAGCGACTCAAGCAGATGAAGCATCAGCGAGCTCGACAGCATCGATGTCTCGTCGAGCACCACGAGGTCGTAACTGAGACGATTACCGTCATGAAACTTGTAACGCGGAGCCCCGTGTGGCCGGTAGCCGAGGAGCTTGTGGATCGTGACAGGCCGGGCGGCCTCGACCGCCGATCGCACTTCAGACGAGGCGGTACGGATCTCGTCGGGTGCCTCCGGGTCAGAAAGCCGTTGCCGCAGCGCCTCGGCCATCCGGGCCGCTGCCTTGCCGGTAGGCGCGGCTAGCGCAATCTGCATGCGTGGCGCATCGCGGAACCGGCCGATCAACTGCCGGGCAACCTCCGTCGTCTTGCCCGTACCAGGGCCGCCGAGCAGGATCTGCACCTTCACTGCATCCGCATCGCCTCCGCGAAGCCGGCGGGCGATCTCGTTTTCCTCGCGCAGCGAGCGAGCGAGGTAGAGGCGGTCGCCATCGATGGCAAAGGGCCCGCGGTTCTCGGGCGTTGCCAAGAGTGGACCGGCGGTGGCGAGGGCCACCTTCCAGGCCGCGAGGTCGGCTGGCCAGTTGGCCGGCGGCGCCGACAACTCGCCCTCGGCATCACTTGTGGTCGGCGGCAGTGGGACCGCGGCAAGATCGACGCAGGTGTGGCTGTCGCGGGGTGCCCGCAGTGCCAGGCACATCGCCACCCAGGCAGCCGGGCTTGGATCGACCGCCGGACTGGTCCCGCGGGCCAACTCCACGAGCATTCGCGCCGCGGCCACGTCCTCCCGCGAGAGCAGCCTGGCCTTCACGTAGGCATCGAGAATCGCCGGGGGCTTTACCCGGTTCTTAGCCGTTGCCTTTGCAGTACGAGTCACCGTGGCATCACCCATCTAAAAATCCCTCCCGGTCGCCTGCCAACAGATCACTCAGCCGCCGCCATATGCCCGCCGGTGGCTGCCAGGTGAACACTCCATACCGTCGCCCCATCGCATCAACGGGAGTGTCGGGCCCCTTCATCCCACGGACGAATCCGTAGACCACGCCGGCGATGCACTCGCCCGGATCCCAGCCGGCCGGCTTCGCATTCCCGATCCGCCAGCGGAGCATCCGGTAGACCGCGGTGCCGTACACAAGCGCCTGGAGCGGGTAGTCGCCGTGGGCCATCGCTTCGGGGAGTCTCGCGGGTTCATACGCCGCCAGCGGATGGGGATCGTCGCGGTCGTGGAGACGGTTGGTCTTGTAGTCGGCGATCACCAGCCGCGGGTCGTCCGCTGGTCGGCCTGGTAGCCGCAGGATGGCGTCGATCGAGCCATTGATGAGCCCAGCGAGCGGGACATTGAAGGCCTTGCTCGCGACCCGCTCCGCATACTTCCGAAGTGGGTCGTCCTTGGAAAGCATCTTCGCAAGCACACGGCCGACATCGCTCGCCAAGACGTTGCGATTGATCCCGGCGACCGCCATCTCGAAGGTCATCTCGGCGAGCCGCTCCTTCGCTGGAAAATCGTCGAACCGCCGTTCGGCAAAGATGGCAGGCCCACCGAACGGCGTCTGCACAGCGGCCGTGAGCAGATCGGCGAGCGGCTCATGATGGCCGGCGAGGAACCGAGAGGTGGCCAGCTCACCGACGAGGTCATTGATCGCGGCCGCCACCGCCGCCGGATCGGGCTCGATTGGCGGCTCGAAACGTTCGAGGATGTCGTGGACGACGTTGCCAAAGGCTTTGCCGGCAGGCAGGTCAGCGATCGTGAACGAATCGACGACCGCAGGACCCGTCTGGGGCTCGGTGTCGGTGACGTTCGCCATGTCGTCATCGTCATCGTCATCGTCGTCGTCTTTGACGTTTGCGCCTTCGTCGTTGCCCCTGCCTTCCTCGGCATGAGGGTTGGCCTTGCCGCGGGTCACATTGCCAATGATGCCGCTAAAGGATGTTCGCAGGACGGTCCGCTCGGCCCGCTCCGGCAAGGATGCAATGCCGTGCTTGGTCGGTGCGCCGCCAGTGTCGGCTGGCGGTTTCCAGGTGACGGCCGGTGGGAGCTCGGCCACCGAACGCACAGCCATGATGGCACGGTCCTCCTCGGCGATGTCGGCAGCGGTGGAGGGCGCGCCTGGCAACGCCGCACCAAGCAGCGACTCCTCCCAGCCCGCCGGCCGCAGGATGCAGAGATGGTGGCGCGGCCGCGTCACGGCAACATAGATGAGCCGGCTGAGCTCCTCGCTACCGGCCGCGAGGATCGCCCGCTTGGAAGCATCGGCGGTCCCCGCACCGGCCACGGCATGGCCGGCGTCGAGCAGTCGCGCGGGTTTATCGCCGGCGGCTCCAGATCCTTGCGCGTTGCCACGATAGAACGCCGAGGGGTTGCTTACCTTCGTCTTCGCCTTCCACCCGTCGGCCACGACGACGCACGGAAATTCGAGTCCCTTGGCGGAGTGCACCGACATGATCTTCACCGCTTCGTCGTCGCTCTCCACCCGACGGCTCACCAGATCGCCTTTCTCGTCGCGGGTCTTCAGGTCTGCGAACAACTCGAGCATCCTCCGAGCCTGGCAACCCTTGCCGCCGCTGGCTTCCTGCAGAATCTCGGCCATGTGGGCGAAATCCACGATCCGCCGCTCCCCATCGGGGCCGGCTGCGAGCCGGCCGGCCAGCGTCTCATCTCCCATGACGTCGGCGGCCACGGCCGCGAATCCGGACCGCTGGAGCAAGCTGTGCATCGCGGCGATGCGGTCCTGGATCACCTGCAGGTCGGTCTCGGGGAGGCTGCCCACGTCGGCGAGAGTGTGGCCAAAAAATACCGTGGCAGCCGCGCGTCGCGCCCGGCCGAGGCTGCTCGGCCGCTCCATCGCCTCGAGCAGCACGCAAATGTCCTCCGCCATCTGCCCATCCATGACGCTCGCCGTGCCGGTGATCACCGCTGGGATGCGGAGCTTGCCGAGGGCCCGCTCGATCAGTGCCCCAACGGCGTTGACCCGCACGAGCACGCAGACCTCGCTCGGCCGGAACGGCCGGCCATCGCCAGGCCCGACGACGGGAGCTGTGACCACCTCATGCACCTTGCGGACGGTAGCGTCGGCGAGCGACCCGGCCTCGACATCGAGCAGTTCCACGGGATGCAGATGAACCAGTCGCGATGCCTCCCGACCGGGCGCCGGCCCGACCTTGCGGTAGGGAATGTCCGGCCCGAACGTCGCTCCCGCCATCAGCCGGTCGAGCCCCGCGACGAGCGGACCATCCGAGCGGTAGTTGGTTGTCAGCGTGCGTCTGTTTTTGGACTCGTCGCCCTTTGCGAACTGAAGGTAGGCCGTGACATCGGCGCCTCGAAACCCATAGATGGCCTGCTTGGGGTCGCCGACCGCGATGAGCGGCCGGGCCTTCTCTGGATCGCCACCCGGGGGAAAGATCGCGTGGAGAAACTCCCATTGCAGCCGGCTCGTGTCTTGGGCTTCGTCGACGATGCCAATCCGGAATCGGTCGCGGAGATCATCGCGAAATGCCTTGGCCTTCGGACTGTCGCCCTGCACCGCCTCCCAGGCTCGCCGCAGAAGGTCGTCGAAGCTCGGACTCGACAGCATGTGTTCATGGACTCGCTTCACACAGGCTTCGACGATTGCGATGGCCCGGGCGATGGCAGCCCTCGCGTCCTCCGTCCGCTCGCCGCCGTCGAAGAGCTCGATGAAGGGATCGCCGAGCTTGATGCGGACCAGTTGCTGGATCGGCTTCTCCGACCATCGGCAGGGCGAGTCGGCGGCTGCCTCGGCCACGACTGCGTCGTTGACCACCTCTTCGATGACCCGGTCGAGCAGTTGCTCGTCGCCGGTGTCGGTCGCCTGAATGCCGGCAAGTCGCAGCACCAGGGCACAGCTCGAGTGGATGGTGCCAATCGCGGCCGTGTCGAACTCCGCGATGGCTCGCTCAAGTCGCCGGGCCTTCGCCAGGCGGTCGCCCTCGTCGGCCAGAAGCTTCTTGTCGAGCGGGTCGAGGTCGTAGCCGGGAACGTGGTGGCCACGGAGGAGGCGGGCCGTCGTCACCATGCGTCCGCGGATCCGGTCGCGCAGTTCAGCGGCCGCGTTTCGCGTGTAGGTCGTGATGAGAATGTTGCCAATCCGCAGCGACTCGTCACTGGCGAGCGCATGCGTGACGTATGCGGCGACGGTATAGGTCTTTCCCGTGCCGGCGCTCGCCTCGATGAGCGTGCCGTTGGGCAGGGGATAGTCGGTGAGTTGGAGGTGTTCGGTCATTGGAGTTCGTACCCCTTATGCAGGCGAAGCAGCACCAAATAGCAATCGAGGAACGTCTTTTCGGCGGAGACGCTAGCAAACACCGTGGCAAACGAGGGCGTGAGGCCATATACGAGAGCCTCGAGTTTTTTGGGGTAGAGCAATTCATCCGTCGCCCAGTTTTTTGCGCCCACGTAGTTCTGGAACTCGTCGGCGCGTTTGGCGGCATCCGTCTCCGCCAGGCCGAAAAGACCTCGCGGGCTGGATGCTGCCTGGCGGACAAGCTCGCACAACTTTGCAAGGTGGTTGGTGGCACCGTGCTGGTCCATGAGGCTGTCTGCGAGCTTGACCGTGCGGATCGAGCACGGATTCACCGGTTTTGGTTTTTTGGCCTTCGTCAAGGCTCCGGGCTTCCAGTCGTTGTGACGTGCGACGACGGTCGCCGTCTTGATATTGAGGCCAGCGGCCCGGGCCAGAAGCAGCCGCACGGCGGCGACGTGGAGCGGCCGGCCGAACGAGTCTCGGTCTCCCTCGCCCGCGGTGAGGTACACGATCTGCTCCGTCAACTCGTGCACGCCGGTGAGTTGGCCGATGACTCTGCCAAACGAAGCATCCAGGCGGATTTCTGGAGACTCGGTGCCGACAAGTGGCACTTTTTTCTCACTCGCCTCGGCCTGGATGCCGCTAGCGAGCTCTCTGATTTGCCTTTCGATCTCGTCGCCGTGGAGGCCGAAGGGCAGGCGGCCGCTGTGTCGCATCGCGGCCACCCAGCCGTCCGCCGCGGCTGAGTCTTTGAGGAGCAGGTTGAGCAGTTCAAGCGTGAGTTTTGCGGTGGCGGTCTTGCTGATCGAGAGCGGAAACGTGGCCGGCGTGGCGGACTCATCGGGCCGATAGGTGTCGATGTCGAGCGTGTCTTTGACGTAGAGCGCCAGCGGGTCGATGACCAACTGCTCGAGTTGGGCGACTTCGATCACCGGTGACGAGCCGGCGGCGGATTCCACCACTGCATGCGGCTTGTGTTCCGCCGTGGCCTCATCGCCGTCGGAGCCGTCGTCCTCCGCCCGCGTCCAGGTTCGGGCCGCCACCTGAACTGCAACACGGTCGTGGCTCCAGGTGAGCCCCGGCTGCACCTGCCCGTCGAGAAAGTTGCGGCGAGCGAGGTGATGACGAGGCTGGGCAACCTCGATCCCACTGGGAGCGCCGATCTTCTCCCGCCGGACGCCATGCCGAACCGCGAAGTCCACGAGCTCGGCAAGCGGTGTCACCAGTGGCACGGGCTCGTTGTTCTTGAGGCTTCGGCCGTTGCAGGTGATCAGGAGCCGGTCCCGTGCCGCGAGCAGGCTGTCGAGCAGAGCCCGCCGCGAGTCTGTGCGAGGATCGACATCGCCGACGAGGTTCTGGCGGGCCACCAAGTCGTCGCCATCGGCCTCGCCTACGCCCACGGCACCGTCGTCGTAGCCGAACACACAGACGACGCGGAAGGGCACGCCCCGAAGTGGGACCATCGACGTGGCGGTGATCGCGCCGGTGTGGAGCGGCTGGCGACCTGCCTTCTCATCCAGCCACGAGATCAACAGTTCCCGCACGTCGGCAAACGGTACGGCTGCTTGCTCAGCGGGAGATCCCGCGGCCGCGGCCCGCAGTCGCCCGAGCAGGGCAAGCGGCTCGCCCAGATCCGGACACTCGGTACCGCACAGCGCCAGAAGCGCCATCTCGATCGCGTCGCACCACTCCGCGACCGGCAGGTTCGTGACGGTGGCCGCATCGAGATCGCGAACAATGTCGAGAATCTCGACGAGCGGCGTGATCGCCCGGAGATCGTCGGGGTCGAGGGCCGCCAGGGGCGTGACTCCTCCGATGGCCTCCCGCTGCTCAGCGTCGGCCAGTGTGGCTCCGAGCAGCATCCGTTCGAGCCCCCGCTTCCAGGTATGCACGTCCCCGACGGCTTCGATCGCCAGACCGCGGCGGTGGCGGTGGGCGGCGTCGAGACCCCAGCGGACGCCCGCTCGCTCGATCAGTTCGCTCCACGTGGTCACGGTATCGTCATTCGCTTTGAAGTGGCGGCGGACGAGCGGATGGCCGGCGACGGCGAGGATGTCGTCCTGACCGCAACGGGATCCTGCCATCGCAAGCATGAGCGTGAGGAGGTCTGCTGCTTCACTTGTCTCGCGGATGCCGCGGTCGGCGATGACGAGCGGAAGCTGCAAGCTCGTGCTGCGGCCAGCAGCGTCGTGGCGAGGAAACTTCCGCTGGAAGACAGCCTCGAGGTGCGGAGCCGCTTGTTCGAGACCGGGACTCAGAATGACCACCTCGTGTGGCTGGAGATTAGGTAGCTCGGTGAATGCATGAAGAATCGCGTCGTGGAGCACCTCGGCCTGCCGCGAGAGGCTGTGGCAGCGGTGGATGACGACCGACTGATCGCTTCCGAGATCATGATCGGCCGGCTCGGCCTCGCACCCGCGAGCGACCGTGTGCTGCATCCTTCCGAGCAGGGTGTTCGCAGTGCCTCCTTCGCCCGCGGCCGGGGGCGTTGCTTCGATGGCCTGTGAGGCGAGCAGTTCCTGAAGGTCGTGGCTGCCCGACAACCAGGTGGCCACCATCTGATCGACACCATCGGGAAGATCGGGATCCTGCCTGCGCCGGGGCGGCACGCCGGGCGAGGCTTTTGGCAACAAGGCGGACCAGCGGCCGTGGAGGCCTGGCGACGGGTGAATCAGCAGGGCCGCAACGTCGGCGGTCTGGCCGAGCCGGTCGAGACACCGGAGCTGGTGCAGCGAGAGCGATTGCAGGCCGGCGACGAGCAGGTGCTCTGTCGTCCGCGTGGGATCCGGTTTCATCCGCGCCGGAGGTGAGGGCTGGTTGATCAGCCGGCGGACGGCCCGCCAAACTTCGAACTGCCAGTGGTCCTCGTCGCGGAGGGCGTCAGGAATAGGATGCCCGTCCTTGACCTCGTCGTTGGCCGTCGGACTCAACACGCGATTCGTTTTGTCTCGATCCCATTCGAGAATCATCGCTGGACGGCGGACGTGGTAACCGTCGAAGAGCCCAGCGATCCGCCGGGCCACGAGCAGTGGCTCGCTTGTGAGGTCGAACGGAATATCAAGTGCCAACGATTCGGACCTGGTGATGACCTCGAGCACCGCGAACGTGAGCCGGTCGAAAGACCAGGGATCGGGCTCGCCACCCCGCTCCGGCTGGAGCATTTCCACGATCGCCCCCGGGTACGAGAAGTCAACGTTCGCGACGATGCCGTCACCAAAAGATGTGCCGTCGGTCCCTTTTCTCGCTCCCAGCCGCTCCGCGAGTTTGGCCTCGAGCCACGCCTTTGCCCCCGCGGTCGGCACAACCACTCGCTGTCGCTCAAAGAGGTCGACTGAACGCGAGAGAAACGCGACCGCTGGCTCGATCACAGCACTGAGCGACCGAACGTAGCGAATGTCGAGTGGCATGAAAGGGTTCGCAGCAGAAGCGTGGGTTATGAAGGGGCGGTGAAGGGGGCCGATCCAGCCAGCCCCTCAGCCCACGTGGCCGGCAAAAGTCTACCGCCTCTACGCCTGACACGACGGCGTGTTTCACGGCGGGAAGAGAATTCAGTCGAGGACGACGAGACCCACGAGGTCTACTTTCTTGTGGAGAAGGCGACGCTTGACCAGGTCGAGCGGAATGCCGATCAGGCCGCCGTGCGCCAGGGCATCGCCGGCCTGGAAGCAGGACGGGTCGTCTCGCTGGACGAACTCGATTCCCGCATTCAATCGCGGATACGGCGTCCGCTCTCGGCATGACTCTCACCGTAGCCGTCACCGAGCAAGCGGTTCGTGAAACACCCTTGGGCGTGAAGCCGTAGAGGTATCGCGAGTCTTGCGGTTCGCTCTACGATCTCAGTCGCAAGCATTCGCCGCATGTGTTCCGACACAGCCCAGGGTTCATCGATCGCGTGAATTCACAGATCACACTCTCGCAGCAAGAGCTTGCCGACTTTCTGTTGAACGTCGCTGTCGTTCGGCCGGTGTTCATCTGGGGGGCACCGCGTATCGGCAAATCCGCGATCGTGCAGGAGTGTGGGGCTGCCTTGCGTGTCCCTCCTGGGAAGCCAACTCGCGCCCGAGGATCTCCTCGGCGTGCCGCAGATCGTGGATGGTAAGAGCCGTTTCTGCCCGCCGACGATGATCGCCCGCGAGACTCCATAGTGCCTCTTCCTCGACGAGCTCAACGCCTGCAGCCACGAAGTTCAGGAGGCGTTTTACAGCCTCATCTACGAACGACGGGTCGGCGACTACGAGCTTCCGGAGGGTTCGGTCGTGATTGGTGCCGGCAACCGCGCCCAAGACTCGGCGATCGTTAAGCCAATGTCGTCGGCACTCCTCAACCGGATGATACACGTCCATCTCTGCGTGTCGCACCGCGACTGGCTCGCGTGGGCAGGACGCAGCAACATCCACCCCTGGGTGCTCGAATACATCCAGGCTCGCCCCGATCATCTCTGGAGCCAGCCCCCCAAAACACGAGGAAGCCATTCTCCACGCCTCGTTCGTGGCACATGCTCTCCGACTCGCTGCACGGTTTTGGCACCGAGCCCTCACAGGAACGGCTCGAGATGCTCGCCTTCGGCTGCCTCACGCCCACGCACGCCGCCCAGTTCAAGGCCTTCGTGCGACAGATTCATTGTCGCTTCACACTCCATGCGATTCTCGCGGGTGATGAGCCGTGGCCCGCGGCGCCAGCCGAGCGAGACGTGCTCTACTTCCTGGCCCAGTCGTTTCGGGCTCATCTCATCAAGAACCTTCCGCACGAACGAGAGAACCTGTCGGGCAACGCCCAGGAGCTCGCTGTCGGTGGCAAGGCCATGATTCGTGATCTCGCGGTCATCACCCTCGAGATCGCGCAGATGGTCGTCACCGACGACGGCGATTCCCAATTGCCGAATTGGTTTCTGGTCGAGGTTGTCCGTGACCTTCCGCGGCTCGTGGAGGCCCGCCGTGGCGCGTAAACCGCGAAGCGGTCGCCGCGATCCGGCCGCGGAACAGTTCCGCGATGGTTCCGCGATGGTGGCAGTCCATCCACTTTTTGGACCACTCCTGAAATCGTGCTGGATCAGGCGTGATCAAGGCAACCTCTGCCCTACCCAAGGTTTCGCGGTTGTCACCGCGGGCGGCACGATCCATGTTCACCCGCACCGGCAGGCCCCAGCGGAACAATGGGCCTACGTGATCGGCCACTGCCTCTTGCACCTGGGACTCAATCATTTTCAGAAGCGGGACGACCCGATCGCCTGGAACACGGCTTGCGATGCCGTGGTGACCAACTTCCTCCGCACCCTCAAGTTTGGCTCGAGGCCCGAGCCACTCCCGGTGGACTGGATGCTGCCCGTCGCCCGAGAGGAATCGCTCTACGCCATGCTCGTTGCCCAGGGGATGCAAAACGATCTCCCACCGACTCGCCACCGATCTGCGGCGCGCGCGGAAGCTGCGGACGTTTCGTGGTGAAGGGGCGTGTGACATCCTCGAACCGCGGGAACCCGAATGGTGGCAGCGAGGCGACGGACTCACGCTCGATGAGTTTTGTCGTCGCGCCCTTGTGCAGGGACTTGCCTACTGCGAGGCCGAGGGCCGGGGACTATTGCCCGCGGGGCTCGTCAAGGAGATTCGCACCCTCGATCAGCCAGCGGTGCCCTGGGATGTCGCGCTTGCCCGGTGGTTCGATGCCTACTTCGAGCCGCTTGCGAGTCGGCGGACGTACGCACGGCTAAGCCGACGGCAATCAGCCACGCCCGACATCTCACGGCCTCGATGGTTCCTGGACCGTGAGGCCATCGATGCCCGAACCTTCGGGGTGGTGCTCGACACCTCGGGCTCGATGGACTCGCGGCTACTCGGCAAGGCGCTCGGCTCAATCGCGAGCTACAGCCTCGCCCGCGATGTGCCCTTCGTGCGGCTGGTGTTCTGCGATGCCGCGGCGTACGACGAGGGCTATGTGCCACCAGAAGCGCTTATGGAACGCGTCCGCATTCGCGGTCAAGGAGGGACTGTCTTGCAGCCAGGCATCACGCTCCTCGAGCGTGCGGAGGATTTTCCATCGTCGGGCCCGATCCTCGTGATCACCGACGGCGAGTGTGACCGGCTTCAGATTCGGCGCGACCACGCGTTCCTCGTGCCCCGCGGCGGGCGACTCCCGTTCGTGCCGAAGGGACCCGTGTTCTGGATCACGTGATGGCGCAGACAAGGCCATGTAACGGGACGATGCTGGTGATCGCCGGGCGGCAGGGTGGCCGTCAGGAGTGGTAGGCCGCGCCCCGGCTATATGCGATGCCGTTCAACAAAACGCCGGGGTGCAGTCCGCAGCCACTCAAGACAGCCTGCTGGATTTCCTGGAGCATCTCGTAGATGACCCGATCAATGTCCCCACCGATCCCGAAGGAGGCCGCCATGTCTCTTTGAAACAGGGGACTCCCGATGAATGCGCACTTATGAGAGCCATGCCATCGGATAATATACCTCGATATTTTGGCGTAGGAAATGCGGAATGGTCCTATCTCCAATCCACTCGTGAAGGCTCCGAGCCGCCAATAAACGCCTTGGTCGGTGACCGCGAGCCCGGTCCTCCAACCTTGAAGTGCCGTCGCGGCAAGCATTGCAATCACATGGTCCGAACGCGGCACACCAAGGGCTAAATACACTTCCTCGAGCTTGTTTGGCGGAACATCTGGCGCGACATGAAACGCGCGTCCCTTGAATCGGAAGCGATACCCGTTCGCGATTGAATGAATCTTTTCAAGAATCCGAGACGCGAATGGTTCTGGGATCGGAGAAGCATCATCCCACGGCTGCTTGAGCCCCCTGATGATGGCGGTGATGGAGTCCGGGATGTCCGGCGGCTCAAAAGGGGCCACGTGATCAGGTGGAACGAGTGACACGATGGAATCCTCTGGGTGTAACTCGCACTTCTCAGGTGTCTCACGGGCGGTCACATCGGTTTGTTTCGGTGTGTGAGCCGCTTCTTGGCAATGCTTGCATGCCGTGCTAGCAGGTGAGAAGCGTTGGGCGTTCGAAGAATAGGGGTTGGAGTCGGAACCAAGACAAACTGATGTTAACTCCACGCAACGCGGCGTAGACTGGCAGATGCGAGTCACGGACGCACGCGGAAAACTCAAATTCCTCTACCTAAAACTCAAGACGTGACACAGCACTAGAGGAAAAGAGGCGGCTTGTGTCCATCCTTCTCTGGTACGTTTTAACTGTCACGGCTTCGGCACCCTGAGGCGGGCGATGCTCTTGATCGAGTAGACAGGGATCCGAGTCTCAGTGATTTCGACCAGGTCTTGGACCACGACGTAATCGGAGCCAACCTCGATGACCTTGTGCCCGCCATCAATGAGCGTGATCTGGTAGTGGCCGTCCGCCGCCTCCAGCACGACTCTCTGCCCTTCATTCAAGACGGACAGGAAGCCCGTGCGATTCTGCTCGTGTCCGCTGCCCTCTTGTGGGAGGCAGGTGAGAACTGCATAAAGAAAAACGGCAAGAATTGCACGGGCCATGGGGTATTCCTTTTTTAGGCTCTTCCGCAGAATCTGTGGGTAAAAGTATCGCGTTCGGCCGGGGCTCTGCCCAGAGTCCCGAGGTTGTGTGAGTGATGGCACAGGCGTTCTGGCCCGTCGGCAGTTGGATGATCCAGCATGGTCGACGGAGTGCCGGAGCAGCGTCGCGGTGCAATGCATGCCGCCGCCGTAACTGAGGGCATGCGGCGACGTTTCGCCGCCTGGAAGCACCGCCCTTGCGGGCAGTCCATGAGAGAAAGAGGCCTCCTGCGGCGTCATGCGGTAAAGATGTGGTTGCTTAGTCAGCCCCTTTCCCGGAGCCACCGCAGGGATCGCGGATGGGGATGTCGTCGGTGGTCATGAGTGTGCCGGGTTCCCAGGACTGCTGAAGTCTTCATTCGTGCTTACGTCGCTTTCGCTTGCCAGCGGGCGGTGTCGTGGGCGGTGCCACCGCAAAACTGTGAAGCAACTCGATGTCCCGCTTGCAGGCTGCGGCCACGCCGGCAACCGCCTCCGCTGGATTCCCAGCATAGACCGAGCCGTACGTGTCGCCGTTCCCTGGATGGCCATCGAAGGACCACAAGTTCTCGTAGCAGTCGCTCGAATCCTGCACGAGTTCACGCCAGTAGGTGCGGATCGCGTCGAACCAGTCGCACTCCTCCGGACCACCGTTAGCGAGCCCAAGGGCTCTTGCCTCGCTGACAAGATTCGAGAGGGCGTACTTCCACTCGGCGGGCTTCTTGTTCTTTGCCTTGAGTGCATCCCAGAGAGCTTGCCTCAGAGCGGCATCCAAATTCATTGTCTCGCCCGCGAGCGATCCGTCCCAGTCCAGATTGCCAGCAGACCAAAATAGAATCCGGTGCTCGCACTGATCTTTGTCGCAGTAGGGGCAAGAGATGGGTTCGCCGTCCTCGGAGTCACCGTCGTCGTCCTCTGGCACGGGCTCATCTGATGACATGTTTGAAATCTCAGAGAAGTGTGGAAGTGGATTCAGGATAGCCCAACACGCAAACAGCCTTGATCCGTCGTCGTCCAGCGGGGCTCCGTCCCCTCGCTCGACCAGTCGGTCACTCGTCATCGTCCTCATCCCCGCAGCCAAAGGCCGCGTCGGCAACTAGGCCTTCGGCTTTTTCTTGCTGAAGAACGCTTCCAGCTCCTCGTCGGTCTGGTCCCAACTCGGCCCCAGCGTCCTGCCGCTTGCTTCGGCGTCCTTCCGGAAGAACTCCCGCAGCGCCTTGTACGACTCGACCATGGTCTTGCCCTTCAATGCCACGTCGAACCGCTCTATGTTTTCCGCCATGACGGCTTCTCCTTCGGTGCCTCAACAAAACGCCGTCCGACCACGCCGGGCGGCGGACTCCACTTCGGGTTCACACCAGCCGGCAGCGGGTCGCAACGGACGTAGAGAAGCTTCGGTGGCTTCTCGAAATACAGCAGCAGCGCTGGGCACAGCCAATTCTCCATGGCAAGCCCGAGGACTTCCCCCTCATACCAATTGCCCGAGTTGCCGTCCTCGCAAACCCACTTCCGCTCGACGTCGTAGCCGTCGAAGGCCTTGTCGGAGAAGGAGATCAGGAATCCCTTGGCGGCATTCGGGATGCCCTTGTGCGCGACGACACGGGAGATCATCTCTGACGTGCCCTGAACGAACGCCTCTGCCTGAAGGCCGGTTCGCTCATCGTCGAAGACCCAGCACACGTTGCCGATCAGATAGGGGTACAGGGTCAATATTCGCTGGTTGCTCATGGATGATCTCCTTGTGACGTGGTTTCTCCGGAATCAGACCAATACTCGGGCACAGTGTTTCTCTTGAGATGACACCGGTCGGCGTCTTTCGCTTGGCCGCCCTCCGCGTAGCACTCGCTGGCTCGTTGCAGACAGTGCCGACTGAGGAGAGTAAACCCGAGGTCGCTGTACTCGATGGCGTGTCGTTCGAAGGCCTTGGCGGCACGCCGCTTTGTGGAACTGGCAGCAATTGCCTCGGTGGCTTGCACACGCTCATCGAGCAGGCGGAGCAGCACGCTGCGATTCTTGATCTCTGAAAGCTGCTTTTTGTTCATCGGTGATGATCCTTTGGCTGGGGTGTGAAGAGTTCAGGCGGCGCACATTCCCGAGGGCTCCTCTTCGCCGGAGTCGCCACGGTCCGGAACGAGTTCGCCTTCCCGCTGAATGCGGGCGAAGAGTTCGTCCCGCCGGCAGATCGCCTCGGCGAGAGACGACGTGCGGGGAGAACGTCGGACGCGGCGAGTGCGGAAATCGAAATTCAGCGTGAAATGCGTCCACCACGTTCCGTTGTTGAGCCAGAGATGGTGTCGCGGATTGGTCGTGTCGATATGAGTGGAAAGATATCCCCGAGGCATGTTGTTCGGCTCCTGTTTTGCGGCGCAAACCGTTTCGCCTGACGGTTGTCAGACGCACATCCTCAAGGCCCGTTTCCGGTACTCGTCGCCACCTTACGCCGAGGGGTAGAACTCCCTCATTGCAGGTTGGCAGGCCGCCCTCAACGGGCAACCCTTCTAGACGGATGCAGGCCCCATTAACCGAAACGTGTCAAGCGGATGGCCGCCGGAACCGTGTCATAGGCATTGACCGTGGCGATAAACTGGCTCGACACGAAGGAGACTTCCATGCCACTGACGCTTCATCCGTATCTTCTGGACGAGACCTGGGTCTTCGACGACGATCGCACGCGACTCAAAGAAGAGGCTTCGTCCTGGGCGCGACCGAGATGATCACCGCCCTGGTCGAGGCGAAGGCGATCCCCGACGCCACGCGTGGTTTCGCCCTGACGTTCGCGAGCGAGCCGTTCGACGGCTACGACGTAAAGCTTGTCTGGCAGCGAGGCCAGGAGGGGGGCGGTGACTGGTATTCGGGCGACGTGGCAGGCCAGGTGATGGAGTGCTGGCTCTGTCCGGCGTTGCTCCTCTACTTCTCGACGCCGCCACGGGAGCTGTACGTCGGTGGCGGGGTGCTGCCGCCGGGAGTGACCGTGATCTGGACGCCGAAGCCAGGCGAAATTAGCCGGCGGTTTGTGGGGCCGGCGTGACCGTTTTCGATCATGCCGTGGCAGAAAAGCCCTACCATAAAATTGTGCAGTCGCTCGCAGAGGGCCCCATAAGGGGGGTTCATCGTTGCGATGGATTCGGAGCGAGACACTCCCTGGGGGTGCCTGGCTGTCGCCGCCGATGCTTGTGATAGCCCTCGGACTTCGATCTCAGCAGTTGTCAGCCGCCGGTCGCTCAAGAATGCCGGCAGCGCGGGCGAGCACCGCAGCGCGGTCGTCGTCAGTGCCAGGAAGTCTGGCGACGAGAGCAACGAGTTCGGCCATCGCGTTGAGCCGATCATCGGCTTTTGGTGCAACAGGTGGTGCAACGGCCGGCGGGGGTGTGCGTTTGGCCCTTGTTTTCGTGGGCTTTTCAACAGTAGACTTGCAGCCTCCGAAGCTGAAGGTTGCTGGTTCGAGCCCAGCCGGGGGTACTGAGGCGTTTCACTTGGCTCGGCCAATGAGCATGTGCGGCGACGGAGGATAGTCGCATGCGTCGATCGCGATTCATCATTTTCGCTACCCTCGTAGCCCTCGCCGTCGCAGCGTTCGGTGAGTTCGGCGGCGGCGCCGACGCAGAGATCTCCCGCGAGGCGCGAGAGATGTTTGCCCGCCTCGATGCCGACCGTAGCGGCAGCCTTACGATGGCGGAGGCCAAGCCGGATCAGCGAAAGATGGTCGAGCAAATTTTTGCGATGGCGGGCAAGCCCCCCAACGGGTCGGTCTCGCCCGAGGAGTTCGGCGTCGTGTTCGAGCAGCACCGGGCCGGCCGACCGGGTGGACCACCGCCCGCGCCACCGACCGATCTCGTGCCGCTGCCAGAGCTCGGTCGCGGAGAGTACCGCGGCATTCGGGGTGGCCTCTACCCCGACGGCGCGAACGAGCGACCGAAGGCCCACGAAGCCGTCGGGCTCGAACGCGCCGGCCGTGTCCAACCGCTCGATGGGAACGGCCGGCCCAGCGACACTGGCACGATCGTGCTCCTGTCACTCGGCATGAGCAACACGTCGCAGCTCTCCGAGGGCTTTGCCGCGGCGCTACGGCAACGCCGCGACCTCAATCCGCGGATGCAGTTCGTGAACGGTGCCCAAGGGGGCATGACGGCGAGCGTCATTCAGCACGAGAACGACGGCCGCGGCGCGGACTTCTGGCGAATCGTGGACAAACGGCTCCGAGCCCTGGGGCTGTCGCGAGGGCAGGTGCAGGCGGTCTGGATGAAGCAGGCCGATGCCGCCCCGCAGGAGGACTTCCCCGATTACGCCCGCCGACTGGAGCGTGAGCAGTTGCGGATCCTCGAGATCGTTCACGAACGCTTTCCCAACTGTGGCCTCGCGTACCTGTCGAGCCGCACGTATGGCGGCTATGCCACGACGTCGCTCAACCCGGAGCCCTACGCCTACGAATCCGCGTTCGCCGTAAAACGGCTCGTCGAGCGTCAGATCGCCGGCGATCCGGCGCTCAACTACGATCCCGCCAAAGGGGCGGTCCGCGTGCCGTGGATCAGTTGGGGCCCCTATCTCTGGGCCAACGGCGCCAAGGCACGGGGCGACGGCTTTTTCTCGGTGCGTGATGACTTCCGCGAGGACGATGGCACCCACCACTCGCCGCAGGGTGCCACGAAGGTTGGCAAGTTCGTCTTCGATTTCTTCACGACCGACACGACGACCCGCTCCTGGTTCCTCGCCCCCTGACAAGCCGAATCGCGAGGAGCCCCACGGCGGCCGACGCCAGAAGCACCATCGCTCCCGGCTCCGGCACAGCGTGGAACTGGAGCAGCATCACGCTCTGGTTCAGCATGGAAAACGGGGTCTGCGATGACGAAACCGCGAGTGACGTCGTCGTGAAACTCTCGGCGTTCGGCGTGGCTCCCGTGAGCAGTTGGCCGCTCTCGAGGGCGAACCCGTCAGTGCCCACGAGATCGACGAGTTGTGAGCCGCCCGCAGCGGCATCGATGTTCACGAGCATCATGGTGAGCGACTGTCCGTCGTCCGACAGGAACGCCGACGCGCTGATCGAGTAGGCGTTCAGTCCGTTGGCCGTTCCGGGAGAGACGGTATCGAGCGCGAGCGCGGTGTCCATAAAAACGTCATCGAGCGCGTCTGCCATGCCGACGACCGGAAGAAAGGTGTAGATCGGATTGCCCGTCGCGTCATACCCGTCGAGCCGCATGGGGTGCCACACGGCGGCGCCGTTGCCCCAGATGAAGGAGTGGGCGCGTTCCACCTCGGGTTTTTGGGTCAGCATCCCCAGGTAGTCTGCCGTCGTGACCGCGGCCTGCCATTGCATGGCGAAGTTCGCGTCGGTGTTCCCGCCAGCTCCCGACGTGATCGAATTGCCGTGCTCGCCGACAATGACGTGAAGCTGATTCGTGTGGGAGGCGTTGAACGTATCGACCTGATCGATGATGCCATCGATGAAGTCTCCCGCCTTCTTCACGCCGTACTGCTGCGGAAACGTGGAGTCGTAGTAGGTGTTCGTGACGAGCGCGTAGATGTCGTCCCCACAAGTGTCGATGAGCGTCTGGTTCCAGGCGACCGCTTGGGTCATCGTATTCGGTCGCGGGCTGGTGGCGGACAGCGTGATCTGGATCGTCGGATCCATCGCCTTCATGGCGGCGATGAACTCGAGCGAATCGGCGGCATAGGAGGCGGCGCCCGAGCTGGAAAGATAGTTGTATTCGACCTGCAACGTGCTCGGTGTCCAGGGCTCGTTGCCGAGATTGAAGAGCTTCACACCGTAGGGCGACGCATGGCCGTTGGCCGTCCGCTGCGCGGCCCAGGGGCCGGTGGTGGCATTGAGATAGGAGACAAGATCGGCCGCATCCTGGATGGCCTGCGTCTTGTTCTTGTTGTAGACGTCGCCGTAGATGTTCACCATCATGTGGACGTTGTCGAGGGTCACTCCCTGCGCGGCGGACATCGCCATGAACTCGTCGAGCCCGAACGCCGCCTTGTTGGGATACGGCTGGTAGGGCTGGGTCGCCCGCAATGCGATCGGGCCGATCGTCGATTTCCATTGCCAGGTGTTCACCGGGCCTTGGGGGTAGCGCAGCGACGTCTGGTCGAGGTGTTCCCACATCCAGGTCATGCCGGTGCCGGGCGTGAGGTCGAGTGGCTGGCCGGTGGTCGGGCTGTAGTAGCCGACCGGGCCGCTGGCCAGTCGAAAGCTGGCCCGAGCGCCAAACGACTGCCCCAGAAGCAGACGGGCGCTAGAGTGGGTCGTGGATGTCGGATCCACCGTCACCGTCGCTGCGAGACACGCGCGCGCGGACGAAACAGTCAGGAAAAAAGCGGTCGCGCCTGCGACCGCGAAGGGTGGCCGTGTCATGGGAGCGTCCTCGACCACGTCCCACGGTGCCCCCTGACAGGCAGCCGCACGACTCCATGGTCAAACCCACACGAAGCCAATTATTTCGACCTCGAAACATATTGTCAAGTCCTGCCCCATCGCGGGGATTTGCCCGGGGTCGTTCTGGGCCTTCGTGCCTCGTCCTGCATGGTCCGACTCATGGCCGCGAGCGCGAGCTTCGCCTCCCTCACCTGCGGAGCCGTGAGGCCAGCTTCCATGACGGCGTTGACCCGTTCGAGCGCGGTCATGCAGCGGGCCTCGAGTGACCGGCCGATGGACGTGAGCTTGATCCGCACGGCCCGCCGGTCGGTCTTGTCTTGGACGCGAGTGATGAGCTTTCCTGTTTCCATGTTCGTGAGGATGCCGGTGAGCGTGGAGGGCGACAGCGACACCCGACGCACGAGATCCTTGATGATGAGGTCGTCGCGTTCGAAGAGTGCGAACAGGACATGCCCCATGCCGGGGCGCACGTTCCGCTTGAGGCCGAGCTCGGCGAGGACTCGTTCCAGGAGTGCGACGTAGTTGGAGTAGGCTCGGCTGACGTGGAAGCAGGTCTGCTCGAGGGGCCCCAGGCCGACAGGCTCGATGGCCTTGGGCGCTTCCACGGGGGCCATACCGCCTTCGCGTTTCGCGACTCGTGACGCTCCGGGGCGTGGGCGGACTCGTTTCATGGCATCTCACGCAGTGAACTTCGAATCGGTCACCAGTTCCCGAGCCGATCGCGAGCAAGTCGTCTACCCGCCGGCCCGCGGATCATACCCGCAGCGGCTGGAAGCCACCGTCTGGAATCGCAACGTGCCGCGGTTGTTGAAGGCGGTCGAAAATGGCGGCGCGGTGGAGGTTTAAGCCGCCTCGGTTTCCACCGCCCCGGGCAACTTGCTGATGAGCACGTGGCCGAGATCGAGTTTGTTCCCGGCGTTGTCGATGTCGATTCCGACGACCCGCCCGTCGGCGTCGTAGTCCACCACGACCCCCTCGGAAATCTCACGACTGTCGACGCTTGGCCGTTCGGAGAACTCGATGTAAAGCGAGTCGGTGTCGGCGTGGTAGTTGAGCTTCATGGCCGGAACCCTCGATCGGGAAACGCGTTGTGGATGGTGATTTTATTGTCCAGCGTGACAACCCGCAGGAAGCGTCCGTTCAACTCGGAAATCGGGGCCCAGAATCTCCAGCGGTTGCCGTCCTGTGGCTCGGAGCGAACGGCGTTTTCGATCGCGTACACGCACCACTCCCGTTTGAGATACGGCCGCTTCCGCAGCACCAGCTTCTCAAAATACGTCGTGAATCGATACGGGTCCATGGCGATGCGTCCAAGGCGTTGCCGATGGGCATTGAGTGCACATGCGTACCGTATTCCGTCAATCCCTCGCGTGGGACCAAGGCTATCCCCCGCTCTGGTAGGCTGCCCGCCATGACGGGCCCGCGACTCAACGCCGCGTTCTATGCCGACTCGCTCGATGTGTTTCTCCGCGCGGCCGACGACCTCGTCTACGCGCCGCTCACGAGCCCGCGCGGCTACACGCTCGCGCCCGAGCAGCTCTCAGCGTGGCGGCTTCAGCTGCCCGTGCTCCGTGCCGCGGTCGCAGACGTCGCGGCTCGCGATCCCGAGGCCCCCGCCCCGTGGATTCATCTCGAGTTCGACATCCCGCGGCTTGGCCGGCGGGTCGATGCCGTGCTCGTCACGGCGACCGCCGTCGTGCCGATCGAGTTCAAGGTGGGAGCGAAGAAGTTCGAGCGGCTCGACTACGAGCAGGCCTGGGACTACGGTCTCGACCTTAAGAACTTTCATGCCTCGAGCCACGCCGCGGCGATCTTTCCGATCCTCTGTGCCACCGAGGCCCCAACGAGCCACCGCCGCTGGAAGTCGCCCCACGCCGACGGCGTCCGCCCGCCGTTTTGTGCGAATGCCGAGTCGCTCGGCCGGGCCATCGCCCTGGCCTTGGATTCGACGTCCACCATCTCATCGAGTGGGATGAGTTGCACCACGGTTGATCCTGCATCGTGGGGCACCGGCTCTTATTCCCCGACGCCCACGATCATCGAGGCGGCCCGTTCGCTCTACGCCCGCCACACGGTGCACGACATCACACGGTCCGACGCAGGGGCCACGAACCTCGCGGTCACGAGTGCTGCGGTCGAGCGAATCATCGCCGACGCCCGGACGCGGGGTCGGAAGGCGATCGTCTTCGTGACAGGCGTGCCCGGGGCCGGCAAGACGCTCGTGGGCCTGAACGTGGCCACGCGACACGGCTCGCGCGACGACGCGGCGCATGCGGTATTCCTGTCGGGGAATGGGCCGCTGGTGGCGGTGCTGCGTGAGGCACTCGCCCGCGACGACCGCGACCGCGCGAGACTCACCGAGCCGCGGGCCCGGATCGGCACCAGTCGCTCGGCCGTCAAAGCCTTCATTCAAAATGTCCATCACTTCCGCGACGCTATGCTTCGTGATCCTGCCGCGCCTGCGGACCACGTCGTGGTGTTTGACGAGGCCCAGCGGGCGTGGGACGCGCGGCAGCTGGCGGGGTTCATGAAGCGGAAGAAGGGGCTGCCGGGGTTCACGCAGACGGAGCCCGAGCTGCTCATCGGCGCGATGGACCGTCATGCCGACTGGACGGTGGTGGTGTGCCTGGTGGGTGGTGGCCAGGAGATCAACACGGGCGAAGCGGGCATCGGGGCCTGGCTCGATAGCGTCCGCACTGCCTTCCCCGGCTGGGACGTCCACATCTCGCCGCAGCTGACCGACTCCGAGTATGCAGCGGGTGGGGCCCTCGACCGGCTCCGCGAAGAAAAGGTGCCTGCCTCCCTCTCCCTCTCCCCCAACCTCGCCCTCCACCTCTCCACGTCCCTCCGCTCCTTCCGCGCCGAACACGTCTCCCGCTTCGTCAAAGCCCTGCTCGACGGCGACGCAGCCACCGGCCGCGACTGTTTCGAGTCGTTCCGCGACCGCTATCCGGTGGTGCTCACGCGGTCGATGCGGCGGGCGCGGCGGTGGATCCGCGAGCAGCGACGGGGCACGGAGCGGGCAGGCCTTGTGGCCTCATCCTCGGCCCAGCGGCTCAAGCCCCACGCGATCGACATCCGGGTGAGCATCGACCCGGTGCACTGGTTCCTTGGCTCCCCGCAAGACACCCGCTCATCGCTGTATCTCGAAGACGCGGCGACGGAGTTTCAGGTGCAGGGGCTGGAGCTCGACTGGACGATCGTCACGTGGGACGCCGACCTCCGCTGGACGGGGAGCGACTGGAGCTTTCATAGTTTTCGCGGGGCGAAGTGGACCGACGTGAAGAAGCCCGAACGGAAGCAGTATCTGAAAAACGCCTACCGTGTGTTGCTCACGCGGGCCCGGCAGGGCATGGTGATCTTCGTGCCACCGGGGGCGAAGCGTGACCGGACGCGAAGCCCGGCGTTCTACGACGGGATCTACGACTACCTGACGGGCCTGGGCGTGGTGGACGTGTGAATGCAACGCCTCTTGTTCACTCAACTCACGGGAGACTTTTCATGAGCTCGGAACGCACGTTTGATCAGCTACTCGATGACAATGATGGCGTTGTGCCGGCAGATCATGGCCCCCACACGAGACTCCCGGGTTCCGTAGCATTGGAACCACTCGGGAAAGGTATTCGTGTGACTGGTCGCGATGAAAAGCACGGCGTGCTCTGGGGATTCGTTGCGACGAAAGGCATGCTCGACCAGCCCCATGCGTCGATCGCGATTTACAACTTGCTTCGCGACCGCCTGAACCCGCTTCTGGAAAGCATGGGCCTGCCAGCGTCACGCCCCGACAACGTCATGGATGCAGCTCATTCCGCACTGGCCGATATGGAGCACCTGATCAAACAGCTCCGGCAGAATCTCACCGTCAAGAAGGCAAGCCCGCAGACGCTGGAGCGTGCCGAGACGGTTCACCGGGCTATGACCGACGCCGCACGCATGATTCTTCAGGAAGTGCCCTTTGTGAGCCTTGAGCGGTGACCGCCAACAGCCCAGCCGCTAAGTCCAGTGACAGGCCGCGAGCGTCGGGCAGTCCTATTTCTGTCGCCGATACGATCGCCGAGTACCGCGAGACGCCGGCCTTCACAAGAGTACTTTCTGCAGTAGTTGACGACCGCGTGTCGTTGTTTCTGACCGGAGATGCAGGCACAGGCAAGTCGACGCTCCTGCGCCGACTTCTAGAGGAGTCGCGGGCTCGAGATAGATGCGTGGCCGTTCTCGCGCCCACGGGCTGTGCGGCCGTCAACGTGGGTGGGCAAACGATCCACTCGTTCTTTTCGATCCCGCCTCGTTTTATCGCTCCCCAGGAACCCATCCACCCAAGAAACCGCCAGTTCCTGCGCGATCTCGACACTCTCTTCATCGACGAAGTGTCAATGGTGCGGTCCGACATCATGGCTGCCGTAGACCGTGCACTCCGGAATGCTCGACGGGAATACGGGAGCCCGTTCGGCGGCCTGCAGGTTGTCCTTGTGGGCGACCTGGCACAACTACCTCCGGTTGTCACAAAGGACGAAGCGGCGTTTTTCGGTGTCGAATATCCAGGGCCGTACTTTTTTCAGACCGGTGATTTTCCGCGCACGCACTTCTTCTTGGTGGAACTGCAGGATCCCTTCCGCCATCAAGACGAACGCTTTCGCGAGATTCTGGCAAATCTGCGGAGCAACGCGCTCACTCCCGCCGATTTAGCTGAGCTGAACCAGCGTGTTGATGAACGAAGCGATTTCGCGTTTCGAAACAGCACCGTGACGCTTACGGGCAAAAACAATGCGGCGAATGACATCAACTCCGTGATGCTCGACCACTTGCCAAGCCAAAGCGTCACGTTTGAGGCTGTCGTGGAAGGCACGTTTCCTGAGAGCTTCTATCCGGTTGACGACCTACTCCTACTCAAGCCTGACGCAAAAATCATGATGGCTCGCAACGACGCCGCTCAGCGATGGGTGAACGGGACGCTCGGACGCGCTGCACAGGTGGAGCCCGGGCGCGTTCAAGTCGAGATCGACGGTTCGCTGCATCTCGTTGAACCGGAGAAATGGGACAACATTCGCTACCAATACGACCCCGCTACCCGAAAGATCACGCACGAAGTCATCGGCACTTTCGCCCAACTGCCGATCCGTCTCGCGTGGGCGATGACGATCCACAAGAGCCAAGGACAGACGCTTGACCGTGCTCATCTCGAGATGCGGCATCGAGCATTCGCGCACGGGCAGACATACGTGGCATTAAGCCGATGCAGGACTCTGGCAGGCCTGACAATGGCGCGACCGCTTCGGCACTCAGACATCATCGTCGACTCGGCGGCGATGGGATACCGCGACTACCTTCAACCGCTCGAGTAGCGACTTGCGTTTACTCGACGGCGACGCCGAGCATCTGCCAGAAGACAGGTTCATGAATGATGCGCGTGCCGTATTGGCGAGCTTTCCGAGCTTTACCGGACTGCGTGTGCGGGTCGGCCACCACCAAAATGTCCAACTTTTTCGTGACCGACTCCGCCACCTCCACGCCGGCCGCGCTCGCAAGCTCAGCCGCAGTTTCACGCGTGAGAGGCTGTCCTCGATACGAGCAGATTGACTCGCCGGTAAAACACACCCGGGTGCCGCGAACGTTGGGTGCCTCACCCAGCGGTGCTAGAAATTGCGCCGTAGGTTGGCGACGCTCGCTTCTGGCGAGAGCCTCGCCCACATGCTCGTTGTCAAAGCCTAGCAGTCGCGCAACGGCATTCAGATCGCGTCGTTCGTGGTCCGTCACAATGCCGTCATCCAGAGCTGCTGCCAGCAGCCTGTCCAGATAACCACCGTGCAGTTTTTGAATAGCATCCCCATCAAGCCCCAACGCGCGGGCAAGGCTGACCAGAGCCTCTTCTTCACCAGCATCCACACGCCGATCCTCAAGGACACGCTCAAGCGTGCCCAGATACTCGATCGCGATATTCTCGTGGATTTCGACTACCGGAAACGGCCCGGCGTGAGCAAGCAGGCGCTGCACGTAGCTCGGCATGGCATGGGCCGCGTCCCGCGCCCCTGCGCGTAACAGCGGGGCACCCTTTGCATGCGCCACTTTCGGCCAGCGGACCGCACGAAGGCCTTTGAGATCACCAGTGTCGATCATGCCGTCGGCTATAAGCCTCGCGAGGAGCCGTGCTGCTGCGCGAGCATCCTCGAGAGCGGAGTGAGCACCTTGACGATCGAAATGAATCCCCATGTCCGTGCAACAGCATTCCAAGGTTCCGCCGCCTGACAGCCGCATGGTGCACAAGGTCGCAACGGCCGGCGTTGTCGTGCCGGCTCGTTCGAATTCATGGCGGAGAAAGCGATAGTCGAACCCGACGTTATGGGCGGCAAGCGCGATGGTTCCATCGAGTACTTCTGCGACATGACCGATGATGTCGGTGAACGCCGGAGCTGCCGCCACGTCGCTGGCGGAGATTCCGTGCAGGGACGTCTTGCCCACATCGCGGCCTGGGTTGACGAGCGAGACGAACTCTCTCACGACCGTTCCGCTGATGTCGATCACGACCGCTGCGACTTCGATAATGCGGTCGGACCGTGCGGCGTTCAGCCCGGTCGTCTCACAGTCGATTACTGAAATGAGAGCCATGAGGAATCCTCCCTGGGTGGTTGTTAGCGTACGCGGTCAGTGACGCGTTGAATCCAGCCGCATGGGGGCAGTGTACGAACCCACGGAACAACCTTGGTCCCGGCCGCAGCTGACGTATCGCTCGACCAGCTCGTGCGAGCCTACGCCGCTGCCGGCGGCCGGATCGAATGCAGAACGAAAGCCGGAGCGACCGCAGGTGCGGTAAGCCTGGGATACCTTCCGGCAGTTCGAACGGTGACACGATGAAATCCCGAGACGCCGCCGCGATCACAAGTTTTGCCGAATACGACAAGGCGCGGGACGACCGTGGTCCTCGGGTAGAATCAACAAGCGGGCAGTCGCTGACACGGAACGTGAACGGCTGCGTATTCACCGAATTCCTGCCCAGAGGCATGCGGCGATGAGCTCCTGGGAAGAATGCCAAGGCGTCGAGCGCGACCCTGCCAAGGCCAGCGGCGCGTGGATGTTTGCAAACACCCGGGTGCCCATGCGTGCCCTGTTTGAAAACCTCGAAGACGGCGCGACTGTCGACGAGTTCGTCGAGCGGTTTCCGGGCGTGACCCGGGAACAGGTCGGAGCCGTGCTCGAATTCGCTGCCGCCAGCCTCGAGTTCCAAGCCTCGGCATGAAGATTCTCTTCGACCAGGGAACACCGGCACCGCTTCGCCAGTTTCTCAACGGCCACGAAATCCATACGGTGTTCGAGAAGGGATAGAATCGTCTCACCAATGGCGACATCCTCGCGGTTGCCATCCTCAACGGGTACGAAATCCTGATCTCCACGGACCAGAATCTCCGGCATCAGCAGGATCTGCGCCGGTTCCAACTCGGCATTGTGGTGTTGATGACCACGTCATGGCCGCGGATCAGCCGAAACACGCCCGCAGTGGCCACGGTAATCGAGCATGTGCAAGCCGGCGGCCTTGTCGAAGTGCGGTTCGACGAGCTGTTCGGGTAGCAGCGCACAGGAAACTTTCAACGATTCCTGATGATCCCAAGACCCATGAAAGAGCCTTCGACAATGAACCAAATGAACCGGCCGGCTGGCACCCCCGATCGTCGGGATTTTCTCGCGGGCATCTCCGTGCTCGCGGGCACTGCGGGGCTCTTTGGCAGTTCGCCGCAGGCCGTCGCCGGCGACACGTCGTTCATGAACAACGTGCCCGACCCATTGCTCGCAGAGCCAACCCTCCCCGCGTTCACCTTCGCACTCGAAAAATCAAAGGGCCGCGTGCTCGGCGGAAGCTACGGCAAGGAAGCGACCGTCGAACAGCTGCCCGTCTCAAAAGGGCTCGCCGGCGTGTCGATGCGGATGGAGCCGGGCGTCATGCGGGAGCTCCACTGGCATGCCACCGCCGCGGAATGGGCGTACGTGATCGCAGGCCGGGTGCGAACAACCGTCGTCGATCCCGAGGGACGCACCGGCATCAATGACTTCGGCCCCGGCGACATCTGGTACTTCCCCCGCGGCCACGGCCACATGCTCCAGTGCCTCGGCAACGAGCCGTGCCACTTCATCCTCGTCTTCGACAACGGCTACTTCTCGGAGTTTGGCACGTTCAGCATCTCCGATTGGCTCGGGCACGTGCCCCCTGCCCTCCTCGCCAAGAACCTCGGCGTGCCCGAAGAAACGTTTCGGGCGTTTCCCAAGAAGGAGGTGTATTTCGCACAAGGGCCAGTGCCCCCCAACACTTCAGCCGCTCCGCGCGGGGGTGTGAAGCCCCCGCCGCTGCCACATAAGCACTCGCTTTCTTCGCAGCAGCCCCACGAGACATTTTCAGGGGGCCGCGAATGGCGAGTCGAGGCCAAGGATTTTCCGATCTCGTCCACCATGACCGGCGTGATCCTCGAGCTCGCGCCGGGAGCCCTTCGTGAGCTGCATTGGCACCCGAACGCCGATGAGTGGCAATACCTCCTCGACGGCGCGGTCCGAGTGACGCTCTTCGGCTCTCGCGGCCGTTACCGCGAGGCAACGCTCGACGCAGGAGACGTCGGCTACATCCCGCAGGGCTACGGCCACTCGCTCGAGAACGTGGGCACGACGCCGGCCCGCATCCTGATCGTGTTCAACGCTGGCACCTACGAGACGATCGATCTCTCGCAGTGGCTCGCCGGCCAGCCCGTCGACGTGCTGGCCACGACTTTTGGTGTCCCTGCCAAGACCTTCGACGACTTCCCCACACGGGATGTCTTCATGACAGGCGACTGACCGCCGTCGGCAGCGGCCCGAGCGAATGACGGTCATGCGTTGCCGCGGGTACGGTCGGAAGGGGATACTGCCAGGCAGCCCCGATCACGAGAAGCAGCGCGGAGTTCGCATGGGAAGAAGCGTCGTACGCGCCGGTGCCGCTCGCTGCCCGCGGTGTAGCCTCCCGCCACGGTGGTGCGTGTGCGACGCATGGCCGCCGGTCGAGACGCAGCTCTCGGTCCATGTGCTGATTCACCGCCACGAACAACACCGGCCATCGAGCACCGGCAAGATGATCGCGCGAGCGGTGGGTGGAGCGGTGAGCCACACCTTCCAGCGGGAGACCCGCCACGATGCGGCGACGGGCGTGAATGCAGCATCGCTCGATCCCGACCGAGACGTCTGGATCCTCCATCCTTCCGGCGCGCCCATGCCCGCGGCTGGGGAATCAGCGGACGCCATGCGGCGATCCGACACGCAGATCCTTTTGCTCGATGGCAGTTGGCGGCAAGCAGGCGAGATGCTGCGGGCGGCCGAAGGCTTGGGACGGTGCGTTCGCCTGCCAGACCCGACACCCGCGCCCAGCCGCTACTGGCTCCGGGACCAGCCCGAGCCGACGCATGTCTCCACCGCCGAAACGCTCATGGCCGTGATGGAGGTGCTTGGCGAGGCAGACGCGGCAGAGCGCCTCCGCCTGCACTTCGAGCTCCATGTGTACGCGACGCTTCTCGCCCGCGGGCGTCGAGAGATGGCCGAACGATATCTTGGGCATTCGCCGTTGCTCGCTGACGCACCCGACGTCCTCGATCGCCTGCACCATCGGCGAATCCAGCCGGGCTCGTGCGATGAGGCTTCGCAGGTCCCGCTCCCACTTCCATGAGATACCGCCGCATGTTCTGGAGCGTTTTGACGATCGTCGTCGCGGTCTATATCGGCCTCTGCGGTGTCATGTTTTTCATGCAGCGGTCACTCATCTACATGCCGACGCCGGCCACGCCGGCCCATGATGCGGCGATGGTGCTCGACGTGCCCGGGGCGCGCCTGCGGATCTCGTCACAGCCACACGACGGGCCCAAGGCAGTGCTCTCCTTTGGTGGCAACGCCGAAGACGTCGCGTACTCCATTCCCGAGCTTGCGGCGGCTTTCCCCGACCGAGCGATCTACGCCCTCCACTATCGTGGGTACAGCGGCAGCGGCGGCACGCCCTCGGAAGCAGCGCTGCGAAGCGATGCGAAGGCGGTCTTCCAGATGGTGCATGATCGGCATCCCGATGTGCTGGTCATTGGCCGCAGTCTCGGCACGAGCCTTGCGATTCAACTCGCCGCCGAGGAGCCGGTCTCCCGGCTTGTGCTCGTGACTCCGTTCGAAAGCATCCTCACGATTGCCGCGCGGGTCGTGCCGTTTCTGCCCGTCCGATGGCTTCTCGCCGACCCCTATGAGTCGTGGCGCTACGCCCCACGCGTCACCTGCCCCACGACGATCATTGTCGCATCCAACGACGAAGTCGTGCCCATCGTCGATACGCGTCGGCTCTTTGAAGCTTTCAAGCCGGGCGTGGCTACGATGGTGATGATCGATGGTGCCGACCACAATTCCGTGTCGTCTCGCGAGGAGTTCTGGGACGCCCTCACAAGCGGCCGCTCAGAACACGATCGGTAGCAGCTCGATCCGGCCGTTGCCGCCGACGATGATCTCATGGGAGAGGCTCGACCGGCTGCGCGTCGTCTCGATATCGGTCCCGAGTACCCACGACTCGTAGGCCGCATGAATCAGGCTCTCCGGCGAGCCGAGGGCGTCGTTGCTGATGTCCCAAAACATCATGCCGCCGAGGCCCAGCTCGTCGGCCCACTGGGCCTTCTGCGCAATCGAGGTGGGTGTCTCGAAGGAGCTGAAGATGCCCTGCGACTGGTTGTAGACATAGGCTGCCTGGGCCGTGTCGTCCCAATAGAGTTTCCAGCCGGCAGCAGGGTCCTGCACCTTCGTCAGGAGATCCTTGTAGTCGTAGTTCCCGGCCTCGAAACTCCCGGGAGCAGCCCCCGAGGCACGCTCCGCATAGCCCCCATCGCCGCCATCGGCCACGCCGCTCCAAGCCCGCGTGTAGAGCGGCGCACCAAGGACGATCTGCTTCGGGTCGATGCCCGCGTTGAGATAGGCCTTTACTGCGGTCTTGATGTCGTAGCCGTTCGGATCCCCCGTGAAGGCAGACTGATGGCCGGTGGTGCCCTCCCACGTGCCATGGAAGTCGTAGGTCATGACGTTGAAGAAGTCGATGTGGGGCGCGATGCCCGCCACATTGAAGTTGGCGATCTTCTCGAGACCGGCCGGCGAGGCGACGGAGATCTCGTAGCTCCGCCCGAGACGATCGCCAAGCGCGTCGAGCTTCTGTCGCACGAGGCCGAGCAAGAGCGCGTAGTTGGCCCCGTCGTTCGGGCTTGCTGAATTGCCATCGAGGCCACCGCCGCCCGGATACTCCCAATCAAAATCGAGCCCGTCGAACATCCGGTAGGTATCGAGGAAGGTGACGAGCGAATTGGCGAACGTCTCGCGGCCCGCCGCCGTGGCGGTCACCGTGCTGAAGTTCTTCGAGAGCGTCCAGCCCCCCACGGCGATGCTCACCGTCAGATGCGGATACTTCGCCTTGAGCTGGGCGAGCTGGTTGAAGTTGCCCCACACCGTCTGCTCAGCCCGTGAATCACCCGGTGGGTAATACCAGCGATCGGCCTCACCGGAGACCGTTTCGTTGGCGGGGAACCGCTTCTCAATCGCTGCATAGCTGTCGAAGAGGGCGACCTGGCCGCTCGGCGTGAGGTCGAGGAACGCATAGAAGATATGCGTCAGATTCTCGGCAGGCACGTCGGCAACCTGGAAGTTTCGCCCATAGATGCCCCACTCGGGGAAGTAGGCAGCCAGCACCTTGTCGTGGGCGGCAATCGGAAGCTCCGCCCCCGGGGTTGGAGTTGGAGTTGGAGTTGGAGTTGGAGTTGGAGTTGGGGTTGGAGTTGGAGTTGGGGTTGGAGTTGGAGTTGGGGTTGGAGTTGGGG
>Ga0163150_10002027_pt1 | contig 32553 bp, 34 predicted proteins | sample OliLakLV19P2IB_FD_148628 | JGI IMG/M metagenome (GOLD analysis project Ga0163150, IMG submission 148628) | Freshwater microbial mat bacterial communities from Lake Vanda, McMurdo Dry Valleys, Antarctica - Oligotrophic Lake LV.19.P2.IB | ecosystem: Environmental > Aquatic > Freshwater > Lake >...
GATTTTTCTCACGCTTTCAGGGGTTTGGCGGGGTTCGGGTATCCGGTTTTTTCTCGCAAATTCCCGACTTATGGTGTAAAAATGGACTTGTTTGCGCAGTAGCCATAACGGGATCCCCGTGCGGCCTGCGGGCAGGTATCGAAAGGGGACTGGTCATGTTTGCAAGCAAGGGGTGGATTCAGGGCTTGGCGGGTGTTGTGCTGGCGATGGTTGCCGCAGGTGCGTGGGCTGCTGGTGCCGGGGTGGTTACCCATCTGAGCGGGACCATGTCCGTTCAAAGGCCTGACGGTTCGGTGCGGATTCTCTCGCAGAAATCAGAAGTCCAGCCGGGCGACGTGCTGACCACGCAGCGCGACAGTTACGCCCAGATCAATTTTACCGACGGTAGCGCGGCGACCATGCGTCCGAACAGCACCATGAAACTCGAGGCGTATTCCTTCAACAAGGACGCGCCGCAGAGCGATGGCATGTTCATGCGCCTGGTGAAAGGCGGGTTGCGCACCGTAACCGGCCTGATCGGCAAGCGCGGCAATCAGGACGCATACAAGATCGGCACGTCAACTGCCACCATCGGTATCCGCGGCTCTTCCGGAGACACCGTGGCCTGCGCGGCGGACTGTGGAAATCTGGAACCCGGCACGTATCACACGACATATACCGGCAGCTACATCATGCAGACCCAGGGCGGCAACCAGTTGGTCAATGAAGGCCAGTTCGGTTTTGCCCAGGATCCGGGCAAACCCCCGGTGCTGCTGCCGGGTGACCCGGGGATGAACATCAGCCAGTTGCCGTTCACGCTGGGCATTGGTGGCGGTGCTGTGGGTGGCGGCGCCAGCCAGGAATGCATCGTGCGCTAAAGGCTGCAGTTTCGTGCTGACAAACCCCGCCTTCCGGCGGGGTTTGTTTTTCCGGCGGCGCTTTCCGCGGGTATGGGTAATGCTGCGGCGCGCAGGGTCTTTTCACTTATAATCATCGGGTTAACAAAACGAGTTAATAAAATTTAACTGCGAACAACCTGATGCTGGCCAGCGATAAATCCCCTGCCGCCAAAACTGCGCCCAATCCGCTGCCGCCGAAACTCGCGGCCCTGCTGCGTGAATCCTGGTGGCTGGCCTTCCTCGCCGTCGCGCTCTACCTGTTGCTGGTGTTGTTTACCTTCCACAAGGGTGATCCCGGCTGGTCGCACAGCGTGGCCACGGACCGCCTTGGCAACGCCGGCGGTCTGGTTGGCGCCTATGTGGCGGATCTGCTGCTGTTCATGTTCGGCATTTCGGCGTACTGGTGGGTGGCCTTGTGCGGGGCGCTGGTGTTGTGGAGCTTTCGCCGTATCGAAACTGTCATCGAGACTGACCGTCGTTCCCACGCAGTGATGCTGATCGGTTTTATCCTGTTGCTGACGGCCAGTTGCGGCATCGAGTCGCTGCGTCTGTATACGCTGCGCGTTGAACTGTCCGGCGCACCGGGCGGTGCACTGGGCGCGCTGGTCGGCCAGGGACTGTCCATGGTGGCCGGATTTACCGGCGGCACCTTGTTGCTGTTGTTGTTGCTGGCGGCCGGACTCAGCCTGTTTACAGGTATTTCATGGCTCCAGATCATCGAGCGCCTCGGCGACTGGTCTGAGCGGTTCTGTGCCTTCGTGATGGCCAAGGTGCAGGAGCGGGCTGATCGCAAGGCCGGCGCGGAAGCCGTGGTGGCGCGCAAGGATGCGGTTGAAGACAACAAGAAAAAAATCGAGGCGCACGAACCGGTGCGCATCGAACCACCGCGCATCGAGATTCAGAAGTCGGTGCGGGTCGAACGCGAAAAGCAGGTGCCGCTGTTCGGCGATCTGCCCGATTCGCTGCTGCCGCCGCTGAGCCTGCTCGACGGGGCCGATGCCAATATCGAAACGGTTTCTGCGGACACACTGGAATTCACTTCGCGCCTGATCGAGAAAAAGCTGCTCGATTTCGGCGTCGAGGTCAAAGTGCTGGCGGCCTATCCCGGGCCGGTGGTGACGCGTTTCGAGATTGAGCCGTCGGTCGGCGTCAAGGGCAGCCAGATCATCAACCTGGTGCGCGACCTGGCGCGCGCGTTGTCGGTGATGAGCATCCGTGTTGTCGAAACCATACCCGGGAAGAGTTGCATGGGGCTGGAGATCCCCAATCCGAAACGCCAGATCGTGCGGCTGTCGGAAATCGTCAGCTCGCAGGTTTATGCCGACATGGCTTCACCGCTGGCGCTGGCGCTGGGCAAGGACATCGCCGGCAACCCGGTGGTCGCCGACCTTGCGCGCATGCCGCATCTGCTGGTGGCCGGCACCACCGGATCCGGCAAATCGGTGGCGATCAACGCGATGATCCTGTCGCTGGTCTACAAGGCGCCGCCGTCGCAGGTGCGGCTGATCCTGATCGATCCGAAAATGCTCGAGCTGTCGGTTTACGAAGGCATCCCGCATCTGCTGGCACCCGTGGTTACCGACATGCGGCAGGCGGCGAATGCGCTGAACTGGTGTGTCGGTGAAATGGAGCGGCGTTACAAGCTGATGTCGACGCTGGGCGTGCGCAACATGGCCGGATTCAACCAGAAGGTGCGCGAAGCAGCGAAAAAGAAAACGCCGCTGATGAATCCGATTGCATCGACACCCGACAATCCGGTGCCGCTGGTGGAAATGGCGCTGATCGTCGTCGTCATCGACGAACTGGCCGACCTGATGATGGTGGTCGGCAAAAAAATAGAGGAACTGATTGCGCGGCTGGCGCAAAAGGCGCGTGCCGCAGGAGTGCATCTGATTCTCGCCACACAGCGGCCGTCAGTGGATGTGATCACCGGGTTGATCAAGGCCAACATTCCGACGCGGATCGCGTTCCAGGTGTCGGCCAAAGTCGATTCACGCACGATTCTCGACCAGATGGGCGCGGAAGCACTGCTGGGCCAGGGCGACATGTTGTATTTGCCGCCCGGGCAGGGCTACACCCAGCGCGTGCATGGCGCCTTTGTTGACGACCATGAGGTGCACAAGGTGGTCAATCACCTGAAGAGCCTGGCGCAGCCGCAATACATTGATGAAATTCTCGAAAGCCCGGAAACCTCGGCGGAGAGTGGTGTTGAAGGTGCGGAGGGCGGCAACGGCGAGGCAGATCCCTTGTATGACCAGGCGGTTGCCATCGTGCTCAAAACGCGGCGGCCGTCGATTTCGCTGGTGCAGCGCCATTTGCGAATCGGTTACAACCGCGCCGCACGGCTGATCGAGCAGATGGAGCGCTCAGGGCTGGTATCGCCGATGCAGTCCAACGGCAACCGCGAAGTGCTGGCGCCGGCTTCGGCGTCGGACAGTGACTGATATTCCGAAATAAACTGTTACAAACTTTTCCGGCAACTGACGGTCTGATCTTTCATGTCGATTCGAATTTTTACCCGTATCCTTATCTTGTCTTTGGCGCTGTGGTGCGGTTTTGCCGGTGCCGCCGAAGATGCTGCCCCGCGCGGCATGGCGTTCGAAGTTTACATCCGCCTTGAGCATGGCATGACCGAAGGCGAACTGGTGCTGCGGGCGGGAAAACCCGATCACCAGGCCGTCGACAATATCCGCGAAGGCCTCAAGTCGTACTATTATTTTCCGACGCTGGCCAATCCTTTTCTGACCGCGGTGACGCTGCGTTCGGGCCGCATCGAAAACATCGACCGCGTGCGTAAACCCCTGTGATGCGGACCCTCCTGATCCTGTTGTGCCTGCTGCCGGGACTGGCGTCCGCCGCGGCCACCGATGCGCTGAAAGTGTTTCTGACCCAGACGCAGACCGTCAAGGCGCGTTTTGCGCAGATGGTGCTCGACAAGAACCTGAAGCCGCTGCAGCAGGCGCAGGGCATCATGCAGTTTTCACGGCCGGGCAAATTCCGCTGGGATTACCAGAAGCCGTATGAGCAGATCATCGTCGGTGATGGAACGCGGTTGTGGATCTACGACAAGGACCTGAACCAGGTCACGGTGCGCAAGCTGGATCGCGCGCTGGGTTCCAGTCCCGCGGCCCTGCTCGCCGGCAGCAACGACCTCGAGCGTGATTTCAAATTGTCCAACCTCGGCATGGACAAGGGGCTGGACTGGCTGGAAGCGCTGCCGAAAAGCCGCGAAACGGTGTTCGAGCGCGTGCGCATGGGTTTCGGCAAGTCCGGGCTGGAGGCAATGGAACTGCGCGACCAGTTCGGCCAGACCACGGTGATCACCTTTGCCGACGTCGAACGCAATCCGCGCATCGCCGCCGATGTGTTCCGCTTCACGCCGCCGCAGGGCGCCGACGTCATCAGCGAATAAGCGGAAGCCGCGTGAACGACCTGTTCGCGAAACGTGAGCCCGATGCGCCGCTGGCGGAGCGCATGCGGCCGCGCACCCTCGACGAAGTGGTCGGGCAGCAACATCTGGTCGGTGCCGGCAAACCGCTGCGCCTCGCCTTCGAAGCCGGCAAGCCGCATTCGATGATCCTGTGGGGCCCGCCCGGCGTTGGTAAAACCACGCTGGCACGCTTGATGGCGCATGCATTTGATGCCGAGTTCATTGCCATCTCCGCGGTGCTCGCCGGTGTCAAGGAAATCCGTGAAGCGGTGGCGCGCGCTGAAGTCGTGTTGCAGCAGAGTGGACGCCGCACCATCCTGTTTGTCGACGAGGTGCATCGCTTCAATAAATCGCAGCAGGATGCCTTCCTGCCGTTTGTCGAGCAGGGTCTGATTACCTTCATCGGCGCGACTACTGAAAATCCTTCGTTCGAGGTGAATGGCGCGTTGTTGTCACGCGCCGCGGTGTATGTGCTGCAGCCGCTGACCGATGCCGATCTCGCCGGACTGATCACGCGGACTACAGATAAGTCATTGTTTTTATTTAAATTATCGGACGCCGCTCGCGACAGTCTGGTGGCTTATGCCGATGGTGATGCCCGCCGCTTGCTGAACATGCTGGAGCAGGTGGCCACGGCGGCAACGCAGAGCAAAAAATCCGAAGTTGATGATGCCTTCGTCAAACAGACGCTGACGCAAAGCCTGCGCCGTTTCGACAAGGGTGGTGATGCGTTCTACGACCAGATCTCCGCGCTGCATAAATCCGTGCGCGGTTCGGCGCCGGATGCCGCCCTCTACTGGCTGGTGCGCATGCTCGATGGCGGCGCAGATCCGCTGTATCTTGGCCGGCGATTGATCCGCATGGCGGTGGAAGATATCGGTCTCGCTGATGCGCGCGCGCTGCGCATGGCGCTCGATGCCTGCGAAACCTACGAGCGCCTCGGTACACCTGAAGGTGAACTGGCGCTGGCGGAGGTTACGTTGTATCTGGCAGTCGCGCCGAAAAGCAATGCTGCGTACATGGCGTACAACCGCGCGCGTGAACTGGTGCGCAATGATCAATCGCGTCCCGTGCCTGAGCATCTGCGCAATGCGCCGACCAAACTGATGAAGGATCTGGGTTACGGGCGCGAATACCGTTATGCCCATGATGAACCGGAAGCCTACGCCGCCGGTGAAAACTACCTGCCGGACGGCATGAAACCGCCGGGGCTATACGAACCAACGGATCGCGGGCTCGAAGGGAAAATCGCCGAGAAGCTCGCGCGCCTGCGCCAGTTGGATCGGGATAAAAACAACTAACTTGTAACCAATTGTTTTTATTTATATTTTTAGAATGCGTAGAGCCGGGCTGGATTATCGACCAGCACTTTGCGTCGCAGCGTTTCATCCGGCACCCATTCCGCCAGCAGTTCTGCCAGTAAGTGATCCTCAGGCATCAGCGCACGCGCACCAGGATGCGGCCAGTCGGTGCCCCAGACGATGCGGTCGGGGGCGGCCTTCACCAGCGCTCGCGCCATCGGTGTGAGTTCAGGATAGAGCGGCGAATTTTTTGAAGTGAAGTAGGGCCCCATGATTTTTGCCCAGCAGTTGTCGCGACTGACCAGTCGTTGCAGGGCCTGGAACGCGGGCGAGTTCACGCCGTCTGCGGCCTGGCAACGCGCGAAATGGTCGATGACGATGTTGATCGGCAGCTTCGCCAGTTTGGCTTCGGCCTCGGGCATTTTCGGCAGGTCGAGGTAAAACTGCAGATGCCAGCCCAGTTCTTTCAATCGCGGCGCGAGGCGTTCGCCGTCGGCCAGCGTCAGGCCTTCGGTTTCGGATGCGAGGTTGATACGCGCACCACGCACACCGGCGGCATGCAGGTCGGCGAGTTCACTGTCAGATACGGTTGCTTCTACCACGGCGATGCCGCGCAGCGCATGTAATCCCGAGCGCAGCGCATCGACCATGCAGCTGTTGTCGGTGCCGTAAACGCTGGGCTGCACCAGCACGCCGCGGTCGCAGCCGTTGTTTTTCAGCATGCCGACGTAATCCGTGGTCACCGCGTCGGGGGGGATGTAGGCGGCATTGGCGACATACGGAAAATGCGCCTGTGGCCCGAACACATGGGCGTGGCAATCGCAGGCACCGGACGGGAAACGTGTTTTCGGTTTCCGCGTGTGGGGGATGAAGCCGGGAATGTTGAATGCACGTATTTTTGGGGCGAAAGCTGTGGACATGGTGTGGGCAAGAGAGCGGGAAAGTAGGGGAGGCCGGACTCTAGAAGGGTGCCCGACGTCATGTCAAGTTACGGCGCCAAGGGCTGGCTGGAGTCAATGAACTCGCCGATAATGTCGGCTCTTTTCTGGGCTGGCCTGTGGTGCAGCCAGTCATGCCGGATGCATGGCGCTGGAATAACTTCGATTTGAGACGGATATGCTCGACATACAGACACTGAGGACTGACGTGCAGACGGTTGCCGCGCGCCTGGCCGATCGCGGATACACACTGGACACGGCACAGTTCGCCGCGCTTGAAGCAGAACGCAAGGCCATCCAGATCGAAACCCAGGAACTGCAGGCGAAACGCAATGCGTTTTCCAGGCAGATCGGCCAGTTGAAGGCGAAAAAGGAAGATGCCTCGGTGCTGATGGCGGAGGTCAACGCTCAGGCCGAACAGCTGAAGTCACTGGAGGCGAGGCTTGAGGATGTGCAGCAGCGGCTCAATGATTTCCTGATGCATGTGCCCAATGTGCCGCATGCCAGCGTGCCCGCCGGCCGTGATGCCGAGGCCAATGTCGAAGTGCGACGTGTCGGTGAACCGAAGAAATTCGATTTCACGGCGAAGGATCACGTTGATATCGGTGAAGGGCTGGGCCTGCTGGATTTCGAAACGGCGACCAAGATCGCACAGGCACGTTTTGTGATCATGAAAGGTGGCTTGTCGCGGCTGCATCGCGCACTGGCGCAGTTCATGCTCGACGTGCATACGGCAGAACACGGCTACACTGAAATTTATGCGCCATACCTGGTCAACGCCGATTCGATGCGCGGTACCGGACAGTTTCCGAAATTCGAGGACGACCAGTTTGCGATCACCGCCGACGGCCTGTACCTGATTCCGACCGCCGAGGTGCCGGTGACCAATATCGTGCGTGGCGAAATCCTTGCCGGCGCGCAACTACCGATGAAGTTTGTCTGCCACACACCGTGTTTCCGCCGCGAAGCCGGCTCTTACGGCAAAGACACCCGCGGCATGATCCGCCAGCATCAGTTCGACAAGGTCGAGCTGGTGCAGATCATCCATCCCGAGCAGTCCTATGCCGGGCTGGAGGAGCTGACGGGACACGCCGAAACCATCCTCAAAAAACTTGGCCTGCCGTACCGCGTGATGCTGCTGTGCACCGGCGACATGGGGTTTTCCGCCGCCAAGACCTATGACATCGAGGTCTGGCTGCCGGGACAGAACGCCTATCGCGAAATTTCCTCGTGCAGCAATTTCGAGGGTTTCCAGGCGCGGCGCATGCAGGCGCGTTATCGCAACGACAAAAACAAGCCCGAACTGGTGCACACGCTGAACGGTTCGGGGCTGGCCGTCGGACGCACGCTGGTGGCCGTGCTGGAGAATTACCAGCGCGCCGACGGCGGCGTCGACATCCCGGCCGCACTGCAGCCTTTTATGGGCGGACTGCAGTCGCTGGCGCCGGCAGTGCGCTAGCGCCGCGACGCTGGTAGAATGCGGCCCCTTGCCATGGCTGCAACAGATTACTGGAGAGGTGGCAGAGTGGTTGAATGTACCGGTCTCGAAAACCGGAATATGCGCAAGCGTATCGTGGGTTCGAATCCCACCCTCTCCGCCAAATAAAAACGGCCCCGTTCGGGGCCGTTTTTATTTGGCGCAGTGCGGTGTGTGAACCAAGCTACAGGGTTTGACCAGCGACTCGCGGGACGTGTTACGCAGGGTGCCGCAGCACATGCGGGGAATCCCGTACATCGAACGATGGCTGCCGCAATCCCATCCCCCCTTGTTCATCACGGCTCCAATCGGAGTCGCTTTGGTTTAACTGCCCTGCCGGACGGTTTTCAGTCCGGCAACGGTATGTACGGAACCGAACATTCAACGGAAGTCTTTTGTTATACGCTCAGCTTGTCGTTGCCATGGTCAATCAAAGCCAGACCGGCACCGGGATCAAACAGTACACCCAGTACTTCCGCTGAATCGACGCACAGCCGGCAGGCACCATCGCTCCCATGGCTGCGTACTTGAGGTATAAAGCCATGCTTAAAACACAGTTTATCGCGGCATTATCGCTGGCGATTTTTTGCCCGGCGGCGTTTGCCTGCGGTGATTGTGTCGACAACAAGATTTCATCTGTGTATGACCATGGGGTGGTCGATCGTGCCCTGGCCTCTAAGCACCAGGTCATGTTTTTTGCCATCGATGGCCGGATTACATCTACCCCGGGGGAGCGTCGGGTTCTGGAGCATGTCGTGGCGAGCACGCCGGGAGTGGAAACGGGCACTGCCCGCGTCTCTACGGAAGCGGCAGCCTTATCGGTGGCCATCGACCCGGAACGCACACCGGTGGCGGCGGTCGAACGTTCGTTGCGGAACACAATGGCCCGCAGGAGTTTGACACTGCAGTTATTGCGGGTCATGTCCGGATCGCGTTTTTGAGGTAACGGGCAACTGGCAGAGCCTGTCGTGCAGGACACTGCAGATTGAGGTGCGGGCTTGTCACAACCCCCGCGCGCTGCTGATAACATGGGCTTCCGGCCGCCTGCCCGGCCCCGGGCTTGGCAGGCAGCGCCTGCGTTAAATCCTGACGGATGCAATCATGGCACAGCAGCTTCCCTACGACGTCACCACGGCCACCGGCGAGCGCATCGCCTTCGAATTCCCCTTGCATGCGGAAACCCAGTCCGCAATGCGCGTGTCGCAATTGCTGACGGCGGTGCTGGGTGCTGTTGATCGCGAGCTGCGGGTGCTCGGGAATACGGCGAACGGTGACGTGATGCAGGCGCTGGCCATGGCGCTGGCGGCGCGGACGGCGATGCTGCACGCGCCGTATGCGGTGGGGCGCCAGCTCGCCTCCGGCCTTGCTGCCACCGCGCTGGCTGCCGCCGAACATTGCGGGCGTGACGACGGCGGCGCGGGGCACGCCTGAGCAGCACGGACGACTTGATTCTTCCGGCGTGCTTTGCTTTTACTGCGCCAGCTTACTGTGCCAATTCATGCATGACCTTGATCAGGTCGGATTTGCCCTCGAAACCGATGCCCGGAAGTTCCGGCATGGTGATGAAGCTGTTTTCCACTTTGACGCCGTCCGGGAATCCGCCGTAGGGCTGGAACAGGTCGGGATAACTTTCGTTGCCGCCGAGGCCGAGGCCGGCGGCGATGTTCAGCGACATCTGGTGGCCGCCGTGCGGAACGCAGCGCGAGGGCGACCAGCCGGCAATTTTGAGTTCGCGCAGCGTGCGCTCGTATTCACACAGGCCGTAGGACAGTGCGCAGTCGAATTGCAACCAGTCGCGATCGGGACGCATGCCACCGTAGCGCAGCAGGTTGCGTGCATCCTGGTGGCTGAACAGGTTTTCGCCGGTGGCCATCGGCCCGGGATAAAACTCCGCCAGCGCTGCCTGTAGCGCAAAATCCAGCGGGTCGCCCGCTTCCTCGTACCAAAACAGCGGATAGTCGCGCAGCGCCTTGGCGTAGGCGATGGCGGTTTCCAGGTCGAAACGGCCGTTGGCATCGACGGCGAGCCGAGCATCATGGTTAATTTCCTGCAGCACGGCTTCGATGCGCCGCCGGTCCTCGGCAATGTCGGCGCCACCAATTTTCATTTTGACGACGCTATAGCCACGGTTCAGATAGCCGCGCATTTCATTACGCAGTGCCTGCAGGTCCTTGCCCGGATAGTAATAACCGCCGGCGGCATAAACGAATACCTTGGGATTCGCGGTGACGCCGTGTTGTTCGGCAAGCAGTTGGAACAGCGGTTTTCGCGCAATCTTGGCGACGGCATCCCAGATCGCCATGTCCAGCGTACCGACCGCGACCGAACGTTCGCCGTGGCCGCCGGGTTTTTCGTTCTGCATCATCGCACTCCAGGCGAGATGGGGGTCGATGTTGTCGCCAGCCGCATTGAGCAGGGTCGCGGGATCAGCTTCCAGCAGCCGCGGCGCGAAGCGTTCGCGGATCAGGCCGCCCTGGCCATAACGTCCGTTGGAGTTGAAGCCGTAACCGACGACAGTGCGGCCGTCGACTTTGACGTCGGTGACCACGGCAACCAGGCTGCTGGTCATTTTGCTGAAATCGATATAAGCGTTGCGGATCGGCGAGGCGATCGGCTTGGTGACTTCACGAACGTCGACGATGCGAACCATTTAAAAACTTTCGATAATGGTGGCTGGTGTTGCCGGCAGGGGTGGACACGATGGCGCAGATGCAGTCCACATTTTAATCAATACGGCGGTGCACGGCCAGACCGCGGTAATATTGAAGCCAGAAATTGAAGCCAGAAATTGAAGCCAGAAAAATATGAACATTCACGATTGTGCGAGGACAAGCATGTTGAAACTCATTTTGATACTTTCACCGTTTACTTCATTTCTGCTCATGCTGGGCATGGCTGCGACAGTTGCTGCGCCGGCACAAGCGGCCGACCAGTATCCGCAGCGCCCGGTGCGCCTGGTCATTCCCTACCCGCCGGGCGGTGCCGGTGACATCGTCGGCCGCCTGCTCGGCAACAGCCTGGGCGCGGCGATGGGGCAGCAGTTCGTCAGCGACAACCGCGGCGGTGGCGGGCAGATCATTGCCACGCAGATCAGCGCCGCGTCTGCCCCCGACGGTTACACGCTGTTCCTCGCCAGCGCCACGCATTCGATCAACCCCGCGCTGCGCAACAAGCTGCCTTACGACACACTGAAAGCTTTTGCGCCGATCACGCTGGTCGCCGAATCGCCACTGGTATTTGTTGCCCACCCGTCGCTGAAGGCGGCCAATATCAGGGAGCTCATCGCGCTGGCCAAAGCCCAGCCCGGACGTATTAATTACGCGTCGTCAGGCCCCGGCACCGGCGGCCACATGTCGGTCGAGTTGCTGAAATCACTGACCGGCATCGACCTCGTGCACATCCCCTACAAGGGCGCAGGGCCGGCGCTGGTCGACGTGGTGGCCGGCCAGGTACAGATCATCTGCACCAGCCCGCTGCCGGCGATGCCACACGTCAAGGCGGGCCGCTTGCGCGCACTGGGCATGACCAGTCTGCAGCGTTCGTCGGCGCATCCTGACGTGCCGCCTGTTGCGGAAACAGTGCCGGGTTACCAGTCGACGCTGTGGTACGCGTTGCTGGCACCGGCAAGTACGCCGCAGGCCATTATCAAAAAAGTGCATGGCGAAACCGTGAAGGCGCTGGCGGCGCCGCAAATGCGTGAACAACTGCTGGCGCTGGGCGCAACACCGGTCGGCAACAGTCCGCAGGAACTGCAGAATTTCATGCGTGACGAAATCGTGATGTGGACCAGACTTGTCAAGCAGGCCAATATCAGACTCGATCCCTGAGCCCCTTATTCATTGCAGAGGACAACATGACCGAAACCGTAATGCTGTTTGACCCCACGGCCCCGCGCGGCGGATCCGCGCAGCCTGCAGCGACAGTGGTAAAACGTATTGCCCTGGCCGGTGCCGTGATCGGGTTCATCGACAATGCCAAACCTAATTTTCACCACCTCGTCGATGATCTCGCCGAACTGCTGATCAGCCGTCATGGCGCGGCGCGGGTGATCAAGCGCCGCAAATCCTCGGCGTCCATTCCGGCCGATGCCGCGGTAATCGCTGCGTTGTCTGGTGAATGCGATGTGGTCATCGCGGGCTCCGGCGACTGAGGATCATGCGCGTCGTGGAGTGTCCACGACAGCATCGAAGTGGCGAAACAGGGCAAGGCCGCCATCACCGTGTGTTCGACGGCATTCCTGACACTGGGCCGCGCGCAGGCGCGCGCGCTGGGCAATGATGCGTTGCCGATCGTGGTGATTCCCCATCCCTTTGGCGGGCGCAAGCGCGAAGACGTGCGCAAGATTGCCGAGCAATGCGTCGATGACATCGCAAAATTGCTGAACGGGACTACATGAACGCACCCACCGACGCTTCTGCCGACCGAGCCGCGACATTCGAGGCGCCGGACGATTTCGACGCCATCAACCGCATTTACCGCGAGCGGCACTGGAGTGACGGCCTGCCCATTGTGCCACCGACTGCGGCGCGGGTCGAACGCATGCTGCGAGAGACCCGGCGCAACCGCGACGAAGTCATTGCCAGCGTTGCGCCGGGTTTTGGCGCGGCCACCGTCGAGCGCATTGCGATCAATGCCGTGCTCGCCGGCTGCGATCCCGAATATCTGCCGGTGCTGATTGCGGCGACTGCAGCGGTGGCCGATCCGGCGTTCAATCTGCAGGGCATCCAGGCGACGACCAATCCGGTCGCCGTGTGGCTTGTGCTCAACGGCCCGCAGGCGCAGCAGTTGCAGGTCAATGCCGCCTTCAATTGCATCGGCCAGGGCGCCTGGGCCAACGCCACGCTGGGCCGCGCGATGCGGCTGATTCTGCAGAACATTGGCGGCGCGCTGCCAGGGGAAATGGATCGCGCGACCCACGGGCAGCCCGGCAAATACACCTTCTGCTGCGCCGAGAACGAGGAGAACCATCCGTGGCAGCCGCTGCATGTCGAGCGCGGTTTTGCCGCCACCGACAGCACGGTGACCGTGGTCGGTGCCGAGGGCACGATGAACATGAACACCCATGCCAAAACCGCAGACGAGCTGGCGCGGGTGATCGCTGAAACCATGGTGCATCCGCCCAGCAACGAATATGTGCATGGCGGAGAACCGTGGTTCATCATCTGCAGCGAACACGCGGAGATTTTTTGTCGCGAAGGCTGGGACAAGGCGCGGGTCAAGCGCGAGCTTTGGGAACGTTCGAAAATGGCGGTCAAACAGTTGAGCGTCAACGAGATCGAACGCGCACGTGCTTCACGCACCCCGGAACTCGGTGAATTAACCGGCGACACTCTGTTGCCGATATCACCGCGACCGGAGGATATCCAGTTGATCGTCGCCGGCGGGCCGGGCACCCATTCGGTGTATGTGCCGTGCTTCGGTAACAGTCGCGCAGTGTCACGCTGCATTGACGAGTAATTTAGCAGGTAATTGCCGAACATATTTTATAAGTAATTGTTTTTATTGTTATTTTTATTGCCCACGACAGTTCCGGCACATGTCAGTTTTCGTAAGCCTGCTGTAAGTCATGAGAATTAAAGTGTCACCGTGCAGTGACCTTTACATCAACAGCAAGTTACGAAAATTCAGAGGCAGACACCATGGGCAGAGGGCGTGTCAAGGCAGAACCGGGCGATCCGAATAATTCGATCGCCACCCGCATCCGCACCGCGATGGCCGCTTGCGGCATGAAGTCTGTAGCCGAACTCGGTCGCCGCATCGGCCTGCCGCGGCAGACGGTGCATCGCTGGATCAACGGTGATACCAAAAACATGACCCATGAAAACCTCTACAAGGTTGCCGATGCGCTGCAGGTGCGCGCGCGCTGGCTGGCCGTGGGTGATACCGCTCCGGCGCAAATCGATCTCGGTGAAGGCGATGTGGTCGGCCTGATCAAAATCTATGAAACGATGTCGGCCGCCGCGCGTGAGCAGTGGCTGGCCATCGGCCGCACGCTGCTGTCGATGCACACTGTGGGCAAGGGCACGCCTGTAGATCCCTACCCGAACCTGATGGCGCCGCCGCAGTCGCCGCAAAGCAGCAACATTTCTTCCCCGGCGCAGTCCACGCAGCGCTGATCCGGTTTTACCCCGCACCGGGGCCATTCCCCGCGCCCCTGATGCATTCCTGATGTGAATCGCTGGCGCAGCACTGCGCCGGCTTGGTAATCTCCCGCTTTACTTGTGATATTGCAGGATGCCGTGCAGGCGGATGATGCACTGCGCGCGTCCGGAAAACGGAGTGATGCCTCGATTCTCGCGGATGATGATGGTGCGCGCGGCGGCCGCGGCTGTTCTGCTGGTTGCGGCGTCGGCGGCCTGCCATGCGGCGGCACCGCGTCCGGAACTCGGCGCCGACGTGCAGACATTCGTGGAGGATATGGTGGAGCGCCACGGTTTCGGGCGCCCGGCGCTGGAGCGGGTTTTCCGCGAAAGAAAATTCATGGCTTTCGTCATTCGCGCCATGGACGCGCCGTCCACGGCGCTGCCGTGGCATGAGTTCCGTGCGCGCCACATCACCGAGGCGCGGATCGGCGGCGGCCTCAAATTCTGGGCAGAAAATGCAGCGGTGCTCGAGCGGGCGGCCGCGGAGTACCAGGTGCCTCCGGAAATCATGGTCGCCACCATCGGCATCGAAACCCTGTTCGGCCGCCTCACCGGCAACGTCAATGTGTTCGACGCGCTGACCACGCTGGCCTTTGGTTACCCGCGGCGCGCGGATTTTTTTCGCGGTGAACTGGAGCAGTTCCTGTTGCTTACCCGTGAAAACGGCTGGGGCCTGAATACCGTCAGGGGGTCGTTTGCCGGCGCCATCGGCGTGCCGCAGTTTATGCCGAGCAGCTACCGGAAATACGCGGTGGATTTCGACGGCGACGGGCGTCGCGACCTGCGCCAGGTCACTGACGCCATCGGCAGCGTTGCCAATTACTACCGGGAGTTCGGCTGGCAGCCGGGCGCGGCGGTGATGGTGCCGGTCGATGTCGGCGGCACGGCGCTCGAACCATTGCTGAGCGCGGGCCTCGCACCGCACACCAGTGTGGCGGAGTTCAGGAAACGTGGTGTGCTGCCGCTGGAACCGGTTGCAGACGATGTGCTGGCGGCACTGATTTCGGTTGAAACCGAGGTCGGCAGACGTTATTGGCTGGGGCTGAACAACTTTTATGTGATCACGCGCTACAACCGCAGCATCAATTACGCGATGGTGGTGCAGGAACTGGCGTGGACACTGCGCCAGCAGCGTTCGCGCGCGGCAGGGACAACACCTTAAAGCTGCACCCGTCAGTTGCGCGCTTGCGCTGTTGACGGATTCCGCGGGAATGCGACCAGGTGGTCGAGTTCCAGCCGGATGCCGATTTTTTCGCCGATGGCGTGGTTATGGTGGCTGGGCACCAGTGAATACACATGACCGCCGTCGGGCAGGCGCAGTGTGTACAAAAACTCCGCGCCGCGGAACGCCTTGTGCAGCACCGTGGCCTGCAGCGGGCTTGCATCATCATGCAGCACGTCGTCGGGTCGCAGCAGCACATCGACATTGGTGCCCGCGGGCCAGTGCGGCGCGGTATCCGGCACGAATTCCCCCAGTTCCAGCCGGATGCAGCCGCTGTCGATGATGGTGCCCGGCAGGAACAGGCCCTGGCCGATGAAATCCGCGGCATATCGTGTCTGCGGTTCGTGATAAATCCGGTACGGCGTGTCCCATTGCTCGATGCGGCCGTCCCTCATGATGCCAATCTTGTCGGCGATGTTGAAGGCCTCATGCTGATCGTGGGTGACCAGCACTGCGGTGATTTTTTCGCGCTTGAGGATGTCGCGGACCTCGATGCTCAGCCGTTCGCGCATGTCCACGTCGAGGTTGGAGAAGGGCTCGTCAAGCAGCAGCAGTTGCGGGCGAGGCGCCAGCGCGCGGGCGAGGGCGACGCGCTGCTGCTGGCCGCCGGACAGTTCCTGCGGATATTTGGTGCCGAGGCCGGTGAGGCCGACCACCTGCAGCAGTTCCCCGACCCGCGCATCGCGTTCGTTTGCAGTGGCACCGCGCAGGCCGAAGGCGATGTTGCCGGCGATGGTCAGGTGCGGGAACAGCGCGTAATCCTGGAACACAACGCCAATCCTGCGCTGTTCCGGAGGCACCACAATGTTTTTTGTGCTCATCACCACGCCGTCGAGCGCAACCGTGCCGCTGAGTACCGGTTCAAAGCCGGCGATGCAGCGCAGCACGGTGGTTTTGCCGCAACCACTGGCGCCGAGCAGGCAGGCAATCGTGCCGGGCTCGACTTCAAAGCTGACGCCCTGCAGCACCGGCGTGCGGTCGTAGGCGTGGCAGACATCAGTGAAAGCGAGATGCGCAGTCATCGCGAAATTATAGCGGTTTTGCTGCTGATAATGATTCTTGTTAAAATGTTTTTCTTATAAATTTCCGTAACTTAGGCTCGCTCGAATCGTTTCGGCCGAATCCCGGTGACCACCACTACATTCCCGCAACCTGTCACGGCAGCACCGGCAATGCGCACGCGTATGCCGCGGCTGCTGACGGTATTTGCCGTCGCACTGGCCGCCGTGCTGGCCTTGCCGGTGATCGTGGTGTTGCTCAATCTGCTGACGCCATCCACCGACACCTGGCGCCATCTTGCGAGCACGGTGCTTGGTGACTACATCACCAACTCACTGCTGCTGATGCTGGGCGTCGCTTTCGGCGTGATCATTGGCGGCGTCTCGACCGCGTGGCTGACGACCATGTGCCGCTTCCCGGGGCGGCGCGTGTTCGAATGGGCGCTGCTGCTGCCGATGGCTGTGCCGGCGTATGTGATGGCCTATGCCTATACCGATCTCTTGCAGTTCGCCGGCCCGGTGCAGTCGGCTTTGCGCGAGCTGACCGGCTGGGGCGTGCGGGAATACTGGTTTCCCGATGTGCGTTCGCTGGGTGGCGCCATCGTCATGCTGGCGCTGGTGCTGTATCCCTATGTGTATCTGCTGGCACGCGCGGCTTTTCTCGAACAATCCGACAGCATGCTCGAAGTGGCGCGGGTGTCCGGTTACGGGCCATGGGGCACGTTCCGCCGCGTCGCGCTGCCGCTGGCGCGCCCGGGCATTGTTGCCGGCACGGCGCTGGCGCTGATGGAGGCGCTGGCCGATTACGGCACCGTGGCTTATTTCGGCGTGCAGACATTTACCACCGGGATTTTCCGTGCCTGGTTTTCGCTGGGCGACCATGCCGCGGCGGCGCAGTTGTCGGCGATGCTGCTGGGGTTCGTATTCCTGTTGCTGCTGATTGAGCGCATCAGCCGTCGCGGTGCAGCCTTTCATTCGACGTCGCACCGCAAGCGGCTGCGCAATGTCTATCACCTGCGCGGTGTGCGCGCCGCCACCGCCGTGCTGTTCTGCGTGGTGCCGCTGGTGTTCGGTTTCCTGTTGCCGGTGGGTGTCATGGCTCACATGGCGATCACCTCGGGTGATGCCCAGTTCGGCACGCGGTATCTGACGCTGACCGGCAACACGGTAACACTCGCCGCGGTGACCTCAAGTCTTGCGGTGGCGCTGGCGCTGGTCGTCGGTTACGCCGGACGCGTGTCGCCAACGCGCATGGTGCGCGCGGCCAACCGCGTTGCCGGCCTGGGCTACGCGGTACCCGGCGCGGTGATCGCCGTTGGTGTGCTGATCCCCGTGACCCGGCTTGACCACGTGCTGGCCGGCTGGATTGAAGCCGCGACCGGCGCAAATCCCGGATTGATCCTGACTGGAGGCATTGCCGCGCTGGTTTATGCCTATCTTGCGCGATTTTTTGCGGTGTCGCTGCAGACGGTGGATGCCGGGCTGGCCAAGATCACGCCGTCGATGAACGATGCTGCACGGTCGATGGGGCTGGGGCCGGGCGAGACGCTGATGCGGGTGCATGCGCCGTTGCTGTGGCGCAGTGCGCTGACGGCGGGGCTGCTGGTGTTTGTCGATGTGATGAAGGAGTTGCCGGCCACCTTCGTGATGCGGCCGTTCAATTTCGACACGCTGGCAGTGCAGGCCTACAACCTGGCGGCCGATGAGCGGCTCGCCGAAGCGTCAACGGCAGCGCTCACCATCGTGCTGGTGGGGCTGCTGCCGTTGATTGTGCTGTCGCGGATGATACTCAGGCCGGGGCCCGGGCATCATCCGGATGAATAATCAGGATGATCGATTTGTCCTGATTTCAAAATCCGTTCGGGCTGAGCCCTTCGGCGTACTCAGGACAGGCCCTGACGAAGCCTGTTTGCCATTCGACAGGCTCAGGGCGAACGGGTATGGGTTAGGCTGGATCGGCACCTGATTACTTGTAACCGACGCGGTCGAAGATTTTCTGCGCCGCCGGCTGGTTTTTGCCGAGTACGCCGATATTCAGCGTATCCATCTTGAACGTGCCCAACGAGGCCAGTGCCTTGTTGTTCAGCGCCGCGCCCTTGACCACCGGCCATTCGTTGTTGCCTTCGGCGAAATAAGTCTGCGCCTCATTGCTGGTCAGGTATTCGAGGAATTTAATTGCGGCGTCCTTGTTGCGGGCCGTTTTGATCACACCGGCGCCGGAGACGTTCATGTGGGTGCCGAAGCTTTTCTGGTTGGGCCAGATCAGGCCGGTCGCCGCGATGACTTTCTGGTCTTCGGGCCTGGTCGATTTCATCAACCGCACGTAGTAGTAGCTGTTGGCGATCGCCACGCCGCATTCGCCGGAGGCTACGGCGGTGATCTGGTCGGTGTCGCCGCCCTTGGGTGAACGCGCAAAATTGTCGACTACGCCCTTGGCCCATTGTTCGGTTTTGGCTTCGCCGAGGTGCTCGATCAGCGCGCTCATCAGCGAGAGGTTGTAGATATGACCGCCGGAGCGCGTGCAGACCTTGCCCTTCAGTTTCGGGTTGGCAAGGTCTTCGTAGTTCTGCACGTCGGCGGGATTGACGGTGAGCTTGTTGTAGACGATGACACGGGCGCGGGCGGAGAAGCCGAACCACTGGCCGTCATGAGTGCGCATGTTGGCGGGCAAACGTTCGTTCAGCACTTTCGACTGGATCGGCTGGAACAGGCCTGCCTGTTCGGCGCGCCACAGGCGGCCGGCATCCACGGTGACCAGCACATCGGCGGGGCTGGCCGCGCCTTCATTGACGATGCGCGCGATCAGCGGATCTTCGCCGGCTTCGATACGGTTCAGCTTGATGCCAGTGGCCTTGGTGAAGCCGCTGTACAGCGCCTCATCGGTCTGGTAATGGCGCGAGGAATACAGGTTCAGTTCCTGGGCAACAGCGGTGGTGGCGAACAAACCGGCCAAGACGAGCGTCAGAGTGCTGAGGCGCATAAAAATATCCTTTAAAAACAATTGGTTATATAATTCAGTGCTGACAGTGATATCAAGCCCGTAATATTAACAAGAATTATTCTCAATATCAAATTTAATGAGAATCATTGTTGTTCATGGCAGGCAAGGACACAGGCTGGCACAGGCAGCGGGCGCGGCATTTGATCGGGAACAAAGGGGCGAGAACTAAGGATCGGGAAACAGGGGCCTGAAAAAAACAGGCGGAACCGGTAAAAACCGGCCGGAGGAGCAACTAAATCGGCAGGCGGCGGGCGCCGTTGTAGCGGTTCTGCCAGTAACGCTGAGTCATGTCGACGATTTCGACGGCGCCGCCGCGGCTGGGCGCGTGCACGAAGCGTGATTCACCGAGATAAATGCCGACATGGGAAAACGGTTTGCGCAGCGTATTGAAAAACACCAGATCGCCGGGCTGCAGTTCGGATTTGTTCACGGTGGCGCCGACACGGCTGATTTCCTGGGCGGTGCCGTGCAGCGTCCGGCCGGTGATCTGGCTGTAGACATAGCGAATCAGTCCGCTGCAATCAAAACCGGTGTCCGGCGAGGTGCCGCCCCATTTGTAACGCACGCCGATGAAACTCAGTGCGCGCAGCGCGAATTCCTGAGCCTGGCCGAATACACTGTCGGCGGCTTGCAGCGCGGAATGGCTGAACTCCGGCGGCTGGCCGGCCTCGTCCGCGAGTGCGGGCAAGGGCAGCAGCGCCAGGGCAATGAGCAGTATCCGGAATCGTCGCATGGCCGGACTGTAATCAATAACAATATGATTGTAAAGGTGAAGTTGTCATTATTCCGGGAGCTGCGCGAGGCGGGTAAACTCAACCATCCTGCATGCCGTTGAAGGTGTTATGAGCAAAATTATGAACAGAAGCTGCATACGCGGCTTGGGCTGGGTGGCCGCGATGCTGTGTTTTGCGCTGGTGCCGGTGGCCGGCGCGCAGACCACGGTGGAATTGGTACCGCTCAAATACCGCAAAAGCGAGCAGATGATCCCGGTGCTCCAGCCCCTGCTTGGGCGTGATTCCAGCATCACCGGTTTTCAGAACCAGTTGGTGATCCGCGCCACGCCTGCGGAGCTTGCGCAGTTGAAACGCCTGCTGGCCGAAATCGATACCGCACCCAAGCGCTTGCTGATCACCGTGCGCCAGGACACCGATCTGGACCGCGATCGCCGCGAAGCCGAACTGTCGGGCAGCATCGGCAACGACAATGCCCGCATCACCGTGCCTGGCAGCGGTTCGCGCAGCGGCGGCAATGTGACCTTGGGCGACGGCGATGACCGGCTGCGCGGCCGCGTTGTTGACTCGCAGCGCTCCACCAGTTCCAGCACCTCGCAGTCGATCCAGGTGCTCGAAGGTTACAGCGCGTTCATCCGTGTTGGTGAATCGCGCCCGGTGCGCAGTCGCCAGGTGGTGCGCACGGTGGTCAACGGCCAGGTCGTTGATCGCGTGGTCGAGGGCACCGACTACCGCGATGCCAGCACCGGCTTCAGCGTGGTGCCGCGGGTGCAGGGCAACAGGGTCACACTGGACATCGACCCGCAGCGCGAGACCTTCGATGACGGGCGGCGCGGCACGGTCAACGTCCAGCGTGTGGTGACCACGGTGTCAGGCCGCCTCGGCGAATGGATGGATCTGGGCGGCGTCAATGAATCACGCAGCGACGTGCAATCCACGCTCCTTGGCCGCAGCAGCACCAGCAGCAATGAGCGGCGCGGCGTGCAGGTGAAGGTCGAGGAATTGCCTTAGCGCGTCCTTCAACAGGCTCAGGGCGCACGGATTTATTAAGCAGTCGTAGGGCGGGAGGAGTGAAACGGATCCCGCCGCTCAGTTTAGAACGACGAGCCCGGCTGTTTCAAAAACGCGGTTTCTTCCGAAATCGATACGCGCCCCAGAATCTGATTGCGGTGCGGAAACCGCCCGAAGCGGTGTATGACATCGCGGTGGCGCACCGCGTAATCGACATAGCCGGTGAAGGTTTTGCGGTCGGTGTCCGGCACGCCGGCGGCGAGTGCGGTGAACAGCGCGACGCAGCGCTCCTGCAATTCCGGTGATTCGGCATGTTCCAGCGGAAGATAAAAAAACACGCGTTCGATGGCGCGTAATGTCCGGTCCGCGTCGACGGCGATGCCGGCCAGTGCCAGTTTGCACGCGAGAGGGTCGTAAGCAAACGCGCGCGCTGTGTCGCGATACATATTGCGCGGGAACTGGTCGAACAGCAGGATCAGCGCCAGCCGTCCGTGCGCATCCTGCGCCCAGCGATCCAGTTTTCCGCTTGCCGCGGTTTCGACGAGATCGCCGAAACGGCCGCGGATGTCGGCATCAACGTTTTCATTTTTTGACCACCACAGTTTCTGCTGTGCCTGTGCGATGGCGGTGTCGCCGCCGGCGCTGCCGAACCAGAAATCAAGGACGGTGTCAGGTGTGATCGTATTTGGCATGGCCGCTTTCAGCGTTGTACTCAGCGGTATTTGGCAGCGGTGATGAACTGGCTGAAGGTTTCGCACCAGACGATGACCGTGGTGTAGGCGGCGGGATCCACTGCTTCGGGCACAGGAACGATGAAATTGTCGAAGGTTTTGACATCGCCGACACGCACCATGCGCGGCTTCAGGTGCATAAAATCAGCTTCGGTTTCGACAAATTCCGGCGACAGGTACAGCTTGTAATCCGGCCCCGGAGCAATGCGCCCCATCAGCACGATGCTGTGGTGGCTGACCGAGACTGTGCCTTCACCCCAGTGCAGGAAATCGCTGCCTTTCAGGTCACGGCGGAACTGACCCGTGAATTGCGCGCCACCGGCCTGCGCCTTGATGTCGTTGGCAGAGGGCGCCGCCGGTGCGATGAGGATGGGCAGCAGATAAATACCCGCGGCAAAACCGATGGCCAGCGCTACGGCGTGGGTGATGCCTGACAACAGCCATTTTTTCATTGGTGTTCCCTTCCAGGGCCTGAGCATAAACCAGAATGCCGCGGGCTTGACGCTGCCGCCGCATCTGGTGACCATGGACTGCCTTTCCCGAAATTTCTGCTACCGGAGTGCTGTTTCATGTTCCTCAAACGCGGTTTTGATTCCATCGTCGCCACCTGGCTCGCCGGGTTAGTGGTGTTCCTGCCGCTGGCACTGACGGCGGCCGTGCTGCACTGGCTGATCGGCCTGCTCAACAATTACATCGGCCCGGACAGCATGGTCGGCGGTTTTTTCCTGGCGCTGGGTTACAAGGTTGCAGCCAGTTCCCCGGTGCCGTACCTGCTGGGCACGTTGATGCTGATGGCGGCGATCTACCTGCTGGGAGTGGCGCTGCGCCTCGGCCTGCGCCGCCCGCTGGCGCAGTTTCTCAATGTCACGCTGCGGCGTATACCGCTGATCGGCAGCCTCTACGATTTCACCAGCAGTTTTGTCGGCCTGCTCGACCAGAAACAGGGCGGCATCGGTACCATGAGCGCGGTGTGGTGTTTTTTCGGCGGTGACGGTGTCGCGGTGCTGGCGCTGGCACCGAGCGCGGAACCCGTGGATATCGACGGCCGGAATTATTTTGCGGTGCTGGTGCCGACCGCGCCGGTGCCGATCGGCGGCGGGCTGGTGTATGTGCCGGTGGAATGGGTCAAGCCTGCCAACTTCGGTATTGAAAAGCTGACGGAGATCTACGTCTCGATGGGACTGACGCCACCACCATCCAGCTTAACGCCTGAATCAGTTCAGATCATTGCCGATGCAAAAAGCGGGGCGACGGAAAAAGAACAGAAAGAACAGAAGTAGCGCTGCTGCAGTTCTGATCAGTCTTCAGTCAGCGTCATCAGGATGTCGGAGTACCAGGCGCAGTTCAGTCCCAGCGCCTCGTCCAGGCCCAGATCGCGGGTGCCGATATCGAGCCTTGCCGAGTGCACACCGAGCAGCAGCCATGGCAGTTTGTCGACAGGCGAATCATCTCCCGGAATTCGCATTACCACCGGCGCGCCGCTGGTGCCGCGGTGAGTGCGCGCATCGGTGAGGAAATAACCCTTGCCCTGAAAACGCAGACCGAATGACGACGCCACTGCCGCGCGGCGCGCGACCGGCATGTGGTGCAGCGTGTCGTGAAAACCCAGCGGAAAACCCACCATCACCAGTCGGGCGCCGACCTCGATCTGTTCTGATGGCGAGTACAGGTGCTCCGGCGTGAAGGCGCGGTAAACCACCGTCTCCGGTAGCGCGGCGCGTTCGATTTCAATGACCGCGACATCGATCCCGCCGGCGGAATCGGTGCCCTGACGCCACAGCCGTTTGCCGTTGCGGTACAGCGGGATCGAAAACGCGCTGGACTGCACCATGTTCTCCGGATCGATATGCAGTTCGATTTCGATACGATCCGGCTGATGGCGGCTTGGCACGTCGAGCATCACATGCCGGCTGGTCACCAGGAACAAATGGCCGTCGCGCTCAAAGAAAAATCCGCTGGCGTTGGTCAACTGCCGTTGTTGCTGGAAAGTGATGACGCGGGTTGCGGTGAGGAGCAGGGATTCAATCATTGCCGGGGCAGTTTACCGTATCGGTGATGGTGGCCTGTAAGGAGCGCTGTATCAGCGATATCGCTGTCACGGCATCTTCCAGCCCAGCCATTCACAAATCCCGCGCCCCAGCACCCATTCCTTGTCGGCTTCCTTGAGCCAGGGCGCATCCTTCAGCCACATGTCGACATGCTCGCGGTACGGCACCGGTGAACGCGACCAGTCGCTGCCCCAGAACAAACGCTTCGGCCCGAAGGCCTCGTAGGCGCGTTTGGTATGCGCCTGTATTTTTTTGAAGGGATAGGCTTCGGCGATATAGGAGGGCAGCGCGCTGGCCTTGACCGCGACATTGGGGCGTTTGGCGATCGGCAGCAGCTTGTCGAAATTGCGGAAGGTTTCGTCTTCCGGCTTGCCGCTGGTCAGCGCCATGTGGTCCATGACGATTTTGAGATCCGGATAACGCGCGGCGACGTTGTCGATGGCATGCACAAAATCCTGCGGCACCAGCACCATCAGCTTGATGCCGAGTTTTTCCGCCTCGGCCCACACCCAGTCGAACTTGCCTTCCACCAGCGGCTGCTGCAGCACGGGAATATGAAAAGTGAAACGCATGCCGAGCATGCCGGGTTGATTGAGCCAGGTCTTGATCGTGCTGCGCGCATCCGGCGCTTCCGGATTGAAGCGGCCCATGATCGCAAAACGGTCCGGGTGTGCCTTGACGGCAGCGATGGCGAGGTCATTGCGGTCGCCTTCCCAGGACGGCGGCACGATCACCACCCGGTTGACGCCGGCTTCGTCCATGTCCTTGAGCAATTGCTCGTGCCCGAGCGGAATCTCGCGCTGCGCATGAGCGCGCGCGGGCCACGGCCGTTCCGGTGTGTTGGCACCCCAGATGTGTACTTGTGAATCAGCGATCAGCATTAAATCCTCCGGTTACAGGTTTAAACGGCTTGTTATTGAGTGGCGAGTTCAGCCCAGGGCTTGATCTTTGCCAGCTTGCGGCCGAGGGTGCGTTCCGCCACTTCGGTGTCATAAGCGGCCTGCGCGCGCAGCCAGTAGCCGTTCGACAGGCCGAAAAACCGACACAGGCGCAAGTCGGTATCGGCGGTAACGGTGCGGCGACCGGCCACGATTTCACCAATACGCTGCGCCGGAACGTCGATTTCCTTGGCAAGGCGGTACTGGGTGATACCCATGGGTTTAAGGAATTCTCCCAGCAGGAGTTCGCCCGGAGTGACAGGGTTGAGTTTGCTCATATGCTTACCCCTCAGTGGTTGTCCACGATTGCCACGTTTTCGGCGCCTGATGTTGTCCAGCGAAAACAAAGGCGCCACTGGCCATTGATGCGAATACTGTGCTGTCCGGCCCGGTTGCCTTTCAAGGCATCCAGCCTGTTTCCCGGCGGCACCCGCAGGTCGTCCAGGCGACCGGCGATTTCCAGTTGCCGGAGTTTGCGGCGGGCCACATCAACGATGTTGGCAAAGCGTTTAACGCGATCGCTTTGGGCCAGTGCTTCCGTTTCAGCGCATCGAAACGACTTGATCATGCGCAATAGTAACGCGGCGCGTGATGACTGTAAAACACGGCCCTGAACGGAAAGGGCTGACGAGAAGAGCAAAGTCATTCAGAATCGTCCCCCACTGCACCCTGACGCGGGACAATACGTTGTGCAGGCGACAAATAATTATAAGTAATTGTTTTTAAAGGAAAAACTATGAACGGGGCAGAAAGCCTGGTGCGCACGCTGTTGAACGGCGACGTCAATGTCTGCTTCGCCAATCCCGGCACATCGGAAATGCATTTTGTCTCTGCACTCGATCGTGTCGAGGGCGTGCGCTGCATCCTCGGCCTGTTCGAAGGCGTGGTCACAGGTGCTGCCGATGGTTATTACCGCATGGCGGGCAAACCGGCGGCGACCTTGCTGCATCTCGGTCCAGGACTCGGCAACGGACTCGCCAATCTGCACAACGCCAAAAAAGCGCGCTCCGGCATCGTCAACATCGTCGGTGAACACGCGAGTTATCACATCAAACATGACGCGCCACTGACCGCCGACATCGAAGGTGTGGCGCGGCCGATGTCGGACTGGGTGTTGACGTCGCGCTCATCCAGAGCCGTCGCTGCTGATGGCGCGCTGGCGGTGGAAGCCGCGCGCAAGGCGCCGGGGCAGATCGCCACACTGATCCTGCCTGCCGATACCGCTTGGGGCGAGGCGGAGGGGCCGGCGACCGTCAATGCACCGGCCTCGCGTGAACATGTGCCGGACAGCGCGATTGCCGAAGGTGTGCGCGCGCTGACCTCCAGCCAGCCGGCAGCGATCCTGCTCGGCGGTGCGGCACTGCGCGGCAAGGCACTTGACTACGCCGCGCGCATCGCCGCCAAAACCGGCTGCACGCTGATCTCTGAATACAACAACGCCCGCATGGAACGCGGCGCGGGCCGGGCCGTGGTCAAGCAATTGCCCTTCGTCGTCGACAACGCGCTGGCGATGCTGAAGGATGTGCGCCAGTTATTGCTGGTCGGTGCGAAATCGCCAGTGTCATTTTTTGCCTATCCGGGCAAACCCAGCGTGCTGGTGCCCGAAGGTTGCACCGTCACCAAAGTCGCCGGTGCAGAAGCCGATCTCGAAGGCGCACTGGAAGCACTGGCCGATGCGCTGGGTGCACGCAAGACTTCGCCTCTGGTCAATGCGGCGAAACACGATGCGGCGCTGCCCACCGGCAAGGTCACGCTCGACGGCCTGGGTGCTCTGTTCAACACGCTGATTCCGGAGAATGCCGTCATCATCGATGAGGCGGTGACCAGCGGGCGCGCCTTTACTGCTGCCACCATGGGCGCGCGACCGCATGACTGGTTGAACATCATGGGCGGCTCCATCGGCTGGGGCTTGGCCGCGGCAACCGGTGCGGCGATCGCAGCGCCGGACCGCAAGGTGATTGCTTTTGAAGGTGACGGCAGTGCGCTCTACACCCAGCAGGCGCTGTGGACCATGGCACGGGAGAATCTGGATGTGACCGTGGTGATCTTCGCCAACCGCGCTTACAAGATACTCATCGGTGAACTGGTCAATGTCGGCGCCAGTGCACCGGGGCATAACGCCACCGCAATACTGACGCTGGACCGTCCGGCTATCGACTGGGTGTCGATTGCGAAAGGCTTTGGTGTGGCAGCGGGGCGGGCGACTACGCTGGATGAACTGGCGGTGCAATTCAGGCGTGGATTGGCGACCCCGGGGCCGTATCTGGTAGAGCTGGTGATGTAAGGGGAAGCCGCCTGACCGCGGAGCTTGCGCTGTCCCTGCCGACTGCGGTCAGTCCGGCTTCTGCGCCTGGCTGATGCGTTCGCGCAGCGCGGCCAGGGCTTCGCGCTCGGCCCGCACGCGGAAGTGCGCCCCCTCGCCGTCAGCGCGCTCCTCCAGCACTTCGCAGGTTGCGAACAGTTCGCCGCGCAGCTGCTGCGCCGACCAGGGCAGGAACAGCTCGGCCCGGGCCAGGCGGCGACTGAAAAAAGTCCGGATCGCCTTGCGCAGCCGCGCCACGTCATCCGGGTCGACGGCGCTCATCACGATGCACTTCGGAAATTGCGCGCGCAGGGCCTTCGCGCGCGCTGCCTGTGCCTTGGCATCGCCAACCTGGTCGATCTTGTTGAAGATGCGCAGGCGCGGCACCTGGTCCGCGGCAATTTCCGCAAGCACCTGCTCGGTCACGCCGATCTGGCGTTCAAAGCCGGGGTCGCTGGCGTCGATCACGTGCAGCAGCAGCGTCGCCTCGGCGGCTTCTTCCAGCGTCGACTTGAACGAGGCGACCAGGTCGTGGGGCAGGTTCTTGATGAATCCCACCGTGTCGCTCACCAGCACGCGCGGTACGCCTTCGGGCAGCAGTGCGCGCACGGTAGTGTCCAGCGTCGCAAACAGCTTGTTGGCGACCAGCACCTCGCTCCCGGTCAGTGCGCGCATCAGGGTGGACTTGCCGGCGTTGGTGTAGCCGATCAGCGCCACGCGCGCGATGCCCTGGTTTTCCTGGCGCCGCGCCCGTTGTACCCGGCGTTCGAGGTCGAGGGCCGTGATCTCCTGCTTCAGCTCGGCGATGCGGTCGCGGATCTTGGCGCGGTCCGCCTCGCCCGCGCTCTCGCCGGCACCACGGCCGCCGACGCCGCTGCGCTGCCGCCCCTGCGGCCCGGCCAGCTTGGCCGCCTCGCGCAGGCGCGGCGCCAGGTAACGCAGGCGTGCGATTTCCACCTGCGCCCGCGCCGCGTTGGAGCGCGCATGGCGGTGGAAAATTTCGAGGATCACCATGGTGCGGTCCAGCACGTCGCAACCGATCTCGTTTTCCAGGTTGCGCGCCTGCGAGGGCGAAATGTCGTGGTCGACCAGGACAAAGGCAGCGCGGCGGGCATCGGACCCGGTCAGGGCCTTGGCCGCCTCGCGCGCCGCGACGGCGCCGTGGCGCGCGCTGCGTTTTTCCCCGTGCCGGGGCGCGTCCGGTGTCGCCCCGGGGGGCAGGTCCTCCGCAGCAGGATCCGGCGCGGCCTCGCCCTGCACAAAGCGGCGCAACTCCTCACGCTTTCCGGTGCCCAGGTAAGCCGTCGCGTCGAAAGTGGCGCGCTTTTGCGTGAACGTGGCCACCACTTCGAAGCCCAGCGTTTTGGCCAGTTCGCGCAGCTCGCTCAGTGAGGACTCAAACTCCGGGTCGCTGACTCCGGTGAGCTGCACGGCAACGACGACAGCGCGTTTTGTGGTGACTTGGACGGCCTGGGACATGCGGTGCGGACTTTTCGGTGGTGGAAGAGGGTGAGGGCACATGGTACGGCCTGGACGGCCGGTTTGTCGCCTGCAGCGGAATGGCGGCTGGTGCCGGATGGCTGCTGCACCGGCGCAACAACGGTGATATGGGGACGGAGCTCAATACATTTTCGGGAAAGTATTTGGGCTCCGTCCCCATATAACTCGCCGATCTTCTTGAAATGCAGAGAAGGATGCCGAGAATCCGATTTCAGAAGTTCGAAGTTCTTGTCTGCAAGGGCGCGAACATCGTTCGGCGGCGTTCCGTGCAGCGCCCAAAACTTCGGCGACGCGAAATGCTTCAAATCTCCCGGGCCTTGCCAGCCTGATAATCCACGAGCGCTTCGGAAACGAGGCCGTGCAACTTTCCAGCCTTCGAATCAGCCTCAAGCTGCTTATCCCAGAGTAGGTGGTCAAATTCGATAAACCACTCTCGAAATTTCGCCAACTCGTTGATCGGGAGATTCTGGATTCTGTGTTCAAGCTCTTCGAGGTTACTCATGATTGATCACGATTTGTATGAGTCAACAATCGCGATTCTACGCCCGCCCGTATTCGTTGCATAACGTGGAGTTCAGTGGTGCCGGAACGGCGTCCGCTGCGGCGCAAAGTTAGATGCAATTTCTATGACAGCTTGCTTGAGACTAAGCGGTTCAGGCTAATTCCAGACTCTGCTGCCTGGATGGCAAGATTACGGTGAGTTTGCGGTGGTATGCGCACCATAAACTTTCCACTAAATGCCTTCGTCGCGATGGGTTCGGGTGCTATTTCGTGACTCTTACGCATGTCTGCGATGCATTCTTTCACGAGCCGGCGAATTCCTTGTAACGCCTTTTCCGGCGTTTTCTCCAGCCAGCTCAAGCTCGGAAACTCCACGCATAGTCCAACGTGTTCTCCGTCTTCTTCAGACCAGGTAACACGGTACGTATATCTGTCAATTTCTTTATTCATCATTTCTCTCCAGACGGTCGATAGCCAGCAGAACCTGGCGTACCTGATAGGGTTTTGCCTTAGCTCGGTCATTTTGAATATTGATACGAGGATCGCCTTGCCACGGGGTCTTGTAGATTCGGTGACTTGTGCCAGATTGCCTCGGCTTCCCGAAATATTTGTCGCAAACCTTACAAAGCGCATTGAAGCTGATCCCTTTCGGGTTTTGCCTCATCAGTTTGACGATATCGTCTGCCGAAGCCATGGGTTAAATAGTATCACTATTGGTACTACTCGGCAAGGAAGGAAGGGGATTAAGGTGAACGGCGCGCGTCTAAGGCATATAACGTCGCCGTTCAACGGCACGCCGCTTTTTGGCGCGACCGTTGCCACGGCTTGTTATGCCCCATGTTGGCAATTTGCTACTTGCCGGCTGCCGCCAGCAGTGCTTTGGGATTAGTGTGTGCGATTGTCAGTAGAGTGCGCGCGGCACCGCTGGGCTGCTTGCGGCCTTGTTCCCAACCCTGAAGCGTGCGCACGGAGACGCCCAGCAGTCTGGCAAACTGTGATTGCGACAAACCCGTGCGTTCGCGCGCTTCAATTGCGGGGGACAGGACGACCTGGGTCTTTCCAGCCTTCATTTGCCGCACGGACTCAATCAACTCGGCAGCAAGGTCGCGCTTTGCTTCATAGGCACGAAGCTTTGCGCCGGTGAGCGGTTTAACTTTCAATGACACGTCGGATCTCCTTTAACTTGGGGCCGGTGATATTGTCTGTCTTGGACTTCGCGTAAATGAGTAGAAGCGCGATTTCTTCCTCGACAGTTCGTGTGAAGTAGACGACGCGAACACCGCCAGACTTACCAGTGCCAGCTCACCGCCAGCGGACCTTTCGTATGCCGCCAGAACTGGGCACCACGTCTCCGGCGCTTGGAAAGTCGGCGATGAATGCAGCGAACTCACCTCGATCTTCCTCGTTCCAGTAGTTCGGCCATTGTTTCCCGAACATTAAAGTTTCGACTACCGTGAACATGAGTGAACTATACGCCCAAGGCGTATAGTTGTCCAGTTGGCAAATTCAGGGGGCATAACGTCCGCGTTGAACGGCGCGAGCAAGGGAGCGAAGCGACGCTTGCGAGCGTCCGTCTTCGAACGCGCGGTTAGCCGTTTCCTCGCAAAAGAATAGTGTCATCGAAGATTACCCAGGCAGGATTGGCTCGATGATCTTGTCATCCGTGAGCGCTGGCTCAAGCCTGAAGTCCTTTGGCCCTCCATGATTGAGAAGTCTAAATAGGCCAGTGCATTTTTGACCGCTAGAAGACACACTGACAGCGATCAGATATCTCCCCAACGGCAGTTTCCAGTCTGGGTGTCTCCACGGTGGATCAGAAAAGTAGCTCAGATTACTCCACCCGTAACACTCATCCTCGGAGTCAAACTTCACCGCAATGTCGATCGGCGTGAATTCACCTGGGTACACGTCGACGCGCGAGTCTGCGGAAAGACGCATTGGATCAACCAAGAAGCCATGCAATTCGCCGAGCACAATCTGCATGGGAACGGGTTGAGGCGAGCGAGCAAAGCGAATCGGCATTTGGTCTTTGAAGAACCTCTGGCCATCCAGGTGATGAAAGGAAATGGCGCCACGGCATTGCAGCGCCGGACTTCTGGACATCCAACGAAAGAACGGAGGTAAGGGGTCGTTGATCAAATCCACTGTAAGGGCGTGACCGCGCTTGGCTGGTCGGTCTTCGGGATATGGAGCGTCTACCGCGGGCGCGATTCGCAAGCGAAGCTTGGGCCGCCGAACCATTTCGACAGTAATCGTTGTGAGGATGGCGACGATCGCGCCTGCAACAATGCTGATAACAGTTTCCAACATCGCGCCCCCAAGAATCTGCAGACGGCTAACGACTTGTTGAGCGGCGCGCGCGACGCCGCATGGACAGCGACACCATTACAGGCATACCACTCACGCTGACTCGCGTCCGCTCGAACTAAAGTTAGCGTGCGTCTCTTGCTTCATATGCGAGTTTTCCTAGGCCTAGCACTACACCGAGAACTACCCAGTCCGCCTTCGGTGGCATGGACCCGCTAAGCCAAAGATATACAGCGTAAACCATAGCCGCCGCTACGAATGGAAATGGGTGTAGTACGGCCAAGAGAGGTGACCACCGGAGGATTTGCAGAAATCCCTGCCACGGCGAAAGTCGAAGGGACGGAGTGGTCGCTGCTAGTGAGACCCGCCGTTGGCCAAAGACCACCCAGATAGCACCAGCCCAGATCATCAAAACCAATGATCCGATGTACCCGATGATCGAGCCACCGAAGACGAGGATGGCAATTTCCCAAATGGACGAGAGGCTCACGGATTGGCGCGCACGCTAACGTAGAGCTAACCGGCGCTGCGCGGCTTTATCGCGCATCGTCCAGCGACCGAAGGGAGCGAGGTTGAGCGCCGGGTTAGCTTTCATTTACAAACTTTCGCATCCATTGCGCTACGAACGGCTTCTCTTTCACCACGCACATTAGCCAATTCACTCGCTTCAATTCCATCGCCTTGACCATAGCCATACCAAAAGGCTTGGGTTTCACTCGTTTTAATTCTCTGTTGCTGCGCAGTTACCAACTGATTCTCTCGCCTCGATAAAGACCCCAGTTCTGCCGATAAGCGCGAACATTCAAAATTTTCGTATTTGAGTCCAGATACGTAAGCCCCAGTAATTTGTGATGTGGGTGTTGGCATGTTCATGCAACCCGCTAGTAGTGCTAGTGTGACAACTGCCAGAATTGCCAGCCTTGATTGTTTCTTCATAATTTCCCCTTGTGATTGAAAGCTAACGTAGAGTTGAGCGGCGACGCGCTTTTGCGGCGTCCGTCTCGAACGCCGGGTTAGGAAACATCGGAATAATCACCGAAATCAATATGAGACTTACAGGTGAAACAATGCAAAGCAATCTGCCTCATTTCAGCAC
>Ga0163150_10002028_pt1 | contig 32513 bp, 29 predicted proteins | sample OliLakLV19P2IB_FD_148628 | JGI IMG/M metagenome (GOLD analysis project Ga0163150, IMG submission 148628) | Freshwater microbial mat bacterial communities from Lake Vanda, McMurdo Dry Valleys, Antarctica - Oligotrophic Lake LV.19.P2.IB | ecosystem: Environmental > Aquatic > Freshwater > Lake >...
AGTTCCATGACTGGAAGCGGACAATCATACGATTACGAACCCACTGACTGGAGAGCCGGATGCGGGAGATCCGCCCGTCCGGTTCGGAGGGAGGGGCAAGGTTCAATCCCTTGCTCCTACCCTATCCTACCTGTTCACACCCCCGGTTTATCGCCAAAGCTGGACGACCATCATCTTCGCTGCATCCTCTTTGGCTGTGTCATCCGGCTCCACGGGCACGGTGCCGAGGATGCGCTCAAGCGTGAACGTGCCGCCCAGCTCATCGGTTGGTTGCCACCGCTGTAGTGGATGGCCACGGGGAGCGTTTCTAGCACGAGGAGCTTTCTGATTTCACCCTGCTTCACGGCCGGGTGTCCATCAAACCGGGGCAAGACCAGTTGGTTCGCCTTCGGTCCACTCCGGCGCGACGTGTGTTGAGAGTTGACAGTCCTTTCAGCGTGTTCCTCCGAACAGCGCGTCAATTTTTCGGCGGACTTCTTCGCTCATTCGGATTAACGAAGGCCACGGTCTTTTGAATCCTTCTCCCGCAAGTTTTCGCGTGGCGTCAATTCCCAGCTTCGTTCCCATCGCGATTTCAGAGGTTGCATGATCGAGCACGTCGGACGGGCCTTTGGTGAAGAGGCTGTCGCGTTGCGGGTCGGTGTGGGCGCAGAGACGGAACAGCAGTTCGCTGGTGTTGTGAAATCGAGGATGATTCTACTCACATCCCGCATGTTCGGCACGAGTGGTGTTATGAGCGTGACGGCTGAAGAAAGCCAGATTGAGAAAGGCGCAGCCGCCACGAAAACGGCGGCAGGTCTCACCACGCATCAAGTCACCCTGAACATCGTCCACATCGGCGATGCCAGCACCGCGCCCGGTCAGTGGTTGCTCAATGCCATCAGTGACGCGAGGAGCAAGGAAACGCTCTACCAGAAGGCGCGTCAGGAAAAGGCCGGGGCCGTCCTCGCGCAGAATGAGCGTCGCGCGTTGGTGGAGACTTTTTGTCTGAACGCGCGCGACGGTGGTCGGCTTGAATCACACACACGCCATCCGGCCGGCGTTCACCCCATGCAAGGTCCACACCCACGACACAAATTCCCGCTTCAATCTCCCGCCTGAAACTCATAGCGTCTGGTCATGCACAATCTGTCCGTTTGCTTGCAAGCACTGGTGGCGGCCTCGGTTTTCTTCGTGTGGGTGGTGCGCTACGCCAACGCCGTTCAGGAGTTCAAACAGTATGGCCTGCCCGATTGGCTGCGCGACCTCGTGGGTGTCTTGAAGATGACCTTCGCCTTGCTGCTCTTGATTGGAATTGAGCGCCCGCAATTTGCCGTGGTGGGCGGCGTCGGCATCGCCCTCCTGATGCTCACGGCATTCATCACGCATCTGCGGGTGAAGAATCCCGTCGTCAAAATGCTGCCCTGCCTGAGCTTGTTGGTGATCGCCGCCCTCATCGCGTGGATCAACTATGGGTTGCTGGGAAAGTAGCCTTCGCACGACGGCAGGCGTCGCTGCAAAACTTCACGTTCTCCCAATCGCGCGCGAGCTTGGGTTCATGGGAGATTTTACTCGACCCGTTGCCCCCGATAACGAACGAGGAGCCAGCACGCCACGCCGCCGGACGCGAGCAACCACCACGGGGAGATTCCGTAGCCGGCGGGCAGGTAGCCGAGGAACGTGGCCAGCAGCGCGGCGGTCAGGGCGTAGGGCATTTGGGTGCGGACGTGGGCCATCACATCGCAATCGCTGCTGAAGGCGGAGACGATGGTCGTGTCGCTGATTGGCGAACAATGATCGCCGAAGACGGCGCCGGCCAGCACCGCGCCCACGGTGGCCACGAGCACTGGACTCTCGGGCACGCCGGCGTGGAAGGCGGTGAGCTTGACGGCCAACGGAATCGCCAGCGGCATCACGATGGCCATCGTGCCCCACGAGGTGCCGGTGCTGAAGGAGATGACGGCCGCGAGTAGGAACACGAGAGCCGGGAGCCACGCGGAGGGGAGACGTTCACCGAGAAGCGCGACCAGATAGTTCGCGGTGCCGAGTTCCTTGATGACGCTGTTGAGCATCCAGGCAAAGACGAGGATGAGCGTGGGCAGGAACATCTGTTGCATGCCGTGAAAGAAGGCGTGAGTTCCGCTTTCCGTTGATCCTCCGGCGTCGGCGGCAGTGGTTCGGGACACTGCGGTCATACCCAGCGCCACGACGCTGGCGACCGCCGTAGCGAGGACGAACACTGCGGCCGCATCGGCTTTGCCCATGGCCTCGACGAGATGAGCAAAGGTGAGAGTCATTTCGAGTCCGCCTCCACCAACATACAAGCCGCCGAAAACGCCGAGCACGAGCACGGTCAACGGGATCAAGGCCAGGGCAGCGCGTGATCCGGTGGTGGGTGCGTCGGTCGGATGGGCAGCGCTGGCCTTGGTATCGAGGCGCTGCTTCGCGCGGCAGGCTTTTTCGGCGACGAGCATCGGACCCCAATCACGCATCAGCCAGATGAGCAGGAAGACCAGCAGCAGCATGAACCAGTTGTAGAACCGGAAGGGCAGGCTCAAGACGAGCCAGGAGAAAGGTGCGACCGCTTCGGCCAGCGCAGTGTCGCCGGTGTTCACCAGACCTTGGCGGATCACGGACATTTCGTAGGCCACCCACGTCGAGAGCAAGGCCAGCCCCGCGATGGGCGAGGAAGTGGAGTCCACGATGAACGAGAGTTTCTCGCGCGAGAGACCGGCGCGATCGGCGATGGGACGCAAGGTTTTCCCGACCAACATGGAGCTGGCCAGGCCGTCAAAGAACACCAGCCAGCCCATGAAATACGCGCCTAGTGCCGCGCGGCGTGGACTTCGCGATTGTCCCATCACCCGCTCGGTCAGCGCCGTCATGCCGCCATTGCGACTGAGCACTCCGACGAATCCGCCCATCATCAGGGTGAAGATCAGCACGCTGATGTTCCATCGATCAATGAGGGAAGGGATGAGCCGTCCGATCAACAGATCGTGAAACGCGGTCCATGGATTTCCGTCATGCAGCAGCAGCGCGCCGCTGAACGCGCCAAGAAAGAGGGAGAGATAAATGTCGCGAGTGAGGAAGGCCAGTCCGACCGCGAGCACGCTTGGCCAGAGAACCGCTGGGCTGGCCTTGAGGTCCGGCACCAGCAGGCAGGCGAACGTGGCGAGGAACGCCGCCACGGTGATGAGGATTCGTGTTCGGTTCATGCGCAGGCCGACCACTGAAACGCCACCGGGTGAATGGATCGAGCGTTCTTTTGGCGGGCTTGCTTCAGCGCCGAATCCAGGTCGTGGCCAGCGCGACGCTCCACTGGAACTTGCGCGCGTGCTCTCGGATCAGGAAAGGCAGGTCCAACGCTCGATCGAGAGTGAAATGTGGTTCGAGCACGGCTTGGAGCGTTTCGAGCGTTCGAACCGGGCGTCCATTTTCCTCGAAGCCGCCCAGCCACTGCGGCCGCGCGGTGTAATCCTCCAGCCAGGTGCAAGGCGTGGTCAGGATCAATTGCCCACCCGACCGCACCAACGCGGGAAGCGAGTCCAGGCAGCGACGAGGTTCGCGCAGTCGATCCACCAGGTTCGCCATGAGCACCACGTCGAACATCCCGAGATCGGCACGCAACGCCTGAGCGTCACCTTGCTCGAACTTCACCCGGTGGCGGTCAATCCCGGCAGGCACCAGTGCCGTGGCGGGCGTGGTTAGTATTCCTTCCTCAGCGTAAGCGTAGGAGATCGAACCTTGCTGTTGCAGTTGCCGCGCAACCTCGATGAATCGGTGCGAGTAATCGATGCCGATGATTTCTGAACAATGCCGCGCCAACTCGAACGTGGATCGCCCGACCGCGCAGCCGAGATCCAGCGCTCGCGCTGGGGCGGGCAGACGGGCAGTGTCGATGCATTCGGAGACGCAGCGTGCCGGGTATTCGAGGGCGGTCGCGGGGCCGAACGGCCAGGGCAGAATCTGCGTCGGCGTCCCGTAGTGGAAGAGCAGATACTCGGAGAGCGCCCGCTCGGTTTCGTAAAAGTCAGGTGCGTTCACGAGGCCAGCGCGCGTTGCAGGTAGGGAGCGGGCCGATAATTCTCGATCACCACCTCGCTCTTGCCATCGCGGAACATGCGCGCTTGAGGGACGCGAATCTCCGGCGTCTTGGTCGGTGAGAACAAGATGTCATCATGCGTGGCGTTCTTCGCGACCTTGAACTTGTCCGGCGTCAGATGCCCGCCGAGATGATCGCTGCGGCCCGTGGCCACATGCAGTGTGCCGAGGATTTTTTCGTCCTGGATGTCGCGGCCCGAGGGCGGCAGATCCTGCGTGCCAAAGCCCAGCTCGCCCAGCTCGCCCGTCGCCGGATCAGATGTGAGAAGAGAATTGTGCGCGGCGATGGTCGCGGGATTGCCCGAGAGGAAATTCGCCTTCTGAATCCGCCCGCTGGTGACATCCAACAGTCCGATGCTGCCGTCGGAATAGCGCCGGGGGAACTGTCCTTCCGCACCGGTCGGCACGAAATAAACCTCGCCCGCCGGAAGATTCGCCACATCGGGCTTGTCGCCGCGACACAGGCCGTGGCTCTTCTGCGCCTCCTGGCGATTGCACAGCAGCTTCAAAGTGGCTTTGCGATCCATCACCTCGAAATCGATCTCGAACGCGTCGGCGCGGGTCATCGCCAGACGCAGCTTCTCGGCCTCACGGCTGACGTCGTTGTAGTCCACGGCCAGCCCGGTGCGGAGGATGATCGGGTTGACTCCATGAAGTGTCGCGCCACGAAAACCAAACTGCTTGGCGAACGCGGTCAGCGGCGCGGTGGCCGAGAAGGTCGAGATGCAGAGCAGGATGTCGAAGTTCGGATAGACATCTTTCGCGAGGCTAACCTGGCGTCCTTCGGGCGTCCACGCGTCGTCGGGCAGGTCGAGGTTGCTGCCACCTGTGATCTGGTAGGCGAATATCTCCCCACCTACGAGACCCAGCTCCGCGAGCACTCCGTTCTTCAGACCGAGATAGAACACATCATGCGCGTGACGCTGAATCGTCAATGCGTCGTCCTTGAGGAAGTCAAAGTTCGCGATCTGCTTTGGGTCAGCCAGATCGATCAAGATGCCGATGCGCTGGCCAGGTTTGGGTTCAAACACCGTCTTGAGCAAACGCGCGAGGCTGAACTCAGGAAAGGTGCGGGCAGTAGATTCCATCGTCATTGCGACAATCTTAGCGTGGTGGAACTCAAAGGCAAACTTTGGTCCGCATCACAAAGCCAACGAGGAGATCTCACGACGCAGGACTGCGGCATCGTGCAGTCCCTCGCAAAACTTCGCCGGAATGCGGCTCGTGCCCGCAGCCGCCCCGAGCAACGCTCCCACTACCGCGCCGCGATGACAGTTGTCTCCGCCGAGGTTGGTGTTGGCGATGATGCCCGCTTCAAAGTCGTCCGCATATTTCCACGCGAGATACAGCGACGCGGGAAAGGCATCAGCGATGTAGCAGGCGGGGCTGACGCGTTGGCCGATGACAACTTCATCCGGCTCGCGCGACCACTGCTGGGCGGTGCGCGGGGAAAGCCAGTCGCTGCCGTGGGTGAAGATGGCTTCGCGCAACGCGCCGCCCGCGACCACCGCGCCGAGAATCTGGACCAGTGCATCGGCGGCCTTCAACACTTCCGGCGCACGATGAGTGAGTTGAACATGTTCACGCACGACTTCCCTCGTGGCGGCGACATCCTCGCCGCCGAACGCGCAGAGCACGCCGACGTGGGCCAGGCCGCCAATGTGAATGTCGCTGCCGCCACACTTCCGCGGCTTGGTGCCGCGCGCGTAGGCCGTGAAGAATTTCCGGTGACACTCCTCGACATAGGTATCGCGATGCCGGCCCGGGGTGAGCATGAAGTCGAGGTAGCGCTGAAGATAATCTTCCCCGTCGTAACGGCCGAGCGCACTGAGAGAGTCGAGGAGCACGCGGGCGAGTTGGAGATTGAGCGTGTTTTCGCCGGCGCGCAGGAACTGGTGATAGTGAATGCCGCGCTGCCCCCAGTATTGCGCCTGCTCGTGCAGAATCTCGCCGCGTTCATTGAGCGGCGTGTATTCCGAGCGCCAAAGGATGCTGTCGGGATGCGGATTTCGCGGCGCAAGATAATCCCGCACCACCCCGTAGTCGCGATGGAGCGCGGCGCGATCATAATACCAATGCACCGGCATGGCATGAGCGTCGCCAATAAGGGCACCCCAGATAGAGCCAGCCCGTTGATCCCGTGGAGTCATTTGAAGAAAGTATGTTGGTGTTTCAGTGCAACGCAAACTCGCGTTCGGAGATTTGCCTCCGCTTCACTCTGAATTGTTTCTGAACAGCTTTCCGACTAGGGTGTTTTCCCATGACCGTAACCACACCAATGCCGCGCCCACCCGACGAGGCCGGGCGTCTCGCGATGCGGCAGCGTCCCTCGGCGCGGCCGGTCATGTTTCAGCAGTGGCGCGAGCTGCTCTTCCTGCACTGGGAGTATTCCGTGGCGGAGATTCAGCGAACGCTGCCAGAAGGACTGTTCGTGGATACGTTCGCGGGCAAAGCGTACCTCGGCGTCGTCCCGTTCTTCATGCAGAACATCCGGCCACGGTTCTTGCCCGCCGCGCCTGGCCTTTCGAATTTCATGGAGATGAACCTGCGCACCTACGTCCACGACCGCGCCGGCGTTCCCGGCGTCTGGTTCTACTCGCTTGATGCAAATCAGCGATTGGCGGTGGCCATTGCGCGGCGCTTTTTCCATCTGCCCTACGAGTACGCGAAGATGAAATCCAGCCGAACGAAAGCCGGCGCTATCCGTTACGAATCCCAGCGCAGTGGTGGCGATGCGAACGGCGCAGATTGTGCATTTGAGTATGCGCCCGGGGCTGAACTGCCGACGGCATCCCCCGCCTCGCTGGAGTTCTTTCTCGTCGAACGTTACAGGCTCTATGCAGCGGCGAGTGGGCGCTTGTGGCGCGGCGCGGTATTTCATCAGCCGTACCCGCTGTGTCGCGTCGAGTTGACGGCGTGGGACGAACATCTCCTAACGCTCAACGGCTTCGTGCCTACGGGCCGCCGCCCCGAACACATTCTCATGTCACGCGGCGTGGACGTGACCGTCTTTCCACTGGAGCGCGTTTGACAACATCCCCGCCGGCGACTTGATTCGTCCATGCACAACAGAAGTTGGATTTTTCCTTTTCTGGCCATCGTGGTGGTGCTGTTCCTCGTCGGTTGCAAATTGACCCGTGCGGACTATGCGTCGGCGGACTACACGGTGGTTTCCAAACAAGGCTCATCCAAAATCCGTGACTATCCGGCGCTGACGCTGATTTCGACGACCACATGAGCGGGTGCTTGCGGCGCACCCGCGTCCGAGGCGGTGCTTGTTGCCCTGCCAGCTCGTTAGTAACCTCGCCGCAACGCATGCACTGGACTGAGCCATCCGAAACTGAAAACGCCGCCGCCCGCAGCTCCGCGCAGGAACTCCGCAAGCAACGCATCGCGAGCCAGGCCGTGGACGTGCTGGTCGCCGTCGGGCCGAACCTGTTCTACACCGTCACGCGCAAAGAACGGCCTGCCCAAGGTGTGCGCGTTGGTTCGTGCGGACAGAATGTGCTTCGCCCCACGGCAGTCCTGGGCGGAGCAGTTTCAAAAACACAAGTCGCTGAAAGCGAAAGCCAAGTGACCACGCTCCAACGCCAAATCCAAAACCTCCGCCGGACGCGCGCCCTGCTGCGGCCGCGTCTGCTGTCGGGGGAGGTCAACCTTGCGGAGAAATGAACCATGATTAGCAAAATTTTAAAGCTCCAGAATGTCGGCCTCCTGCAAGATGCTACTCAGAGCGGTGCGGTCACGCTGGCGCAAGTGACTGCAATTTACGCTGACAACGGACGCGGCAAGTCAACACTCGCGGCGGTCTTGCGCGCATGTCAGCTTGGCGATGCGGGACGACTGAACGCTCGGAGGACAATCGACGCGGCGAACGCGCCGGAAGTGAAACTGCTGCTTCCAACCGGCAGTCATGTTGAGTTCACGACGAACGCGTGGACCACGACGCTGCCAGACATCGTAGTGTTCGACTCTGAGTTCGTTGAGCAGAACGTCTATTCGGGTTTCGAGGTGCGGGCGGACCAAAGGCAATCTTTGTTGGAGTTCGCGCTGGGCGACCAGACCGTGCAACTGAAACAGCAGATTGACCAACTCACTCAGGACATCGACACGCAGACTAGGAAACGGACTCAGGCCGAGAAGACGCTGACGGGCTTTGCGCCGCCTTACAACGTCGCGCAGTTCATGGCGCTGCTACCTGTGCCGGATGCCCAGCAACAGGTTGACGCCTTCCAGAAGCGAATCGAAGCGGCGAAGAACGCTCAGACCTTGGCGGCGCGCAAAGACCCAACAAACATTGCTTCAATCCAGTTCGACACGGCGGCGGTCTTCACGGTGCTGGAGACTCAGATTCAAGACGTGGAGGAAGCAGCAGAGGCGCTGGTGAAGGCACATCTCGCCAAGCACAATTCAAAGGACTTCGAGGATTGGGCCAGTCGCGGCCAGCAATACTTGAGTGGGCCTGATTGCCCCTTCTGTGGGCAGACCATTGGCGGGCTTGGTTTGATTGAAGCATATCGCTCCTACTTCAACAAAGCCTACGCTGACCTGAAGCGGCAGGTCGCGGCACTTGAATCGCAGGTGGCAACCGGGCTTGCTGAATCGAAGATAGAGGCTGCTGTGTCCGCTGCTGCGACCAACACGGCACGGATTGAGGCGTGGAAAGACCAGTTGAACGTCACCGCTCCAGCGTTGGATGGCGTGGCGCTCGCCGTTGCATTGAAGCAAGCCCGAGAACAACTGCTGGCACTGGTTGGTGCGAAGCAGAGAGCACCATTGGAAGCCGTGGGTTCTCAGGCAGACGCCGACGCGGTCATTGCCGCAATTGCCGGAATCACCCAAGCAATCGCGATATACAACGCTGCCGTGCAAGCGGTCGTGGCGCAGATTGCGGACTTCAGAAAGAAGCTGGGGGCAGAGAACACGACCGTTCTTGTAGCGGAAATCCGAAAGCTCGAAGCAGCGCAGAAGCGAGTGCTGCCGGATGTGACGACCGCCGTGGGTGAATACCAAGCCGCCGAAACGGAACGGAAGCGGCTCGATGGCGAAAAGACCAAAACTCGCCAGCAACTCGATGCGCTGATGCAAGCGACTCTTCAGCAATACCAGACAAGCATCAATGAACTCATCGCGGCCTTTGGTGCGGAGTTCTCGATTGAACAGCTCAAGCCAACATATCTTGGCGGCGGAGAGCCACGCAGCGAATACGGGCTGAAGATGCGCAACAAGTCGGTCAAGCTCGGCAGTCGCGCCGACATCACAACGGGATGCGGCTTCGCCACCACGTTGAGCGAGGCTGACAAGCGAACACTGGCGTTCGCGTTCTTTGTGGCCCGTCTAAAAGCCGACCCGAATCTTGCTGGCAAGTTGGTCGTGTTGGATGACCCCGTTTCGAGCTTGGACCGTAATCGAAGGCATCAAAGCATCCGCTTGATTGCGACTCTCGCGGGCGATTGCAAACAGTTGCTCGTCTTGTCGCATGACGCCTATTTTGTGCGCGAGTTGAGGGAGCGACTAGCAGACCGAAAACCCGCGGCAATCGTGCCGAGCATCATCTCAATCAAACGAGTTCAACTCGGGTATTCAGCCTTCGCACCGTGCGACATCGACGACGTGTGCGCTTCGGACTATTACCGACACCATCGACTCGTGGCCGATTATGTGGACGGCAAATCCGCGACGAATTCACGCGATGTGGCAAAGGCGATTCGCCCTCTGCTTGAGGGTTACTACCACCGCAGGTTTCCGGGGAAGATTCCCCGCAAGCTGATGTTCGGTCAGGTCATCGCTCTTGCAGCACAGGCTCAACCCGGCGACCCGCTCGCATACTTGCGGCCGACGCTCAAGGAGATGGGTGAGGTCAACGATTTCGCCGGACAATTCCATCACGACACCAATCCCGGCTACGAAACTGTTCCGGTCGTGGACGGGGAGTTGCTCGGCTTTGCGAAGCGGGCGTTGACGCTCATTTACCAGAACGGCTGACGCAATGCCCCACGCCAATACACGCTTTCACGCCGTCGGTCAGGGGTGCTTTTACTCCGGCGAAATCTTTTGCGCGCCCAACAGCGACCCGCTGCGCATTGTGTATGATTGCGGCTCTGAAACGGCGGGTGATTCGCTGGAACGCGAAGTGGATTTGTTCCATCAAATCACTCACGACGCAAAACTTGACGTGCTCGTTCTGTCGCACCTTGACGCTGACCATGTCAACGGGTTGACGCTGCTCTTGGACAACGGGCTGACGGCCCGAAATGTGTTCCTGCCATACCTCACTCCCGCACAACGTGCCATAGCCGCTGCCGGTGCGGGTGATGAAGCTGACCCCGATTACTTCGAGTTACTGGCTGACCCGGTTGCATTCTTGGAAGGACGGGGAGTCGAGAACATCATCTTCGTTAGCGGAGGCGAGGACGAGCAGGAACGCAGCAGCGAACAGGACACGCCCTTTCAACCCTCGGATGATGGCGGTAATTCCCCAAACCTCGGTGAGCTAGAAGACGACAGGGAGGGCAAAGCACATTTTCGCAAAGGCGAAGAGAGCAAAAGCCCTGCGTCAGGTGCGCAGCTTGCACAAAGCGAAATGCCTCTTGGTGCGCCCAACGCTGCGGGTGCAGAAGACTCACGAGAGCCTCAAAAGGCTGTTTTGCATTTCAAATCAGACCGTCGGCCGTTCCGACTGACTCGCTGCTGGCAGGGAAAATTCTTTCACCGCGACGACATGCGCCTGCCGGTCAGTGCCATTTCCGGCGCTTTGGATTTCACAATCCGTCCGGGCGATTCAACTTCAGTTCAACGCTACAAGCGATTCCTGGCGGACGTTCACGGTCGTTTCGGAACGCTCGATCCCGGTCGGTTAGTCGTGGCGATTCGCGACGAGACAGACCGGAAGAAACTGCGCGACTGCTACCATCACATTCGTGGCAACCACAACGACGTGAGCCTCGTTCTCTGGCATGGACCGATTCAAGTGCCAGCTCTCGCACGACTAGAGTCTGGGGCGCACTCGCGCGGCTGGAGAGGGGTGGCAGAATCGGATCTCTGCAATGGAGGCACGTTATTGACCGGTGATTTGACCTGCACGAATCGAGTCGTTGATAACATGGGTAGGCACTTTGGCCGTCGTTTGGGAGAATCCGCCTTCCTCCATGTTCCGCATCACGGTTCAGCGCATTCTTGGAATGATGGGCTTTTGAGGCTCACAAATCCTGAGGTCATGCCGGTGGTTTGCGCCGGAAGACACAACGGCTACCGCCACCCTCACCCGCAAGTAAGGAGTTCATTGAACCACATAAACGGAGGCGTTCGGTGGTTTGTTAGCGACGAGCACAACACGGTTGCAATGCGAATTGAAACAACCTGAGCCAATGCCCCACGCCTACACCGAAGACCAACTCGTCGAGCAGCCCGCCATCGGGTTGTTCGCGGAGCTTGGCTGGCAACAGACTGAAACACGACGATGAGCCTGCCCGGCCCCAGACAACTTCGGCGACCATCTCGTCTTCGTGGACGAGAGCGGCGACCACGGGTTGGCGCGGGTTGACCCCGGCTACCCCATTTTCGTGCTGGCGTTCTGCCTGTTCGCCAAGAGTGACTACGTCGAGCGCGTCGGGCCGGAGTTGCAGCGGTTGAAGTTTCGGTTTTGGGGGCACGACGAGCAGGTGTTGCACGAGCACGAGATTCGGAAGCCGAACAAGAACTACGGCTTCCTCTTTGACCCGGCCAAACGGACGACGTTCCTCGATGCGGTGAGCAAGCTGGTGGATGAAGCGTCATTTCAACTCGTGGCGGCGGTCATCCGCAAGCTGGAGTTTTCCCAGGTATGTCCTGCCGGCGAATCCTTACGACTTGGCGTTGGAGTTCGGGCTGGAGCGGATTTACCGCGAACTGTCGAGTCGCGGGCAGGCGGACAAGGTCACGCACATCATCGTGGAGAAGCGCGGGGAAAAGGAGGACGCCCAATTGGAATTGGCGTTCCGCCGCATTTGCGATGGCGCGAATGCGTTGAACAAGCGGTTGCCGCTGGAACTGGTGATGATTCCCAAGGCGTCGAACTCGACGGGTTTGCAGATTGCGGACTTGGTGGCGCGTTCCGTCGGCATCAAGGTGCTTCGCCCCATGCAGCCAAACCGGGCGTATGACATTGTGGCCAAGAAATTCCGCCGAAGTTCGGCGGGCGAAACGAAAGGCTGGGGACTGAAGGTGTTCCCCTGAAAATGCGAAGGGCCTCCGGCAAAGCCAAAGACCCAGCGCCGACCGGAAATTTCCAGTCCGACTTGAGAACAATATGATTGAACAGACGGTTGAGCGTCAACCGCGCATAAATTCATGCCCCACACCTACACCGAAGACCAACTCGTTGAGCAGCCCGCCATCGGGTTGTTCGCGGAGCTTAGTTGAACCGTGGCCGGGCCACCGCCCAATGCCGGCGTGGCCGGCGAACAGGCGGACGCTGGATTGCTCGGTCGGGAAACCAAGGGCGAGGTGGTGGTGGTGGGAAGGTTGCGCGCGGCGTTGGAGAAATTAAATGCGAGCCGCTTGGGCCACGATGCGTTGCCACCCGAGGCGATTGATGCGGCCATTGATGAATTGACCCGCGACCTGCTGCGGCCGGGTCTGCTGTCGGGTCAGGTGGTTTAGGGGCACGGGCTTCAGCCGGTTTCAACGGACAAGATTTCAAGCGCATGATTATTTCAACGACCACTGAGTTGTTGACGCGGAAGCGGCGTGAACGCCGCGCTCCAGTGTCGGGGCAAGCTGCGTTCCCTCAGCCGGCCTCTCCCAGCGGGAGAGAAGCGGAACTGGACATGGCAACTTGACCCATACTTGACCGAATCTTGACCCAAGATTGACTTGCCGGCAGACTGTTTCGCATGAGCTACCAGCCGCTATTCACCATCACGGCGGCCTTGCTGACGCGGGTCGAGAGCATCGCCGCGCTGCGGGAACGCATCCAAAACGCCACGGTGCAAGTGCCGTGGATTCCCGCGCTGCAAAAGGACACGCGGGCGCGCAACACGCACAGCTCGACGGCCATCGAGGGCAATCCGCTCACGCTGGAGGAGGTGCGCGCGCTGGAGGAAGGGACGACGGTCGCCGCACCCGTGCGGGCGCGGCGCGAGGTGCTCAATTACTTCGCCGCGCTCCGGCATGTGGAGAAGCAGGCGGCGAAGAAGCGATTGACGCACGAGGATATTTTCCGCCTGCACCGCATCATCGCGGGCGAGGTGATGGATCAGGGCGAAGCGGGCCGGTATCGGACGATGCGGGTGCGGGTGGGCCAATTCGTGCCGCCGCCGCCAGAGGATGTGTCGGGCCTGATGTTCGAGCTGCTGGAGTGGTGGAACAAGGACGCGCCGGGATTTTCGCCGGTGCTGAGTTCGGCGATTGTGCATCACCGCTTCGAAACGATTCATCCGTTCGCCGACGGCAACGGGCGCGCGGGCCGGGCGATGGCGTTGTGGGAGCTTTACCGGCGCGGTTTTGATTCGCATCACCTCTTCGCGGTGGACGAGTTCTACTGGGAGGATCGCCCGCGCTTTTACGCGGCGCTGGAGGCCGTGCGGCGCGAGGGCGACGACCTGACTTCGTGGCTGGAGTATTGTGCCGAGGGTTTGCAGCAGACGTTGGAGCGGGTGTGGGAGCGGATGGGGCAGCTCGCGGTGTCGGCTGCGCGCGAACGGGTGGTGTTGCGCCCGCGGCAGGAGCAGTTGTTGAAGCTGCTCGGCCAGAGCGGCGGCATGACTCCGGCGGAAATCTGGGCCGCATTGAAAGTGTCGAAGCAAGGCGCGATGGATTTGCTGCGGCCGCTGGTGAAGGCCGGATTGGTCAAGCGGGTGGGCACGCCAAAACACGGGCGTTATGTCCTCGAATGAGCGTCCACGCCTACACCGAAGACCAACTCGTCGAGCAGCCCGCCATCGGGTTGTTCGCGGAACTTGGCTGGCAGGTGGCCGGGCCAACGCCCAATGCCGGCGTGGCCGGCGAACCGGCGGACGCGGGATTGCTCGGTCGGGAAACCAAGGGGGAGGTGGTGTTCGTGGGGCGGTGGCGCGCGGCGTTGGAGAAATTAAATGCGAGCCGCCTGGGCCACGATGCGTTGCCACCCGAGGCGATTGATGCGGCCATTGATGAATTGACCCGCGACCTGCTGCGGCCGCGTCTGCTGTCGGGTCAGGTGGAACTTGCCGGAACGGGGTAATTTCACTGGAAGAGCCTGTTTCAACACCCGTTGAAACAAGAGTTATTCCTGAAAATAAAGTTGCGCAGTTTCACTGGTAGGGCATTTTCAACTCGCGATGAAACAGGCTGAAAAACTGAATCACAGCGAGTTTGAAGGGAGGATTGTGGCTTTGTTGCGGGAGCTTTGCGCCCGCGTGCCGTTCCTGAAGGTGAAGTCGTTTAAGCCGGTACAAGAGGTTTTTGGCAGTCAACCCGACTGGCTGGTGGAAGTGAAGGCGGGAGACCGTTCGTGGGTTTGGGTGGTGGAAGGCAAGCGCCACGGCCAGCCGCGCGAGGTGCGGAGCGGCCTGTTGCAACTCCAGCGTTTTCTGGATCAGACCAAGGCCAAGAATTGCTATGGGGTGCTGGTCGCGCCGTTTCTTTCCGAGGAGTCGGCGCGGCTCTGCGTGGAGGCGGGCATGGGTTACGCGGATCTGGCGGGCAACGCGCGGCTGAGTTTTGACCAGGTGTTCATCGAGACGCATGGGGCGGATAATCCATTCCGGGTGAAGCGGCATTTGCGGTCGCTGTTCAGCGCGAAGGCGGGGCGGGTGTTGCGGGTGTTGCTGACGCCGCCGTTGCGGGCGTGGAAGGTCACGGAACTGGAAGCGTTGGCGGGCGTGAGTCTCGGCCAAGTGAGCAATGTGCGGAAGCTGTTGCTGGATCGCGAGTGGGCGGCGGTGGGTGAAGCGGGGATGCGCCTGAGCAAGCCGGAGGAACTGGCACGGGCCTGGCAGGATTCTTACGAGCCGCGTCCGCGTTCGCGCGAAACCGCCTACACGCTGCTGCATGGCGAGGCGCTGGACGCGGCGATGCGGGCGGCGCTCGCGGAGGCGGGCAACGGTGAGCACGCGGTGCTGGCGTCGTATTCCGCCGCGCGCTGGTTCGCGCCGTATGCGCGGCAGGCGACGCAGTTCGTTTACGCGGATACGGAAGGCGCAAAAATTTTGAAGCGGCATCTGCAACTGCAACCGGTGGAGCGCGGCGAGAACGTCGTGCTGCTTGAGCCGCATGAGGATGATGTTTTTGCCGGACGGGTGGAAGCTGCGCCGGGCATCTGGTGCAGCGGGCTGGTGCAAACGTGGCTGGACTTGAGCGTGGCCGGTGAACGCGGCGGCGAAGCGGCGGAACATCTGTTGCGGGAAAAACTTTTGCCCGCGTGGAAGGAGATTGCGCCGTGAACGAACCGGACCTTGCCCGCGACTATGCGGAGCGTGATGTGAAGGCGGCTTACTCGGTGCTGATCGAGTTGGGCCAGGTGCTTGGCGCGTGGCGGGAGAAATTTGTGATTGTGGGCGGCGCAGTGCCATGGCTTTTGCTCGGCGAGGCACGCCCGAAACACATCGGCACGCTGGACATAGATCTCGACCTTGATCCCGATGCGCTGGCCGAGGGTGAATACGCATCGCTGGTGGAGGCGCTGGAAAAGAAAGGGTACGAGCGAGGGGAAGGATTGAAACCGTTTCAACTGCGCCGCTGGGTAAATTTGGACGAAGGCCATCCGGTCGGTGTGCTCGTGGATTTGCTGATGCCGCGTGGCGCGAAAGGCGATCAGAATGAAGACAAACTCGTCGAGGGATTGCGGGTGCAAGGAGTACACGGCGGCGACGTGGCTTTGGCGCATCATGTGACGAGGACGTTCGAGGGTACAATGCCTGACGGCCGGACGAACGCGGTGCAGTTGCTGGTGGCGACGATTCCGGCGTTGCTGGTGATGAAGGGCTACGCGCTCGTGGGCCGCGACAAGAAGAAGGACGCCTACGACATTTATTTTTCGGTACGCAATTATAGCGGCGGCACGGCAGCGTTGGCGGTGGAGTGCGCAAACTTGCTCGGCGACAAGGTCACCCGGACTGGTTACGAGCACATTGCCCGGAAGTTTCGCCATGCGGATGACTTTGGACCGAAGACAGTGCGATTGTTCATGGAGGAATCTGCGGCGCTTGGCGAGATGACGCCGGAGCAAGTCCAGACGGACGCTTTCATGCAAGTGTCCGCTTTGCTCAAACGGATGGGGCTTCAAAAGTGAACTGACTCATGCCCCACGCCTACACCGAAGACCAACTCGTCGAGCAGCCCGCCATCGGGTTGTTCGCGGAACTTGGCTGAGAACGGAGGCCGCGCATGAACGGGTTCAACCTTGAGACACTCGAGGCCATCGGCAGCTACCTCCATGCGTTGCTTGACTCGACACCTCACCCTTGATCCCTCTCCCCGTTCGAGGCCGAGTGGGAGACGCGGTTCGTGTTCAACGCGCGGCTCACCGCCTCCAACGGCACGGACAACCACCTTGCTCGCCCGCGGCGGATGGGGAGGTGCTGGCGCACGGCCACCTTCTTGATTCGCCAGCCGGCAGAGAACCCGTTAATCTCGCCCGGTGAAAAAAATGTGGATTCCACTTTTGATTCTCGTCGTTTTGACTGGCCTGGTGCTCGCGGGGTGCAAGGTCACGAGGTCGGGTTACGAGTCCGCGCCCTACCGAGTCGTGCGCGCGGACGGGAAGTTTCAGGTGCGCGATTATCCAGCGTTGACGGTGGTGGAAACTCCGATGGCCGGCAGCCGGAAAGGGGACGATGGGAGTTTCATGCGGTTGTTCGGGTTCATCACGGGCGGGAACGACGCGAAGCAAAAGATCGCCATGACCACGCCGGTGTTCATGTCCGGCAGCGAAACGAACACGACGATGGCGTTTGTGATGCCGACAAAGATGAAGTCCGGCGCCGTGCCCAAGCCGTCGGATGGCTCGGTGACGGTGCGCGAACTGGCGGCGGGACGGTTTGCGGTGCTGCGCTCCAGCGGCGGGCGCGATGTGAAGAAGGAGGCGGCATCGCTAGCCCGGCTGAAGGCGTGGATGGAGGCGGAGCGGTTGAGCGTCCTCTCGCCGCCGGTGTATGGCTATTTTGATCCGCCGTGGACGCTCGCTTTCCTGCGCCGCAACGAAGTGATGCTCCGCACGGAAGCCGGGAAATGAATCAAGCGAATGCGCGTGCCACCGGACATCGAACGGATTTTCAAGTTTCGTTCCGCAGCCTTGCGAAGGTGCTTTCTGACGGTGCGGCCGACTCCGACATGACAAACTCAATCCAGACTCCTCAAACTCCCGTCCGCCGTTATCTGGCGCTGGCGGGTTGGATACTGCTCTGTTTTGCCGCCGCATCACTCGGCGGATTGTTCATGCCGGGCGAATGGTATGCGGGTCTCAAAAAGCCGTCGTGGAATCCGCCAGGGTGGCTGTTCGGCCCGGTGTGGACGGCGCTTTACACGATGATGGCTGTGGCCGCCTGGCTGGTGTGGAAGCGCGGAGGATTCGCAGAGCAACGCCGGCCGCTGACGCTCTTCCTCGTGCAACTCGCGCTCAACGCCGCGTGGACGCCGCTGTTCTTCGGGCTGCACTGGCCCGGCGTCGCCTTCGCCGAGATCGTGCTGCTCTGGTTGGCCATCGCCGCGACGATTGCCGTCTTTCGTCCCGTCCACCGCGTCGCCGCGTGGCTGCTCGCACCTTACCTCGCATGGGTGAGCTTTGCCGCCGTGCTGAACTTCACGCTGTGGCGTTTGAACTCCTGACACTTCCACGACCCAATGAAAACCATCCTCTTCCTCTTTGCGTTCTCCGCGTTCTTTTGCAGCCAACTCTTCGCCGCCGAACCGCCCGCGAAGAAGCTCAACGTGCTCTTCATCATGGCCGACGACTTGCGCGACGTGGGCGGCGTGTTCACGCGGCCGACGTTGCAGACGCCGAACCTCGACCGGCTCGCGGCGCGTGGCGTGCGCTTCGATCAGGCCTTCGTGCAGTATCCGGTCTGCAATCCCAGCCGCGTCTCGCTGCTCACCGGCTTGCGTTGCGAGGAGACAGGCATCGTCGAGAACACGACGCTGTTCCGCTCGAAGCTGCCGGACATCGTCACCATGCCGCAGTTGCTCCGGCAGCAGGGCTGGCACGCCGCGTCGTATGGGAAGATTTATCACGTCGGCGAAGTGACCGGCGACGTGCGCGCGGGCTGGACCGACGAAGGCAAGTCGTGGGACGAGGCGAAGATGTTTCAACCAACCGCGCTCGGGAAGAAGGGCGACGTGCGCAACCTCGCGCCCGGCAAACTCACATGGTGCAAAGTCGGCGCGATGGATGGCACCGACGACGACCAGCCCGACGGACAGAACGCCGCCGCCGCCATCGCCGCCATCGAGAAGCAAACGGCTGCCGGCCAGCCGTGGTTCATTGGCGCTGGTTTTCACAAGCCGCACGATCCCTTCCTCGTGCCGCGCAAATACTTCGATCTCTACCCGACGAATTCACTGAAGCTCTATCGTGATCCGGCTGGTCTGGCCGCGGCCCCGCCGATGGCGATTCCCAAGGGCATGGCTGAGGTGTTCGCCGGGTTCAGTGATCGCGACCGGTTGGATTTTCTCCAAGCCTATCTGGCCGGCACGTCGTTCATGGACGCACAGGTTGGCCGTCTGCTCGACACGCTCGACCGGCTCAAGCTCTGGGACAGCACCGTGGTCATCTTCGTCGGCGACCACGGCTATCACCTCGGCGAACGCGGTTGGTGGAACAAGGCCACGCTCTTCGACCGCTCGTGCCGCGCGCCGCTCATCATCGCTGGCGCGGGAGTCAAGGCCGGGCAGGTGTGCCGCGCGCCCGTCGAGTTTCTCGACCTCTATCCGACCGTCGCCGAACTCTGCGGCGTGAAAGCTCCGCACAAACTTTCCGGGCAGAGCCTGCGCCCGTTGCTCGCCGACGCCAGCCGCCCGCACAAGCCCGCCGCCTTCACGCTCGTCACGCGCGGTCCGAAAAACTTCGGGCAAACCGTCCGCACCGCGCGCTGGCGTTTCACGCAATGGAGCGACGGCACCAGTGAACTTTACGACCACAACGCCGACGCGGAGGAGACGCGAGATGATTCCAAACTCCCCGAACACGCGGCGACCATCGCAGAAATGAAAACGCACCTCCGCTCACTGCCACCGTGGCCGAAAGCAAAATGAAAACCGCCACTATCCTCTTTGCGCTCCTGTGCGTTCTTTGCGGCCAAGCCAATGCGGCGGACACCCGCCCGAACATCCTCTGGATTCTCGTCGATGACATGTCGGCGAATTTCTCGTGCTACGGCGAGACGACGATTCGCACGCCGAACGTGGACGCGCTCGCGGCGCAGGGCACGCGCTTCAGCCGCGCGTTTGTCACTGCGCCGATTTGTTCCATCTCGCGCTCAGCCTTGATGACCGGCTGTTACCAGACGAGCATCGGCGGCCAGAACCACCGCGCCAGCTCGGAGAAATTTCCCATCCAACTGCCCGCCGGGATGAAGACCGTGCCGCAGTTGCTGAAAGAATCGGGCTATCACACCTGCAACATTTCCTTCGACGCTTTCATGCGCAGCAACGGCCCGGTCAACATCGCCAAGACCGATTACAACTTCGTGTGGGATCGGCCCTCGACGTACGACCGCACGCACTGGGCGCGACGCCAGGCCGGCCAGCCTTTCTTCGCGCAGGTGCAGCTCAACGGCGGCAAGAATCGCGGCCAGAAGCCCGGTCCGGCGTGGCCCGCGAAGGCGCTCGCCGCGCTCGGCAGTCTCACGCCGACCAACGCGGTGAAGCCCCCGCCGTCTCTGCCCGAGGACGACATCATTCGCGCCGACTGGGCGCAGTATCTCGACACGGTGCGTTACACGGATTGGGAAGTGGGCCGCATCGTGCAGCGCCTCAAGGACGCGGGCGAACTCGACCGCACCGTGATCATTTTCTGGACCGACCACGGCATCAGCCACGTGCGCGCGAAACAGTTTCTTTACGACGCCGGGATTCATGTGCCGCTCGTGGTGCGCGGCCCCGGCATCGCGGCGGGGAAAGTGCGCGAGGATTTGGTCGAGCACATGGACATCGCCGCCGTCACGCTCGCGCTCGCGGGCTTGCCGCGTCCGGCCTCGATGCAGGCGCGCGATTTTTTTGCGAAGGATTATGCGCCGAAGGAATTTGTCTTCGCCGCCCGCGACCGCGCCGATGAAACCGTGGACCGCATCCGCTCCGTGCGCAGCGAGAGCTTCAAATACATCCGCAATTTTTATCCCACGCGCCCCTACTTGCAGCCGAACCGTTACAAGGATGACAAGGCCATCGTGCAGGCCATGCGCCGTCTGCACGCGGAGAAGAAATTGACGCCCGAGCAATCGCTCATCATGGCCGGCACGCGTCCGCGCGAGGAGCTTTACGACCTCGCCACTGATCCGCACGAACTCCGCAATCTCGCCACCGATCCCAAGCACGCTGCCGCGCTCACCAAACACCGCGCCGCGCTCGACGACTGGATCCAGCGCACCGACGACCGAGGCCGCACGCCCGAGCCGGAGGAAGTTTACCTCGACTACATCAACGACGACCGCCCCGAAGGCGGCCGCAATCAGACTAACGAAATCTTCAAGAACAACACCGCCCTCATACTCCGCTGGGCCAAGGAAAAGCCGATGCAACCGTGAGGCCGGGCAAGGCAAGAAATGCAAATCTCAAACAGCCATTCCTTACTCACTCGCTTGATCGAGGCGAGTGTTTGAGGCCGCCACGCGGAATCACTCGCGCTCCATGAGGCATCCCTCTAATCTCCGCCCACGACCATGCCGTCTGCTCTGTATGCGCTGAATTTTGGCTCCGGCTCGGGAACTACACTTCCCGGTCTCGTGTCCGTGCATGACGACATCCGCAAGCTGTCCGTGGACGAACAGGCGGCGATCTGCCAAGCCGAAGCCCTCGGAGACATCGATCACGTTTTCTTTCGTCGCTTCTCCGACGGGCGCTCGTCCCAAATTGCGGCCTACGTCATCGACAATGGCGATGACCGCTTTTCCGAAACTCAACTCGCCGACATTCACCGCCGGCTCTGGTTGAACGGCAGCGCGCCGTTGCTCTACGTCGGCTGGCAGACGCGGGTGGACGTGCTGACCTGCGCGGCGGGGCCGGAGTTCTGGAAGAACGAGACGTGCGTGTATAGTCCCGCTCAACAGATCGAGACGGCTTCCGCGATTTCGAACGCCCTCGCCGAGCAACAGCGTCGCTTCTCCGCCTATCGCCTGAGCGATGGCACCTTTTGGGACGACCCGCAGAACGCGAAGCTGGCCCGCGCGGAGAAGGCCGCCCATCGCCGGTTGATTGACGCCGTGAAGGACGCCGACCGCGAATTGGATGGAGCGAACCAGCCCGTACTCCGCCGCCTGCTGCTCCTCATGGTGCTCATCAAGTATCTGGAGGACAGGGGAGTTTTTCCTGACGGATGGTTCGGCCAGTTTCATGCGGGCGCGGACTCCTTCTTCGCGCTGCTCAAGCAAGGCACACCCGATGAGGTTCGCGAGTTGTTGGGCCGGTTGGAGCGCAAGTTCAACGGCGACGTCTTCGATCTGCCCGAGGATGGAAAAAATAAACTCACCGCCACCGCGCTTCGCCGCTTTGCCGAACTCGTCGAGAAGCGGACGCTAAAGGCGCAGCGTTATCTCTGGGACGCGTATTCGTTCAAGCACATCCCGGTCGAAGTTCTCAGCCATCTTTACCAGCATTTCGCGCAGCGGGGAAAGGGCGCGGTGTTCACGCCGCCCTTCGTCGCCAGTCTCATGCTCGACTACGCGCTGCCGTATGCCTCGCTGCGCGGCGACGAGCGCGTGCTGGATCCAACGTGCGGATCGGGAGTGTTTCTCGTCGGCGCGTTTCGGCGGCTCGTCCACCATTGGCAGAGCCGCAACCAGTGGCGGCAGCCGGATGTCGCCGTGCTCAAGGCCATTCTGAAGCGCAGCATCTTCGGGGTGGAGTTGCAGGACGAGGCGGCCCATCTCGCCGCGTTCAGCCTGGCGCTCGCGGTGTGCGACGCGCTGCAACCGAAAGTCATCTGGCGGGAACTGCGTTTCGACAAGTTGATCGGTTCAAACCTGCTCACGGGGGATTTCTTCGAGCGATTGCCGGAATTACGTCGCGTCGGCGGCGCGTCTGGATTCAGCATCGTAGTTGGCAACCCACCGTTCCTGTCAAAGCTGAGTGACGCCGCTGCCCGGACTCGATTGGGCGACAAGACTCTTGCTCCGCTGCCCGACAACCAGATGGCTCACTTCATTGCGGAACAAGCCATGCCGTTGCTCGGCCAGGGGGGCCGACTGTGTCTGATCCAACCGTCGGGCTTCCTCTACAACGCAAAGACGCGTCCATTCCAACGAGCTTTCCTCGCGGCGCACCGGCTGGATGCAGTGCTGGACTTCACTTCCATTCGCAACCTCTACGATGGTGCTGATCCGAAGACAGTAGCTCTCGTTGCAACCCGGCAAGCACCGAGTGCGAACCATCGGATTCGTCACCTTACCTTCCGAAGGACGTTCAGCGTGCTGCAACGCCTGTGCTTTGAACTCGACCACTACGACAAACACTTCGTGCCACAGAGCGCAGCGGAAAAACATGCGTGGGTGTGGCGGGTGAATTTGCTGGGTGGCGGACGGTTGGTTCAACTGGCTGAACGGATCGACTCCATGCCAAAGCTGCGCGACTTCGTGCAGAGCCAGGGTTGGGATTACGGCGAAGGCTTCATTGCCGCCACGACCGGCAAACGAGATTCAGCTCCCTGGCTCACCGGGAAACCGTTTCTCCCGACTGAAGCGTTGACGATGGATGGCATTGACGAAAGCAAAGTCATCACTGTGAAGCAGACGAAGTTCCGCTCGGCTTACACCGAATCGCGCTACTCCGCACCCATCGTCATGATTCGCGCCCACGAGTCCTTGCCGGCGGCGTTCCGGGCCAAGGGGTTTCTTGCGTTCAAGGCCAAGATAATTGGCGTCTCGGCTCCGCCGTCGAAACTTGCAGAAATCAGAAAGTTTCATTCCGAGTTTGATGACAACAGAGGTGTGTTGCGGGCCTGTTGCTTGATGCTTGGAACGCAGGCCCTGGTTGGGAAGGCGACGGCGATTCTGAAGCGCGATATTGACGTGCTGCCGTGGCCGCAAGCCGGCGAGCGATGGCAGTTGGCACCTTGGGAAAAAATTCTTGCGGATGATGTCGTCAGTTACGCATCAGAATTTGTGCGTCTCGGTCAGAAATCCCGTCTGTTCAAGCGCCAGGCGACGGATGGTGATTTGCGAACTTACGCCAACCTTTTCGTCGAGCTGCTCGGCACCGTCTATCCCAACCTACGCCTAGCGAAATCAGGCACCCTCGATGGCCTGGCCTACCAGGCTTTCTGCTTTGGCAAATCTTCGGAACTCGACTGGCCCGCTGACTGGTCTGAGCCGCTGCGCAAAGTCATTTACTTTCAGCACGGCGCGGCCCTGCGAACCGTGCGCGTGCTCCGCTTCTACGAGGCCAACACCATCGTCACCGTGAAGCCAGACCGGCTGCGCTATTGGATTCGTTCGACGGCCATTCGTGACGCCGACGAGACGCTGGTGGACTTGCAGCGACAGGGCTTCTGATGGCCGATGAACCCCCAGATGATCGCGCGGGCTGCGGACGACTGTCCGGCGGGCCTGAGACCACACTGACCGAGCGCACCGTCGAGTTCGTCCGTGGCGAGTTACCGGGCTGGCGGGACGATCCGCATCGTCCGGCTGAAGAATCCGAGGAGCGACTCAACGGCCAGCTTTGTAAATTCTTGAACGTGGCCGCCGCGCACCGCTTTCCGATGGTCCACTTCCACCATGAGGAAAAGCAGACCGCCAGACGGCGCGTGGACATTTCAGCGAACCCTTTGTCCGCACAGTTCGTCGGCGAAACATTTCACACCATCTACCATCCTTTCATCGTCTTTGAGGGCAAGCGGTTGCCAGCTCCGTCGAAAGACCGCGAACGGGAATACCTCACCGGTGGCGAAGCAAAGTCCGGTGGCATCCAGCGATTTCGCCTCGGATTACACGGTGCCGAGCAACGCCAAGTCGCGATCATCGGATACGTCCAGCGCGGCACGACGCGGGAATGCTTTGGTCGCATCAATCGGTGGATTGCGGAAATTCAGGACGCCCTAGCCCTTGATGGATTGGCGTGGTGTGAGAAGGATGTGCTCACTGAGTTCCGTGAAAGTGTGAAGGAGCGGACCGCGTTCTGTCGTTCCAAGCATCGACGGAGCGGCGCGGTTGTTTCAAACGAAGTTTTGATCTCACATTTATGGATTCAAATGGATCGACACTGATTCGCGGGCTTTGGTTTTGTGCGCTCCTATGCGTCCACTGCGGCCAACTCTCCGCTGCCACCAGGCCCAACATCGTGATCATCTACGCGGACGATCTTGGCTACGGCGATCTGGGTTGCTACGGGCATCCGAGCATTCGCACACCGAACCTGGACCGCATGGCGGCGGAGGGAATGCGCTTCACGGACTTCTATTCCACCGCCGAGGTCTGCACGCCGAGCCGGGCGGCGTTGCTGACGGGGCGGTATCCCATTCGCAGCGGGATGTGCCACGATCAATTCCGCGTGCTGCGCAATCGTTCCAAAGGTCATCTGCCCGCGAGCGAAGTCGCGCTGCCGGAGTTGCTCAAGACGCGCGGTTACAGCACGGCCATCGTGGGCAAGTGGCATCTCGGCGTGTGGTCGAAGAATCCGGAGGGCCATCCGTCGAGGCACGGGTTCGATCACGTCTTCAGCATCCCGCATTCGAACGACATGGATGCGACGACGAATGCACCGAAGGGCGCGACGAGCCGGCTCGACCAGCAGGCGGATTGGTGGAATGCCCCGCTCTATCGCGGCACGAATCTCGTCGCGCGTCCCGCCGATCAAACCCTGCTCACGCGCCAATACACCGAGGAGGCGGTGAAGTTCATCCGCGAGCATCGGCGGCAGCCGTTCTTCCTCTACTACGCGCACTCGTTTCCGCATGTGCCACTCTTCGCGTCGGATCGTTTTCGCGGGAAAAGCGCCGCCGGTCTTTACGGCGATGTGATTGAGGAAATCGACTGGAGCGTGGGCGAAGTGATGAAGGCTTTGCGGCGAGAGGGACTGGAGAAGAACACGCTGGTCGTTTTCAGCAGCGACAACGGGCCGTGGCTCATCATGGGCCAGGCCGGCGGTTCGGCGGGGCCATTGCGCGAAGGCAAAGGCTCGACCTGGGAAGGCGGCATGCGCGTGCCGGGCATCGCGTGGTGGCCGGGCAAGGTTCCTGCCGGCGTGGTCCAGAACGAGATGGCCACGACGATGGATCTGTTCGTGACCTGCGCGAAACTCGCCGGTGCCGAAGTGCCGAAGGATCGCGTGATTGATGGCTACGACATCGCGCCGCTGCTCTTCGGCAAGGGGAGGGTGGAGCGCGACGCCTTCATGTTCTATCGCGGGGCGACGCTTTATGCGACGCGGCTTGGGCCGTGGAAGGCACACTTCATCACGCGCCCCGGCTATGGCCCGGAGAAACCGAAGCCGCACGATCCGCCCGCGCTGTATCATCTCGGTCGCGATCCCGGGGAGAAGTATGATGTCGCGGCCCAGAATGCCGAAGCGCTGGCCCGCATCGCCGCCGCAGTGGAGAAACACAAAGCCACGGTGCAGCCTGCGCCGTCGCAACTCATCGAACTGGCCGAGTGAAATGATACCTATGAAAACAAGAACCCTCGTCTGGCTCTGGACACTGCTTTGCCTGGCGGTTCCCGCCGGACACGCCGCCGTCGCGCCGGCCAAACCCAACGTGCTCTTCATCGCGGTGGACGACATGAACAACGACCTCGGCTGCTACGGGCATCCGCTGGTCAAGTCGCCGAACATCGACCGACTGGCGAAACGAGGCGTGCGCTTCGACCGCGCCTACTGCCAGTTCCCGCTTTGTTCGCCGAGCCGCTCATCGCTCATGACCGGACTGCGCCCCGGCACGACGCGCGTTTTCAATTTGCAGTATCACTTCCGCACCGGCCTGCCGGACGTGGTGACGCTCTCGCAGTTGTTCGGGCAACACGGCTATTATCACGCGCGTGTCGGGAAGATTTATCATTACGGCAATCCCGGCCAGATCGGCACGAGCGGACTGGACGATCCGAAGTCGTGGCAGGAAGTCATCAATCCGGCCGGATTGGACAAGACCGCGCTCGAACCGGACATCCTCAACTACACTCCCAAGCGCGGCCTCGGCAGCGCGATGAGCATCCTGAGCGATGCGAACAATGCCGACACCGACCACACCGATGGCAAGGTCGCCACCGAGGCCATCAAGCTGCTGGAGCGGCACGCAGATGAACCGTTCTTCCTCGCGGTTGGTTTCTACAAGCCGCACACGCCCTACGTGGCGCCGATGAAGTATTTCGACCTTTATCCACTGGAGAAAATGCAACTGCCGAAGGAGCCGGTGGAGCATCTGGCGCACATCCCCAAGCCCGCACTCGCCTCCGTGCAGCCGTGGCCGCTGTTCGGCGTGACCACCAACCAGGCCCGCGAATGCAAGCAGGCTTACTACGCCACCATCTCCTTCGTGGACGCGCAAATCGGCCGCGTGCTCGACGCGCTCGACCGGCTCAAACTGCGCGACAACACCATCGTCGTCTTCTGGAGCGACCACGGCTATCACCTCGGCGAGCACGGATTGTGGATGAAGCAGAGCTGCTTCGAGGAGTCCGCCCGCGTGCCGCTCATCATCGCCGCGCCGGGCCAGAAGGCGCGGGGCAAAGTCTCGCCGCGCATTGTGGAGTTGCTCGACCTTTATCCGACGCTGGCCGATCTGGCGGGTCTCCCCGCGCCCAAGAACCTCGAAGGCGTGAGCCTGCGTCCGCTGCTCAATGATCCGAAGGCGAAGTGGGCGCGTCCCGCCTTCACGCAGGTGCAGCGCGGCGGATTTCCCGGTTACTCCGTCCGCACCGAACGCTGGCGTTACACCGAGTGGGACGACGGCGCAAAGGGCGTGGAGCTTTACGATCACGACAAAGATTCGCGTGAGTTGAAGAACCTTGCCACGAACCCAAAATACGCGAAGCCCCTAGCCGAGATGAAGGCGCTGGTGAAACAAAACTGGCCCGTGCGCATCGAAGGCGGCAAAGCGCCGGGCGAAGCGAAGAAGAATGCGGTGCCTGATGCGAAGAAGTGACGTGCAACCGAGATCCAGAATTGATCCTCTCCATCAGACCCACATCATCCCAGTCATGAAGCTCCACCCAACCATCGCAGCCGTCGCCGGGCTGGCGCTCACCATCATCAGTGTTCACGCCGCGGCCGCGCCCCGCCCGAACATTCTCTGGATCACCAGCGAGGATCACGGACCGGAGATGGGTTGCTACGGCGACAAATTCGCCACCACACCGAACGTGGACAAACTCGCGGCGCGCGGGATGATTTACACGCGCGCTTGGTCCTGCGCGCCGGTTTGCGCGCCCGCACGGACGACGCTCATCTCGGGGATGTACGCGCAGTCCACCGGAGGCGAGCACATGCGCAGCCTCGTGCCGTACCCGGCGGGCAAGCAGATGTATCCGCAGTTGCTGCGCGCGGCGGGTTACTACTGCTCGAACAACGCGAAGGAGGATTACAACCTGGCCAAACCTGGCAAGGTTTGGGACGAGTCTTCGAAGAAAGGGCAGTGGCGAAATCGGGCGGCGGGCCAGCCGTTCTTCGCGGTGTTCAACTCGGAGAAGAGTCACGAGAGCAAAATCCGCGCGCGTCCGCACACGGCGGTTCACGATCCGGCGAAGGTGCGCGTGCCCGCGTATCATCCCGACACGCCCGAGGTGCGCCGTGATTGGGCGCAGTATTACGACGTGGTCAGCGCCGCCGATGCCGATGCCGGGAAAATCCTGGCGCAACTCGAAGCCGACGGCCTGGCCGAGGACACGATCATTTTCTACTACGGCGATCACGGCTCCGGGATGCCACGCAGCAAACGCTGGCCCTACCACTCGGGCCTGCATGTTCCGCTCGTGGTGTTCATCCCTGAGAAGTTCAAGGAGCTGCGCCCTCCCGATTACAAAGTCGGCGGCTCGTCTGACCGGCTCGTGAGCTTCGTCGATTTCGCGCCCACGCTCCTGAGTCTCGCGGGCGTGCCGCCACCCGACTGGATGCAGGGCCGTGCCTTCCTCGGCAGGTTCATCGCGCCCGCGCCGGAATTCCTCCACGGCTTTCGCGGGCGCATGGACGAGCGCTACGACCTGGTGCGCAGCGTGAGCGATGGGCGCTACGTCTATGTGCGCAACTACATGCCGCACCTCATCTATGGCCAGCATCTCGATTTCATGTGGCAGACGCCCACGACGCGGGTGTGGGAAAAGTTGCATCTCGACGGCAAACTCACGGCGACGCAGGACGCCTTCTGGAACCGCAAGCCGCCGGAAGAGCTTTACGATTTGCAAACGGACCCGGACGAAGTGCAGAACCTCGCCGCCTCGCCCGCGCATCAGGAAATCAGGGCGAAGCTCCGCGCCGCGCAACGGGAACACGCGCTGAAGATTCGCGACGTCGGTTTCATTCCCGAAGGTGAGCGCTTCGTCCGGGCGAAGGGCGGTTCGCCCTACGACCTCGGCCATGACGACGGCAGGTATCCGCTGGCGCGCGTGCTCGAAGCCGCCGAACTCGCCTCGATGCTTCAGCCTGACGCGCTGCCCGCCTTGAAGAAGGCCATGACCGACAGCGACAGCGCGGTGCGCTACTGGGGGACGCTCGGGGTGTTGATGCGCGGCTCCAACGCCGTCGCCGAGGCTCACACGGAGTTGCAGACGGCGCTCAAGGACGCGAGCGCCGATGTCCGCATCACCGCCGCGCAGGCGCTCGCGCAGTTCGGCGGCGAGGCCGGCGTGAAGGCCATGCTCCCGCTGCTCGCCGATCACGCTGACTGGAAGAAGCACACGGTGTTCAGTTCGCTCGCCGCGTTGAACAGCCTTGATGCCCTCGGCATGAAGGCCGCCCCGCTCGCGACCCTGTTCAAGACGATGCCCACCAACGGCCCGGCCCCGGACGCGCGCTACAAATCGTACGTTGGACGTCTCGTCGAGGATTTGCAGAAACGCTTTCAGCCGTGAAGACGCTCACCATTCTTTTTGCATCCCTTTGCGTTCTTTGCGGCCAACTCCCCGCCGCCAAGCTGCCGAACATCCTGTTCATCTTCGCGGACGATCTCGGTTGGAAAGACGTCGGCTGGAACAACGATGGCGGTTTCATCGAGACGCCCAATCTGGATCGGCTTCGCGCGCAGGGCATGATGTTTCCGCAGGCTTACGCCGCGGCGGGCAATTGCGCGCCGAGCCGTGCGTGCCTGCTCTCCGGGAAATACACGCCGCGGCACGGCATCTATGCCGTGGGCACGACGGATCGCGGACCGAAGGCGAAATTCCGACTCACGCCGGTGCCGAATACACAGCAGCTCCGGACGGACTTCGTGACAGTCGCCGAGGCGCTCAAGGCGCAGGGCTACGCGACTGGGCATTTCGGGAAGTGGCATCTCGGGTCGGACGCGAAAGGCACAGGACCGAGGCAGCAGGGCTTCGAGGTGAGTCCGCCGGAACTCGTCAGCCCCGGCGACGGCGGCGCGGAAGGCGAACCCGGCGCGAAGCGCGGCCAGGCCGGCCCGGAAAACCCGAAGAAGATTTACTCCATCACCGACGCGGCGGGCGCGTTCATGGAGAAGAACAGGGACCGGCCGTTCTTCGTTTATGTCGCGCATCATGCCGTTCACTCGGCGCTGGCCGCGCGGCCCGCGACGCTCGCGCGGTTTCGCGACAAGGCGCAGTCGGCGAAAGGGCCGCACGTTCCCGCGCTGCTCGCCGCGTGCATCGCCGACATGGATGATGGCGTGGGCCGTCTGCTCAAGAAACTCGCGGACCTCGGCCTCGATCAAAACACACTCGTCGTTTTCACCAGCGACAACGGCGGTCCGCCGCCCGCCAATAACGAACCGTTGCGTGGCGCGAAAGGTGGCTACTACGAGGGCGGCATCCGCGAGCCTTTCCTCGTCCGCTGGCCGGGAAAAGTAAAGCCCGGCACCGTGTGCGACGCGCCGATCATCAACACGGACCTCTACCCCACTTTCATCGCCGCCGCCGGCGGAACACCAGCGCCAGACCTCGACGGTGAAAATCTTCTCCCGCTTTTCACTGAAGGCACCACGGCGACGAAGCGGCCCGCGATCTTCTGGCACTTCCCCGGCTACCTCGACGGGCCTGTCGCGCGCGGGCGCGATCCGGTCTTTCGCACCCGCCCGATCAGTGTCATTCGCAAGGGCGACTGGAAGTTGCACCTGTATCACGAGGAATGGCTGCTCGACGGCGGCCGCGCTGCGCTCGCGACGAACAAGGCGGTCGAGCTTTACCAACTCAGCAAAGACATCGGCGAACGCACTGATCTCTCGAACAAAGAAACCGCCAAGCGCGACGAACTCCTGGCCGACCTGCTCGGCTGGATCGAGAAAACCAAGGCTCCATTGCCCACCGAGAAATGAAATTTCTCCCCATTCTCTTTGCATTACTCTGCGTTCTTTGCGGCCAACTCCACGCCGCCACGCCGCCGAACATCATCTTTGTCCTCGTGGATGATCTCGGGCTCGGCGACGTCGGCGTGTTTTTCCAGAACGCGCGCAAGGCAGCGAATGATCGCGCGGAGCCGTGGCATTTCACGCCGCAGCTCGACCGGATGGCGGCGGAGGGCGTGCAGTTGCGGCAGCATTATTGTCCCGCGCGGGCCTGCGCGCCGTCGCGGGCGTCGCTGCTGCTCGGCGTGCATCAGGGGCACGCGAACGAGCGGGACAATCAGTTCGACAAGGCGCTGGAGAATAATCACACGCTGGCGTCGCTGAATTCTCCTTTCGTTCCTTCCCGCTCGTTTTCCACTACGGTGGTGCTGCATTTATGAATCGCCTTTTCATTCTCAGTCTGCTGGTGACGGGATTTGCCCTGGCCTGTGTCCGCGCCGCTGATGTCGCATTTTTTGGCATCATCAAGTCCCAGGAATTCATCCAGACCAACGCCGCCGCGCCGGTGCCCCGGCCGACCAATGGATTTGGCTTCAACGCCTTCGTCGTCGCCAGTTCAAACCATGTGGTCACCAACGCCACGGTCAAACCATCCAATGCCACCCCCCTGCGCACGCTGCTGCCGGAGGATACCAACAGCCTTGCGGTCTGGCGCTTCGAGGAAAAATTTCAGACCGCGGCCGCTCTCGACGCAGCCTATCCGGCCGGCAATTTGTTCACCCCCGTGCGCTACACCAACACCCTGTTCACGGTGAACGACGGCCTCCGCATCGTGACGCTCAATTACTCGCTGCTTCTGCTGACGGGAAATCCCGCCACACCGCAGGTGACGAACTTCACCAAGGCCCAGGCCATTGACCACACCGCTCCGTTCGTTGTCGGGTTCAATGCCAGCGGCAATGCCACCCTTGACCTGGTCCAACTCATCATCACCGACACCGCGAGCAACGTGCTCTATTCCTCACCCGCCCCCTTTTCCGCCGGAGCACTCACCGGAGCGTCGAACACCGTTATGATTCCTTCCTACACCCTGCCGCCGGGCACAAACTTGGTCGGCCATCTCTCTTTTGTCCGGCCGGTGGGGCTGGAGACGAACGCCTATCCCGGGGCTGTCGGCATCCCGGCGGTATTGCGCGACACTGAATTCCCGCTTCGCACCCGGCCCGCTCCCGCACCGCCGATACTTGAAATGCTGTCCACTTCGCCCTCGGTGCAACTGCGCTACACCGGCGAGAGCAACCGCACCTACCGCGTAGAGGCGAGCGTGAATTTTATCACCTGGACGAACCTGCTGATCACCAATCTGCCCTCCGCCATCGTCACCGATCCGGCTGCGCTGCCTCAGCGCTTCTACCGCGTCCGAGTAGGCCCTTGAGGCCCCGCAAGCCATGAAGACGATCACCCTGCTCTTCGCCATTTGGCTTCCTGCATTGGCCGCCATGGCCGCACCCGCAACCAAACCCAACATCGTTGTGTTCATTGCCGACGATCACAGCCAGGCGGATTTGCAGGGCGTGGGAATGGTCGAGTGGCTCCCGACTGCGCAGGCCGCGACCGAAGCGAAGTCGGTCGCGTTTCAACTCGCCGCCGGCGATTGGCGCGAACTGACCGGAATGGCGCTTAGTTAAGGCAATGGTTCGATGGATTCTCGTTAGGATTTATGCCGGAATTCGTCGAGCATGGCGCTTAACTAACCGCCATTCAGAACTGTAGAGCATTAAGCGTGAGCTGGCCAAAGAGTGGTCTCCGGGCGGGTCGGCGGGGTAGCTTGAGGTGTGTCGTAAAACTCAAACTAGAACCCTCAACCCACCGGAGAACCACA
>Ga0163150_10002029_pt1 | contig 32510 bp, 25 predicted proteins | sample OliLakLV19P2IB_FD_148628 | JGI IMG/M metagenome (GOLD analysis project Ga0163150, IMG submission 148628) | Freshwater microbial mat bacterial communities from Lake Vanda, McMurdo Dry Valleys, Antarctica - Oligotrophic Lake LV.19.P2.IB | ecosystem: Environmental > Aquatic > Freshwater > Lake >...
GGATTGTATCGCCGACCCAGTGTTGTGGTGCGTCGCGAATAATCTGCTTGGCTATTTTCATTTTGTTTTCCCTTACGGTTGAAATTGATTTGAAATCAATGGCCATTTTTCTGTAAATCCGGGAGGATCTGAATTTGGTCAAATTGCCGGCGAATGACGATTGTCCAGGCTTCCCGGTCCGGCACCGTTGGCAACGATCATCACCAAGGCTCCGGCCAATCCAAGATTCTTCATGAACTGGATCATCTGCATCTGAAAATCCTGCGAATCAGGCGCAAAGGCCCAAAAGTTGTGGAAATAGTACGTCGCCAGCGCGAGGAACACGATTAACAGGCTGGCGCCAATGCGAGCTCTGAAACCGAGAACGATCGAAACGCTTCCTGCCAGCAAAAACACAATCGCTCCGGCCAAAGCAATGTTAGGCATCGGCACTCCATGAGCGGTCATGTACTGGACCGTACCCGAAAAGTCCGGAATTTTTTTTCCGATGGCACTCATGAAAAAGATCGTGGCCAGCATCACTCGTCCAACGATGGTCAGGACTGTTCTCAGGTGGTTCATTTTGACTCGCTTTGTGGTTTGAGGAATTTCGACAGGTAATTGAAACAAATTGCCAGTAATCTCAAAGTGGCAAACCGCACAGTTTGAAACCAGTGTATTCGCAGATCCCTTCGTTGAATTCCAGTGCGGCCTCTTCGCGGGCGGCGGCCAGACCGGCCAGGGCATGTCGCACTGCGCGGAAAGTCATGGCGTGTTTGGCGGCGTCCCGTTGTTTTTCGCCGTCACGAATCATTGCTTCGGCCAGCGCCCGCATTTCCAGTCGCAACCAGATTCGCCCCTGTTCGCCGTCCAAATGTGCGTTAGCCGGACTTTCAGCGGGAAAACCGAGTTCCGGCTGGATCCGGTGCAGGCTCTCGTGCATCAGGAGTTTTCCCCGGTCGTAGACCGAACCGGAAAGGGCACTCCAGATCACCATCGTCCACCGGACGCCTGACCACTCGAGCGAGGTGTTCGCGATCTGGACCTCGGGAAGCAACGTGCCCGTCCATACAATTCCGTTTTGGACCAAAAGCCCACCGGAATCGGCCTGGTTGGCAACAGCGAACCTCGAAACTGGATCGACGAACAGCATCGGGCCCATCAAGGACAAGTTCCACAATCGCTCGCCGTCCGCGTCAGCCAGATGTTCGGCCAACGCAAAATTCTTCGCCGCCCGGTCTAGAGGTATCGGAGGGGACGGGGCAGTTTGGGCGTGAATTGCAGAATGAAATTGCCCGGCCCAAATAAAAAGAAGGAGCCAGCGGTTGATTGCACGCCTTTGCAAGGATTGGGCCATTGAATTCATCCTTCAGTTCCCACCACGACCAACTTCGACAACCCGGACAAGGGTTGGAATAGTCGACTACAATTTCAGTCGTCCCGGGAGAGCCAATTACCGGAAGTTTTCAGGAAAATAGACGCGATTTTGTCCCGTCTGCCGCAGGAGCCGGGACAAGCGGGTCTGTTGCCCGGCGACCGGTTGTCGGCCAACGGCCAGCCATTTGACGATGACCCGATGAAGATTCTCGCACCCTTGTTGGGCAAACAGGATCAGGTCACGATTGAAGTGGAACGGGACGGCAAGAAAGTGCAGTTTTCGGTAACACCGTCACCGCGCGGGTGAATTTCGAGCCGTGTACCCAAAGCATGGGTCCGTTCAATCAGTCATTGAATTGCAGAAAAAACGACTCGTCCACATCATATGTTGTTCGGGGCGTAAGGCCAAACTCAAGAGTTTCAAAGAGCCGGACCAAGTCGTCGCCGTCAACCAATTCAATTGGCGGTGCCCCATCGCGACGAGCTTCCCGTTTCGCCTCCAATGTAAACGTGCCGGTGGTAACCACAAGACCTTTGTCTGCACGCCCCATCATTGTTCCGCGAAAGTCGCGTATTTGTGAGGGAGTTACGGACCCTGTGTAACGTTTGCATTGAAAAAGCATGTTAAAACTTACAAAAGGATTGATTTGAAGAATGTCATCGTCAGGCGTTACGTCAAGCGCGTTCCACTCCTTTCGCTCATCGGCAAACAGTCGTTGAACTTTCTTGAAAAGGGAACGCCAATCATACTTGTCCTGATCGACCGTATTGCCCAATTCTGTCAAACGCCAAATTCCTCGCTTGGATGAATCCAGGATTCCGCCGCGCGCCATATAGAGGCGTGCCCATTGAGCTTGATTGCGGACGCGAGAGGAGCCACTCGTCAACTCAAGATTCTGTTCAGACTCAGAAATCCCAAGAAGCTCGATGCTGCGGTCAATTATTTCTGACGTAGTACCAGATCCTCCTTTTTCGCGAAGTGCTTTGACGATGGGTGGAAAAAACCGGGTAAACTCAGGTCCGAATCCATTGTTCATGACTTTACACTTTCCAATGCTGATTACGCCAACTGACGGCACCAAATGGTGGACTAAATTGACCGGGACCGTATTTGCTGAATCGTAAATACTACCTACCACGTCGTCAACGATCATCCATTTTGGACTTGCCAAGTTGGTGCAATTGCCAATCACATAAGCGGCGCGAACGACCGGTTTGGATTGTGGGAGCTGGTTTTGGGACCGGTGATCATTGCCGCAGCATGCTGGCTGGCCGGGCAACACGGAACGCAGGTCTTTTTGATCAACGAACCTGCGTCGCAGGAAAAACCGGTCAAGTTGATGTCAGGCGAGGCGCTCGGGACGACGTGGTCTGTTGAGTTTTCACATCCGGTTATGGATGCCAACCAGAATGAATCCGGTTCATTCAGACCAATGCCATGGAAACGGGCAGGCGGGCAACGGAGCATCTTCCCATTTTACGCCTGGATGCTTGCTTCAATTCTTTTTCCGATCGCATGGACGTCGAAGCCGAGTCCAGCCAGTTTTTTGTGGTCGAGGATGTTTCGGCCGTCGAACAGGAAGGCCGGTTTTTGCATCGAGTCGTAGATCGTTTCAAAATCGGCGGTTTTGAATTCGTCCCATTCGGTCAGAACGGCGATCGCGTGGGCGCCGCTGGCGGCAGACTGTTTGCTGGACGCGACGTGCACGTTTTTCTCAATCAGTTTGCGATCCGTGGCGCTCAACTCGCCGCTGCCGTTGATCATGACGTCACGCAGATCGTTCCGGATCTGTTCGTCAGAGACCTTGGGATCGAAAATATTGATGACTGCCTGCTCCCGGAGCAGGTCGCGGCAAACGTGAATGGCAGCAGATTCACGAGTGTCGTTGGTGTCTTTTTTGAAGGCAAACCCCCAGATGGCAATCCGCTTTCCCGAAACTGTATTGAACATGGTTTTGACAATGTTTCGGGAAAAGCGGCTCTTCTGGTGATCGTTCATTTTGACTACCTGTTCCCAGTAGGCTGCGACATCATTCAGCCCAAAATGCTCGCACAGGTAGACCAGGTTCAGGATGTCCTTCTGAAAACAGGAGCCCCCGAATCCAACCGAGGCTTTCAGAAATTTCGGTCCGATTCGCGAGTCGGTACCGATCGCGGCGGCAACTTCATCGACATCGGCACCAGTAACTTCGCAGAGTGCCGAAATTGCGTTGATCGACGAAACACGTTGGGCCAGAAATGCGTTGGCCGTCAGTTTCGAAAGTTCGCTGCTCCAGAGATTGGTCGTGAGGATCCGTTTTCGATCGACCCAGCGGGCGTAAACATCGACCAGTTTTTGGATCGCCTGGCTGGACTCACCCCCAATCAGTACCCGGTCGGGTTCGAGCAGGTCTTCGATCGCAGTTCCCTCAGCCAGGAACTCGGGATTGCTGAGCACGTCGAAAGTCGCCCCGTTCCTGGATGACGTGGAAAGGATCCGCTTGACCGCTTCGGCGGTTCGAACGGGCAAGGTTGATTTCTCAACGACGATTTTGTGGCCTTCGGAAGCGCTGGCAATTTGCCTGGCGCATTTCTCGATGTATTCCAGATTCGCGGCGCGACCGGCCCCCACGCCAAACGTTTTGGTTGGTGTGTTGACCGAGATGAAGATCATGTTCGATTCGCGGATCGCCTGATCAACGTTGGTCGAAAACTTCAGGTTGCGGCCCCGCGCCTCCGCAACGATTTCCTGCAGTCCCGGCTCATAAATTGGCAACACATCGGAATTCCACGCATCGATCCGGGTCTGGTTGATATCGACAACGTGAACCTCGATGTCAGGACACTTGTTGGCGATCATGGCCATGGTCGGCCCGCCAACATATCCAGCACCGATGCAACAAATGGACGTTTTTGAGTCGGGCATAATTGGTGCGATCAAACTGGTTCAGGAGAACCTGAGGGGGAAAGAAACGGCTGAATCTTGCAAGAGAATCCGGGCCAAAAATGCTTCGGCAGACTGAGTGTTCCGGCTGTCAAAACAATACACCAGTATAGTTTGCCCGGAAACATGGACAACGCCAGTTCATTCGGCGCATTTGTCACAACGCAATCTGCTTGCATGCAATCCATATTCCGGAAACGGACTTGTACGACGCCGGCCATTACCGCTGTCCTGTTGTGTCGTCTCCTCCTGAACCAGTCTGAATCCCAGGGGCGTTGTTCTTCTCCGGTTTCCAGTCTGGTTTCCAGGCCGGGTTCGGGTCGGTCGCCAGTTTGGCGCCGGTCGCCTGGAACCAGGTGAGCAACTCTTCCAGCAGCTCATCCCGTTTTCCGGGATTTGTGAGCGACAATTCGGTTCGTTCACCAATGTCGTCCCGCAGGTTGTACAGCTCGATAGCGCGACTGGTAGCCAGTGATTCCCGCCCGCCATCGAGTGCCCACTCCTCGTGATACAGGTAGAGTTTCCAGTGATCCTGGTTGATCACGCTGACCGGCCGGGTTCGAAACACCGGATCTCGTCCGCGTGTTACCGGACTGTCGAGATAACCGGGAAAATGCCAGAAAATCGAATGGCGCTGGAGCGGGCCGGATTGGGTGAGGAGCGGCACGAGGCTTTCACCGTCCAGGGTTTTTCCCACGGGAACTTTTGCTCCGGCGACTTCCAGGAAAGTCGGAAACAAATCGATATTGATTACCGGGACGTCGCAGTTCGATCCGGGCAAGATCTTTCCCGGCCAGCGGACGATGAAAGGCTCACGTATCCCGCCTTCGTGATAGGAGCCTTTGTTGCCGCGCAGGGGTTCCTGGGACGACTGCGGTGTCGCCCCGTTGTCGCTGGTGAAAACTACCAGTGTGTTTTCGGCCAGACCGAGTTCATTCAACCGGTCGAGCAATTTTCCGAACGCAGCATCAAAATCAAATGTGCAAGCGGCATATCTTGCATTTTTGTGCTGCTCTCCCGCTGGTTTGGCTTTGAACCGGTCGAGTGTTTCCTGATGAAACTGCAAGCCGCTGTGAATCGCATGATGCGAAACGTAGGCAAAGAAGGGCCGTTCCCGGTTCTGCTCCATGAATTCGCAGGCAGCATTGGTGATTTTGTAAATCCCTTTCGGGTCGTCTTTGACACCATTGCCGCCGTGTACCGCATCGACCACCACATCAAATCCCTGTTCGCCCGGTTCACAGCCATCGGGGCCACCCAAATGCCACTTGCCAAAAATACCGGTGGCATAACCGGCGGCTTTCATTGCATCGGCAATCGAAACCTCCTGTTTCGCGATTCCACTTTTGTTCGGGACAGGGATCAATCGCATCAGCGGTTTCGGCCCGCGCTCTGTACTCTGTACGGCATATACATCGTGCCGCGGTGTGTACTGTCCCGAAATCAGACAGGCCCGTGACGGCTGACAATTCCCAGCCGAAGAATACCCGGCAGTGAAAACCATCCCTTCTTTTGCCAGGCGGTCGATTCGGGGCGTTTCATAAAAATCGGTCCCCTGATACCCAACATCTTTCCAGCCCAGATCATCGGCAAAGATCAAGATGATATTGGGAGGACGACTCTTCTGTGCCATGGCGGATTGTGTTACGCCCCCAGCACAGCAAGTCGCCGCGAACATCCAAAAGCAAGCGCGAATCATCAAAAGTTCTTTCAAGTACATTTTCAAAATTGTAATCTGTTCACCAGCAGCGCGCCGTCCGCCGGAGCTGAAACAAACCAGTCGGCCAGAATACCGGTTTGGCCGAAATATCGTTCGGCAAGTACCTGCCCGATGTTGCTGGCCTGTTCACTGCGAACCAGGCTGACCGTACATCCGCCAAACCCTCCTCCCGTCATCCGCGATCCATAGACGCCCTGTTCGAGCCTGCGGGAACGGGCGATTTCCACCAGCGTGTCGGTCTCCGGACAGGTCACGCCGTAATCGACCCGCAATGAGTCGTGACTGGCGTACATCAGTTGGCCAACAGTTTCCCAATCCCGTTGGCGAATTCGGCTGGCCGCTTCGACCGTTCTCGCATTTTCCGAAATTACGTGCCGGGCCCGACGAAATACCAGTTCCGGCATCGCCGCCCGGTTGTTTTCCAGGTGGATCAGGTTTGCATCCCGCAATGCCGAAACACCCAGCGCTTTTGCCGCGACCTCGCACTGTTCCCGTCTCGTGCGGTATTCACCATCGACCAGGTTGTGCCGCACATTACTGTTTACGACCAGAATCGAAACTTCATCAACTGGAACCGGAATGTATTCAATCTCCAATGAACGGCAATCGAGCAGCATCAAGTTCCCTGCCCGTCCAAAAACACTGGAGATCTGGTCCATAACACCACAAGGAACTCCAGCATGGTTGTGTTCGGCTTGCTGACAGAGTCGTGCGAATTCCATTCCGTCCAGGTGCGATCCCAATACTCGCTGAATCAAATACGCAGTCGCAATTTCCAGCGCCGCGCTACTGGAAACTCCGCCTCCCACAGGGACATTCGAACAAACGACAAGATTCAGTGGTGGGATCTCATGGCCCATCGCCCGAAACTCCTGAATCACACCCCCGATATACCGCTGCCAGTATTCATTTTCTCCCTCTCCCCCGCTGCAAACGGCGTCGATCGATAGTCCATATTCTCCCTCGCCCCCGCAGCTTTGAGCGGGGGAGAGGGCCGGGGTGAGGGGGAGTTCCGCATTGAGAGGGCCATCGCCAAACTGTTCACTGTAAACTCTCGAAACTCCATCCGCCGAAACCGCACCCACAACCGTCGTGTACCGGTCAATCGCCATCGGCATCGCAAATCCGTCGTTGTAATCGGTATGTTCGCCAATCAGATTTACCCGGCCGGGTGCCAATCCGACCGACGTTGGCTGGACGCCAAACTTTTCCAGAAAAATCCGGTTAGCCCTCTCAGCAAGAACCGGCAGGCGATCGCGGAAATGGATTATGGGGTTCATTCAGTATCTGGCCAGTTGGCGGAAATTCGGGTGTTTGGGCCAATATACATTGGAAATTGATGAATGTTGAGGCAGAACCAGTCGTCCTTCAGGGCAGTTCATCGCATGGTTACAGTATTTCGGATTTCGCCTCTTCTCAACTAGACTGGAAAGCCGGGCGGAACTTTTTTCCGCCTGCTTTTTTTCGCTGAACCAATTCACGAAGAATCCGGTCTCCCAGAATTATGCCCAGCAGTTCTTCTTCTCCCTATACAGTTACAGCAGCCAATAAAGCCCGGGCCCGCACGGCCGGCCTTTGGCTCGGTTCGATTCTGGTGATTGCGGCAACGCTGGGGGTCCTTGCCTGGCTGGCGTGGGCCAAGTACAGCGAGATCGTCCAGGCGATGAATTCGCCACCTCCACCCCAGCCCAGTTCGGTGGTTGGCATTCAATCGGTGGGTTCCATAACCTGGCGAAATTCCACTGGCAGCACCGGAACGATCCTGGCTCCCCGATCGATTACCGTCAACAACGAATTGCCAGGTACCGTCCTGGAAGTTTTGTTTGAGCCGGGGACGACTGTCGAAGAGGGATCGATACTGCTGAAACAGGATGCCGCTGTCGAGCAGGCACAAAAGAAGGCGGCGATGGCGCGCGAGCAATTCGCGATTTCGGCGCTCAACCGGAGCCGGAAGCTGGCCGAAAGCGATGCGATTGCCGTCACAGAACTCGAGGAACTCGAGTCGCGCTGGCGGTAGGCTCAGGCTGAGGTCGAAGAGTTCCAGGCAATCATCGCCCGAAAAATCATTGTCGCTCCGTTTCGCTCCCGCGTCGGTCTGTCGGATGTTCACCCCGGTCAATACCTTGCTCCCGGGAGCATGATCACCACCTTGCAAAGTGTCGAAGATCATCTGCTGGTTGAGTTTACGCTGGCCCAGAGTGTAGTGAACCAGCTCGAGCCGCACGGGTCAGTGAAAATTGTTTTTACGGGAAGTGAGTTGCCCGCGAATATTTCGGCAGTCGACGCCCAGGCAGACCGGCAAACACGCAACGTCCGGATCCGTGCGAGAATCGACAATCCGCCATCGCAGATGAGTCCTGGCGATTCGGTCCAGGTACTGGTGGAGTTCGGCCCCCAGCTGGACCTGCCGGCGGTACCCGCCGAAGCGGTTCGCCGTTCGCCCCAGGGGACGTTTGTTTTTATGGCCGAAGAGAATGACGATGGGAGCCTTGTTGCTTCGGCACGCCCCGTGATCCTGGCAACATCGGTTGACTCCATGATTGGCATAGCGAGTGGCGTCGCAATTGGTGAGCAGGTGATCGTCGACGGCTCGTTCAAGTTGCAGGATGGCGCTCCAATCGCCAGCGCCATCGCCAGCCCCCAGTCCCAAAAGGGGGAGTGACAGTCGCAAGCTGTCCTGACAATTCATGCGATCCATTACCGACCGGTTTATCCAGCACCCTGTACTTGCAATCGTCGTTAACCTGGCGATTGTTTTGGTGGGACTGTTTGCTATCCGGGCCCTGCCGGTCCAGCAGTACCCCAAACTGGAAAGCACCTCGGTCGTGATCACGACCTTTTATATTGGTGCCAGTGCGGAGACCGTTCGCGGTTTTTTGACGACGCCGATTGAGCAGGCGGTCAGCAGCATTGCCGGTATCGACTACATCGAATCGACGTCTTCCGCAGCGGTCAGCATCATCACCATCCGTTTGAAGCTGAATCACAACAGCACCCAGGCGCTGGCCGAGATCAACGCCAGGCTGCAACAGGTCCGCCGTCAATTGCCCGCCGGTTCGGAGTCCCCTGCGGTCGAGCTGCAACGGGCCGACCGGGCTTTTGCGTCGTTCTATATCAGCTTTACTTCAGACCGGTTCGAAATCCCGGCCCTGACCGACTGGTTATCGAGAAACATCCAGCCGCAACTGTCGACGCTCCCCGGCATTCAGCGGATCGGCGTCGAGGCTGGCCAGATGCCGGCGATGCGAATCTGGATTTCGCCCCAGCGTCTGGGTGAACTGGATCTGACGCCCGGCGACGTTTACAACGCGCTGCAGCGCAACAACTATATCGCCGCACTGGGCCGGCTGAAGAGTGACTCGGTCCAGATCGACCTGCTGACCAACACCGATTTGCAGACGGTGGAAGAGTTTCAGGAGCTGATTGTTTCGCGCCGCAATAACGCGACAATCCGCCTGAAAGACGTGGCCACAGTCGAGCTGGGATCCGAAGAGCCGATGATGGCGGCGTTTTACCAGGGGAAAAATGCGGTTTACCTTTCCGTCTGGCCGTTGCCTGGCAGCAATGAGATCGAAGTCTCGCACCAGCTTCAGGCCGGGTTGGAACGGCTACGACCAGGCTTGCCCGCGCATATCGACATGCAGCTTGCATTCAACGGCACGACTTTCATGGAGGATGCGATTCACGAAATTGGCAAGACACTGGCCGAGACAATCATGATTGTCGGGCTGGTTGTGTTTCTTTTTCTCGGGTCGATCCGGACAGCGATTGTGCCCCTGGTTGCGATGCCGGTTTCGCTGATAGGGGCCACGATCGCGATGCTGGCGATGGGGTTTTCGTTGAATCTGCTGACGATTCTCGCCATCGTGCTGGCGGTAGGACTGGTCGTTGATGATGCGATTGTCGTCGTTGAAAACATCCAGCGGCATGTGCAAAACGGCATGACCCGGATCCAGGCGGCACTGGTTGGGGCGAGGGAGTTGCTGGGGCCGATTATCGCGATGACCATCACGCTGGCTGTCGTTTACACACCGATCGGGTTCCAGGGTGGGCTGACCGGAATGCTGTTCCGCGAGTTTGCCTTTACACTGGCGGCAGCGGTACTGGTTTCCGGCTTGGTCGCGGTTACGCTGTCTCCAGTGATGAGCTGTCTGATGATTCACCCGGCCGGGCACGAAGCATGGTTGACCCGGGTTGTGAATGTCGTATTTGAACAGGTTCGCCGGGTCTATTCCAGGTTGCTGAGCGGTGCCATCGAACTTCGCTGGTCGATTGCTGTCTCTACGGTAATTATCGCCCTGGCGGCCGGTCCGCTCTATATGTTCAGCAGCAAGGAGTTGGCTCCAGTCGAAGACCAGAGCGGCATTGCCCTGATTCTGGAGTCGGCTCCGGATTCCACGTTGGCCTCGACGTCAAAATGGACCCAGCGGATGGCGGCCGCACTGACGGAGATTCCCGAATACGAAAACATGTGGGGTATTGCCCAAAGCAGCGGCGGATTTGGCGGGCTGGTGACAGTTCCGTTTGACGAACGAAATCGCAACACGGAGGAAATCCAGCCGGACGTGATGCGGCTGGTATCGCAGATCCCCGGGATCAACGCATTTCCGTTCACTCTGCCGCCACTTCCCACCTCAGGGTACTCGGCGGTCGAGATGGTGATCAAAAGTGACAAACCGGTGGAGGAGATGGCCGACTCGATCAACGAGATTCTCGAAAGAAGCAAACAGGCAGGCAAGTTCATGTTTGCCAACAGCGACCTGAAACTCGATTTGCCACTGGCCCATGTCGATGTAGACCGGGACAAAGTTGCCGACCTCGGGATGGACCTCGCGATGATCGCCCAGGAGTTGGGGGTTCTGCTGGGTGGTGGTTACGTCAACCGTTTCAACCACTTCAACCGCAGTTACGAGGTTATTCCACAACTGGCCGAGACGGACCGGCAATCGCTGGGGGCAATGATGGATCTGAAAATCCGCAGTCCTGGTGGTGGCCTGGTTCCGGTTTCAAGTTTTGCCAGTATTCGCCCCGGGACGGCCCCGCGCAGTCTGACCCGCTTCCAGCAGCAAAGCGCGGTCAAGATTACGGCGGAGGTTTATCCGGGCGTAACGAAACAGGATGGACTGGATACGATGGAAGCGATCGCCCGCGACGTGCTCGGTCCGTCGGCGGGGATCGACTACGCTGGCCAGTCGCGGCAGCTTCGCGAGGAAGGTTCGGCACTCGCCGTCAGCCTGGGATTTGCGCTGGTCATGATTTACCTGGTTCTGGCCGCGCAGTTTCACTCTTTCCGGGACCCGTTGATTGTATTGCTGGGCTCGGTGCCTCTGGCGATTTCCGGTGCTTTGGCGCTGACGTTTCTCGGCTATACCACGATCAACATCTATTCCCAGGTTGGATTGATCACGCTGGTGGGGCTGGTCGCGAAAAACGGAATTTTGATTGTGGAGTTTGCCAACACCTTGCAGGCGGCTGGGCACGACAAGTGGCACGCAATTCACGAGGCGGCCCAGACCCGGCTTCGCCCCGTTCTGATGACGTCGGCCGCAACCGTTTTTGGGCATTTTCCATTGGTGCTCGTAGCCGGTCCGGGCGCCGAAGCCCGCAACAGCATCGGCATCGTGCTGGTTGCCGGAATGGCGATTGGCACAGTCTTTACGCTGTTCGTCGTCCCGGCGCTGTACATGCTGATTGCGGCCAAACACAAAGCGGGTGAAGTCCCCGACATCGACCAGGCCTTTGACCTTCGCATTCCGGAACATCATCAAAAACGGGAACCCGCGCTGGCCTCAGGCCCGTAACGAATGTAGTCATCACGCTCCGTCGTGATGACAGCAAAACGTCTGCACCATCTCAAAAATTCTGCAATACTGAACCGGTCCAATTCGCGTTCATTCGCGTCCATTCGCGGTTCAACCTGCATGCAGATAACAAACCGCCCTGTTTGAATCTCAATTCTGTTCGTCGCGATTTTTTTGTCGAGCCAACTCTTCGCCAACCAGCCCAGTCCATCTCACCTCAACATTCTGATCGGTCCGCCGACCGATGCGAGACAGTCGATCTTGCGACAAAGCATCCCGACATTGTCCGGCGTCTCGAGACCGAATGGCTCGATTGGGCCCGTCGGGTCAAAGTTCTTCCGTTTTTTGAGTGATTGCCTGAAATGCCAGGAAACACTGAATCCAGCACGAACGAATTGTGCGACCGGCTTCTGAACGAGGGATGCCTGGATTATCGCAACGGCCACCGCGCCCGAGATGCGAGGGCCAGTGAACTGTTTCACCTCTGGCATTTGCAAAAAGACGGGGATTGGATCAGGTTGCGGCGGAATTGCGGCGAATGGGAGCGAATGAGTGAATTTGCGTTGTAACCATGAACAAGCTGGCGATGCATTTGCGACCTGGATACAATGAAAGCAGTGTTTGATTTCTATGACCCTATGGAAATGTCAGGCAAAGCCACCGATGAGTTCCGATTCGATTTTTGATTTGACTCCCCCCTAAAAACTCCAATTGGTGGAAGATCTTTGGGACGACCTTGCCGCCCGGCCGGCCGATGTTCCAGTGCATGAATGGCAACTTGCCGAACTAAAAAGGCGTAAAGCCAGGCAGGGCGGAAAAAACTGGATGGTCGATCAAGGGAAGAAGTGAAGGCCCGCATCAGTAAACGACAAGAATGTTGAACTGGAATTTACGGATGACGCCGAACGCGACCTGCTCACAGCATTTGAATGGCTTGAAGAATGTCGTGATGGGCTGGGTAGCGAATCCTTTAGTTGCTCAAACAGGGTTTTCGACGTGCAACTCCCGGGATTATGGCGCCGAATCCGGAATCGTCAATCCATGAATGAAGAACCGGTTCAGGCGCACGGCCAGCAGTTGACGGTGTCGTTTGGCGAAGCGTTTTGGACCTGGTGCCGGGTTTCGGCACTCAGTTTTGGCGGACCGGCTGGCCAGATTGCGGTGATGCACCGGATAATTGTTGATGAAAAGAAATGGATCGGCGAAGACCGGTTTGTGCACGCACTGAATTACTGCATGTTGCTGCCAGGTCCGGAGGCGCAACAACTCGCGACCTATATTGGCTGGTTAATGCAGCGGACATTGGGCGGACTGATGGCGGGCATACTGTTCGTTCTCCCTGGATTCATTTCGATCCTTGTGCTGAGCATTCTTTACGCCTGTTTTCAGCAGACAACACTGGTCGAAGGGTTGTTCTTCGGCTTGAAGCCGGCGGTCATGGCGATCGTCATCGACGCCGTGTTGCGAATTGGCAGCCGGATTCTGAAAAACCGCATGATGTATTTCCTGGCGGGATCTTCGTTCGTCGCCATATTTTTCCTGAACGTTTCCTTCCCGTTGCTGATTGTGGTTGCCGGGCTGACCGGGTTGGTCGGTGGACGGATCGCACCCAGGCATTTTCAGGTGTTGAAAGGACATGAAACGACAGTCACAGCAAGGGCTGGGGCCGGGAGTGAGTTGTCGGTCCAGGCCATTGCACCGACGTGGCGCCGAAGTCTGCGGATCTGCGCAGTGTTCCTGACGCTCTGGTTCGGTCCGTTGGCAATGATCGGCTGGTTCGCTGGCGGCCAGTCAGTGTTCACGCAGGAAGGCATTTTCTTCAGCCAGGCGGCGGTGGTTACCTTTGGCGGCGCGTATTCGGTGTTGGCCTATATCGCCCAACAGGCGGTCGAGCGGTTTGGCTGGTTGCAGCCAGGGGAGATGCTGGACGGGTTGGGCATGGCCGAAACCACTCCTGGGCCGCTAATCATGGTCGTGCAGTTCGTTGGTTTTATGGGTGCGTACCGGAATCCTGGTGACCTCAACCCGCTCCTGGCCGGGGTACTCGGCTCTCTGGTTACCGTCTGGGTTACGTTTGTCCCCTGCTTCTTCTGGATTTTCCTTGGCGCGCCGTTTGTGGAAAAACTGCGCGGCAATCAGGCTCTGACGTCGGCCCTGTCTGCAATCACTGCGGCTGTTGTGGGAGTCATTCTAAACCTGGCTGTCTGGTTTTCGTTGCACACATTGTTTGGCACGGTCGAAACAGGTTCGTTCGGCGGACTGCGACTGCTGATTCCCGTCTGGTCGACCATTGATTTGGCCTCACTTGCGATCGGGGTGCTGGCCTGTCTGATGACGTTCTGTTGGAAACGGGGGATGGGAGTTACATTGGCGGTTTGTGCAGCGTGTGGAATTGTTTGGCAGTTTGTGTTTTGACAGGCAGGAAAACGGGATGAAGATAACGGGCATCAAGGTCTACCAGGTTGACTTGCCGCTTCACGAAGGGAACTACAGCTGGTCCGAAGGGAAAGGGGTCAATGTTTTTGACTCGACCGTTGTTGCAGTCGAAACCGACGCCGGGATCACCGGATATGGTGAAGTATGTCCATTGGGCCCAGTTTACCTGGCGTCGTATGCTGCCGGTGCGCGAACAGGAATTGCGGAACTTGCTCCGTCAATGATTGGAGCCGATCCGACGAAGCTGTTGCAGCTGAATCACCGGATGGACCGCGCAATGAAAGGCCACCCATATGTAAAGTCTGCGATTGATGTCGCCTGTTGGGATATCTTGGGCCAGTTTGCCGGATTACCAGTGTGTGTTTTGCTGGGGGGGCGATTTGGCGAAGATTTTGTGCTGTACCGCGCGATTTCGCAACGAACTCCAGCCGAGATGGCCGAGAATGTGGCGGGCTATCGCAAGGAAGGCTACTCGCGGTTTCAGCTGAAGGTTGGCGGCAACCCCGACGAGGACATCGAGCGAATCCGCGCCGCGCGGGCGATCCTGCCCGACGGTGACAAACTGGTTGCCGATGCCAACACGGGCTGGCTGATGCACGAGGCAATGCGTGTTGTGGGTGCAGTAAGGGATGTGGATGTGTACATCGAGCAACCCTGTTTGAGCTACCAGCAGTGTCTGTCGGTTCGCCGGAACACCAATCTGCCGTTTGTCCTGGACGAGGTGATCGATTCGGTTGATTCGATCCTGCGCGGAGCAGCCGACGGTGCGATGGATGTCGTGAATATCAAGATCAGCAAATTCGGCGGGCTGACCCGGGCGCGTCAGGCCCGCGACCTGTGCCTTTCTCTTGGAATCGCGATGACGCTCGAGGACACCTGGGGCGGCGACATAGTGACGGCGGCGATATCGCATTTGGCACACAGTACCCCCACCGAATTCCTGTTCACGGCGACCGATTTCAACAGCTATGTAACGACGTCCATTGCCGAAGGGGCACCGCAACGGAAAAACGGGCGAATGGCCGCGTCACTGGAACCGGGCCTGGGAATCAAACCACGAATGGAAGTGCTGGGCGACCCGGTATTCCGGTTTCCGGCGAAGTAAAACCGGAAGTAATGCCTGTAAACATTGGGCTGCCGGGCTATTGGCACAGCGTTTTCAGGAACGCTACATACTCAGTCTGGTTTTCCTGTTGCGCCGTTTCCGCAGAAGTCAAGTTTGTCTCCGGGTGTCGGGCACCCGCATCGACCCCAAAGCGGATGAACAGTCGTGCCAGTTCGATCAGGTCATCGGTCGTCGACAACCGCTGGCATTTGCCACCGTAATTCTTTGGCTCGATGAAATCTTCGGCCAGCCAGTGCAGGGGCGTGAACGGTTTGCCGTTGGAATAAGGGGAATTTGGTTTTCCGTTTGATTTCAGGAATTCCAGCTGCGTCCGGATCAGGAGTTGATAGTCTTCAAATTCGCCGTCCCGGTTGTGGCTTCGAATCGCCCGTTCGATGCACGATTTCGCGACGTCGTTCGTGTACAACGATGGGCAGGTTGTACGACACAGGTCGAGTACCACTGGATAGCCCGTCCAGCTGGCCCCGTAACAGAGATTGTCGAAAACAGTTCCCTGTGGCCAGTCCAGTTTTGTCCCTCGTTTCTCCGGGCAGGTGCGCAACAAATCGGTGATCAGTTCCATCGGCCGAAGTCGTACAACGGTGAACAGGGTTGGAGATCCGCCCATCACGACCACCCGTTTCAGCAATTTCAGCAACGCCGGAGCGTCTTCGGCCAGTGCCACCGAATCCGCAGTTAGGCCTGTTGGTTGATCGTCATTGTTCAGCCAGGTCGCGAACGAGGCACGCATCAATCCGTGAAACTCATCGATGTTTGCTCCTGAGTCGCCCAGGTTGTTACAAAGGCAATCGACAAAGGGCGTCCCGCACCAGGGCCAGGCAAAAACATCGGCGCCGTGATCGAGCAGCAGATCCACGATTTCCAGATGTCCGACCGCAAAGGCATTGACCAGCGGCATCCCCCGCTCGCGAGGATCGTCCGACCGCAAGGCTGCATTGGGATCTGCGCCGTGGGCGAGCAACAATTTGGTGAGCTGGAAATTTCCCTGTTCGGTGGCATGAAACAGCGGGCAGCCGTCCGAGTGCAGGCTCGCAGGCAGAAAGTTCCGCCCGGCAAGAGAGCTGTCAGACATCAGCTGCTCTGCAGCCAGTTGCGTGTTGCCACCCTGTATCGCGTCCCAAAACAGCTTCTCTTGCCAATTCAATAACACAGAGTTCAACACCTGCCATTCAAAGTGCCAAAAGACTGAACGCATTTGCCAGCGTCCGGTGTATGCGCCGGATTCACCCCGGAACAGGCAGCCTGCTTTCAGCGAAACCGGAATTATTCCCGGGCGTACCGGTTGACGCAATAACCCGGAACAAGCTATGCGATCACGTCCTTGATCACATTCCCATGAACGTCGGTCAGGCGAAAATCGCGGCCGGCGTGGTTGTAGGTCAGCAACTCGTGATTCAGGCCCAGGAGTGCCAGGATCGTGGCGTGCAGATCGTGAATCGGGACCGGGTTCTCCACCGCCTCGTAACCGTATTCGTCACTCTTGCCGTATACGTATCCTTCTTTTACGCCACCGCCAGCCATCCACAGCGAGAAAGCCTTGTTGTTATGGTCGCGGCCGTCCTGGCCCTGGGCGTAAGGCGTGCGACCGAACTCTCCGGTAAACACAACCAGCGTATCCTTGAGCATTCCCCGCTTCTTCAGATCAGCCAGCAATCCGGCCACAGGCTTGTCGATCTCCGAACAACTTCGTTCGAGGGAAGCGTTCAGATTGCGATGATGGTCCCAGTTTCCGTGCGTCACTTCGACGAAGCGGACTCCGGCTTCTACCATTTTTCGGGCCAACAGGCATTTGCGGCCAAAGTCGTCGGCGTTCCGGTCACCAATTCCATACAGTCGCTTTGTCGCCTCGGTCTCGTCGGTCAGATCCATCACCTCGGGCATTTCACTTTGCATCCGGAAGGCAAGTTCCGACGCCTGGATCGCCCCCTCGACGTCGGGATTGACCCGGTCTTTTTCCAGTTTGTGCCGGTTGAGGGCCTGCATGAAGTCGAGTTCTGCCCGTTGATCGTCTTGCTGCTGTTTCGATTTCAGATGTGCCACTTCGGCCGAACTGATCGGCCGGTTGTCGTTCCCCAGCCGGGTTCCCTGATAGATCGCGGGCAAAAACGAACTGCCATAGTTGGTGGCTCCGCCGAAGCCACTTGGCGGAGTAATACTGACGAATCCGGGCAGGTTCTCGTTTTCAGTACCAAGCCCATACAGCGTCCACGCCCCCAGCGATGGCCGGATGAACTGGGAGGTTCCGGTATGCAGTCGCACAAGCGCCTGAGGGTGGGCCGGCAAATCGGTCTGCATCGAGTTGATCATGCACAAGTCATCTGCCCGTTGTGCGAGTTCCGGAAACAGTTCGGAAATCCACAGGCCGCTCTTTCCCTGTTGTTCAAATTTGAATTTTGATCCAAGCAGTTTCGAACCTGGCCGGGGGCCGGGTTTGCCATTGTCTGCAATCAGTTTGGGTTTGTAATCAAACATGTCCAGGTGCGAAGGCCCACCCCGCATGCAAAGAAAGATCACCCGTTTGGCACTGGCTGGAAAATGGGGCTTCTTTGGCGAAAGAGGACTGTCAGGCGGCGCAGCCCGCGCAGTTGATGCGGCAAGCGAACTTGCCAGACCGGAAAAGGCCATCCATCCGAATCCGCACGATGTGTATTTCAGGATGTCCCGCCTGGTAAACAGCGGAGTGATCGCGTTGCAGAGTCTGGTAAACATGGTCGTGTTCCGGTTTTTGAAAAATTTCGGCAAGTTGGTTTTTGGCAAACAGTCAATTCCCCGGACCGGTTTCGTACTGGCAGACGAATCAGTCCAGACTGCGAAACTCTGCGCTGGCGATCAGGCCGCGTGCCACGCTGGTCCATCCTGTCATCGGGTCTTTCCTGTAACGCACCAGCAGCTTTCTGGCCGCGCTGATTTCTTCTTTTCCGGGAGGACGCCCCAGGGCAATCCAGTAAAGTTCGGTTACCTGATCCGCAATCTTCTCGAGGTCGAGTTGCGGTACTGCCGCAGGCTGGTTTCGCAGGTAGTTCCCGGTGGAACGGCGGGCCGGGGTTCTGCCTGTGCTCCTGGGTACCGCGTACATTTTTCCGACAACCCTTTCGGCCAGTGCCTGGGCCTGTTTGGCGGCAAAGTCGCTATTCAACAGGAACAGCGTTTGTCCCGGAACATTGGTCGATTGCCTTGCACCCTGAACCATCGCCGCATCAGGAAAATCAAACGCGGCCAAAAATTCCGGCTCCGCATTGCGGGCCGTGGCCAGATAGACCGAGCGGACCACGCTGTTCGACTTGATTACCTTGTCCTCGGAAATCGTTGCCCGTCGCGGCCCACCCAACGGACCGTCGCCTGCCTGACCAATCAGGGATGCTGCAGGGCGATTCAAATCCAGCTGGCCGGAAGCGGTCAGCATCGAATCGCGAATGGCTTCGGCATCCAGACGGCGCGGGCTGTGTCTCCACTGCAATTCATTTTCCGGGTCGGCCAGGTACTGCTGTTCGCTGTACTGGCTGGACAAACGATAGGTTCGGCTCAACACAATCTCGCGCACCAGTGATTTGGTCGACCAGCCGTTATCGACAAACCGGGTGGCCAACCAGTCAAGCAGTTCCGGATGAGTCGGTTCTTTGCCCGAATTTCCAAAATTGTCAACGCTGGTCACGATCCCGGCACCGAACAACCAGTGCCAGACGCGGTTGACCATGACCCGGGAAGTGAGCGGATGGGCGGGGTCCGTCATCCATTCGGCAAGTTCTTTGCGCCCGCTGGAGGTGCGAGGGATCTTTGGCGAGACGATTCCTTCGAACAGTTCAGGAATTCCTCGCGGAACCCGGTCGCCCGGCCGGTCGACTTCGCCACGAATGAAAAGGGGGCTGTCAGTAATACTGACAAATCCGCTGTTGCGGCGGGCTCCTCCACCCCGGGCTCTCTGACGAAACGAATTGCCGGTCGCAGTTGACCGCGGTTTGTCCAATACGCCCATTGCCTGGGGTATGGCAACTCCATCCGGACCATAACTCTTCATTTCGTTTTTCAGTTCACTGACCTGCGTTGTAATCCGTACCAGATTGAAAGTGTCCCCTTCTTCGTCTCCATTGCGACGGGCGCGGGTCCGTTCGGCAATCAGGTCTCTCAGCTCTGTTTCGAGGCGGGTAAGCTGTTTCTGCTTCTGCTCCAATTGCGTTTTTGACAACCCAGGCAGAAAGCTCGTGTTGGCATCAGCCGGCAATTCAATCAGCGATCCGGCATTCCGCCCGGCCACAGCTCCTCCTGTTCCGTATTTTGTATCGGTGGAGAGAAAGATGCCCGCAAATGCGGTGTATGAGGTTTGTGAAATCGGGTCGAACTTGTGGTCGTGACAACGGGCACAGGCCACGGTCAATCCCATCACACTTTGAGTCACCGTATCAATCTGCTCGTCGGCCAGGTCCACCACAAACTGTTTGGGGTTTTGTTCGTTCAAAGACTTGGGACCGATCGCCAGAAATCCGGTAGCGATCAGCTGGCGCGATTTTTCGACATCATTGGCTGTGGGGAGCAGGTCACCCGCGACCTGTTCGCGAATGAACTGGTCATAGGGCATGTCGGCGTTGAAGGCGTCGATGATGTAGTCACGATACCGCCACGCAAGCGGGAACAGAATATTTACGTCTTTGCCCGACGATTCCGAATACCGCGCCACGTCCATCCAGTAACGACCCCAGCGTTCGCCGAACTGCGGACTGGCCAGCAGTTCATCCACGACAGCGGCGTACATTTCGTCGCGACGGGAATCACCCGATGCAGCTGCCCAGTCGGCGGCAAATTTTTGGGCCCGAGCCGGATCGGGGGGGAGTCCGGTCAAGTCAAAGGTTACCCGGCGAAGCAAGGTCAGCGGATCAGCATCGGAAACCGGCTCGAGTCCCCTGGATTCAAGCTTGTGGAGGACAAACCGGTCGAGTTCCGACTTGGGCCACGACCCGTTTTCCGGTTGGGGTGGCGACACGGGTTTGACAGGCTGAAAAGACCACCAGTTCTTCGCTTCGTCACCCGCACCACTGTCGGGAACAAACGCTTCGCCGTCCCGTGGGTCTGGTGCTCCCATCCCGATCCAGTTTTCAAAATCGGCAATGACGCTGGTGTCAAGCTTTCCTCCTGATGGGGGAGGGGGCATCTGAAAGCCATCGGTATCATAACGAATGGCTTCCATGATCAAACTGTCACCGGGTTTACCGGCTTCAATGGCCGGACCGGAATCACCACCCGTCAACAACCCCGCACGTGTATCCAGTGCCAATCCGCCACTGATCTTGCCCGATTCCCCGGAGTGGCATTTGTAACATTTGTCGGCCAGGACCGGGCGAATCTTTGCTTCGAAGAATTTGATCTGATCGGCTGTGGGACGTGCCGTCTCCTGGCCGATGGCCGGAACCGCAGAGGCCAAAGCGCCAAGAACCAGGCCCAGTACAAACAAACGATTAATCACCACGATCTCCAGGACGCTGAAAACGAATCGGCCAGGCAGACTGTCTCGAATCGATCAGTCTTTGGCCGCCTTGTTCATTGGAAGACGCAACCCAACTCGCCGCAATATCAATGATTGAACCCGCAAGTTTATTCCCGGATTCGCCCCAAAAACACAATCTTTCGGCTTTTGGCTGTCAATTCGGCCTCACTTCCGGATTGGCAATCAGTTCCAAGGCCCGATTTTTCAGCACGTTCACGGAGTGAACGGCTACTTAGCCGTTCACTCCGTGAACGTGCTGAACGCCAACGGCTTTACTTCCCGGGAGGGCCATTTTTCAAAAAACACCCGACCCCGGTCAACGCCAGCGTGAACGCAACGACGATGTTGATCAGCGACAACAGTTGCCAGTGCCAGTAGTCGGACCAGGGGACGCCGAGAGTGGCAACCATGTACAGGGCAGTGGTCGTCCACGGGATCAGGCTTTCGATCATCGTGCCCATGTCCTCGATCGACCGCGAAAGGACTTTGCGGGGGATTTTCAGGGCGTCGAATTTGCTCTTGAAAGCGTCACCGACAATAAATGTGGTGGCGTACTGGTTCGAGGTCATCGCATTGGTAAATCCGGTGGCCAGCAAGCCGAGAACAATCGTCAATCGCTGTGACCGGACGGCCCCCAGCATTCCATTCACGACCGTCTGCATGGCCCGGATGTGATCGATCGCGCCGATAAAGATGAAAACCATAAACGCCGTGATGATCGCGTCATTCAGTGCGTACAACCCGCCCCGGTTCAACAACACTGAAACGTTCTCCGGAATGCCAGTGGCCCACGTCGCCATCGTGGTGTCGAAACCCTTGTAGACCGACTGAACGATGTTGGCAACCGAATAACCCTGAAAGACTGCTGCCAGGCCGCAGGCTACAACCACGGAAAGTATCAATACCGGGACAGTTGGCAGTTTGCGAATAGAACCAAAAAGGACAATCGCCGGCGGAAGCAGCAGCAACAGATTGAACGAAAACAGCTGTTCCAGACTTTCCAGAAAGGGCTGCAGCTGGGCCAGGTCACTTCCACTGACGGCCGGCGGGTACCAGAACCCGAGGAATCCGTAGAGTATCGCCGCGATCAGCATCGATGGAATTGTCGTGAACATCATCGAATGAATGTGTTCAAAAACACTGATCTCAGTTGCCATCGCGGCCAGAATCGTGGTGTCCGACAAAGGAGACATCTTGTCGCCAAAATAGGCCCCTCCAATGATCGCCCCGGCAGTAATTCCCAAATTGGCGTCGAGTGCGCCCGCGATGCCGATTATCACAACGCCAATCGTGCCGACGGACCCCCACGACGTTCCGGTCAACGTCGAGAAAATCACCGGTGCCAAAAACGCGACGAGGTAAAGCCAGTCGGGATTGATGATCCGCAGTCCCCACGAAACCAGCATCGGAATCGTGCCGCAGACTATCCAGCTCGCGATGATCAAACCGATCGAAAACAGAATCAGAAAAGCGGGCATCGCCATTGCCAGCTTGGCGACAATCGACGCCTGAATATCGAGCCAGCGAAAACCCAGCAGCAATTGATGACTGACCGCGATTGCCGCCGCAAGAATGAAAATAATCTCCAGCGGAAACTGGGGCTGTTCAAAAGCCAGGGGCCGAACGATCAATCCGTATACGATCAGCAATGCCAGAACGAGAACCGGAAACAGGGCATGCTGAAACGGCACGATTTGAGCAGGGCTGCCGGCTGACGCTTGAGGGGATGCTGCCAAGTTTTCTTCTCCAATCCACGTTGCCGCCGTGGTTCGCGCCAAACGGTTTCTACATCATAGGCGAAAGTTGTGGGAGGCATTACAGCACACGAAGCCTGTTGAACGGTGCGAGGCAGGGCGAGCAGAGCATTCCGGCCAGCAGCACCATGCAGAATCGAAACAGTGAATTCATGTATGGCTGCTATTTCAAGACGGACTGAAGAACAGGCAGTTGCATTTCATGCAATCAGATCATCGACAATGTGGCCGTGTACATCGGTCAGGCGGTAACGGCGGCCCTGGAATTTGTAGAACAGCCGCTCGTGATCGATTCCCATCAGACGCAGTATCGTTGCCTGAAGATCGTGGACGTGGACCGCGTTGGGGTCGTACAGGTGCTTGGAGGGACTGATCGGGTTGCCGTCGGCGTCGGCGAGGTTGTAGCCATATTCGTCAGTGTTGCCGTGCACGTAGCCCGGTTTGACTCCGCCACCGGCCATCCAGATCGTGAAGCACCTCGGATGATGATCACGGCCGTAATTGTTGGCGGTCAACGCTCCCTGGCTATAACAGGTTCGGCCAAACTCCCCTCCCCAGATAACGAGCGTATCGTCCAGCAAACCCCGTTGTTTCAAATCCTGAATCAGGGCCCACGATGCCTGATCCGTTTCTTTAGCCTGTTCACGAATCGCATTGGGCAGATCATCGTGCTGGTCCCAGCCTTGATGGTACAGCTGAACGAACCGCACATCGCGCTCGGCCAGCCGCCGGGCCAGCAGGCAGTTCGCAGCATAGGTTCCCGGCTTGCGAACGTCCTCACCGTACATGTTGAGCGTTTCTTCGGTTTCGTCGCTGAAGTCGGTGATTTCAGGGACGCTCATCTGCATCCGGTAAGCGAGTTCGTACTGGGCGATCCGAGACTCGATGTCCGGGTCGAGTTCTTTTTCGAACTGCATCCGGTTCAGCCCGGCCAATCCGTCCAGCATGGCCCGTCGACTCTCGCGGGAAACGCCGTCGGGGTTCGACAGATAGAGGACCGGCTCCTTTCCGCCGCGCAGCCGGACTGCCTGATGCCGTGCGTCGAGAAACCCGCTGGCCCACAGCCGGTCGTACAACGGCTGGTCTCCCTGGCCGGTACTGACCAGGACCACAAAAGCAGGCAGGTCCCTGTTTTCGCTTCCCAATCCGTAACTCAGCCATGCACCCATCGAAGGCCGACCGGCGATCTGCGAACCGGTTTGAAAGAACGTGATTGCGGGATCGTGATTGATCGCTTCGGTGTACATCGAACGAACGAAGCAAAGCTGGTCTGTCATTTCGGCGGTTTTCGGCATCAACTCGCTGATCCACATTCCTGACGGCCCGTACTGGCTGAATTTGAAGGCGGTCCCTGCGAGCGGAATCGAAGCCTGAAAAGCCGACATGCCGGTCAGTCGTTGACCTTTTCGAACATGATCCGGCAACGGCTCGCCATTTTTCTCATTCAGCAGCGGTTTGTAGTCGAACAGGTCGTGTTGCGACGGGCCGCCACTTTGAAACAGGTAGATGATCCGTTTGGCTTTGGGCGGAAAGTGCGGCCAGCCAGAAGGGTTTGGCGTTTCGTCGGGATTTCTGTTTGCGCTGTTGATTGCAGCGTCCACGGACGACGGGCCCAGCAACGAGCCGAGAGCGATCCCGCCGATTCCGGTAGCGGCCCGTCCGAAAAACAGCCTGCGATTAACGGTCAGTGGATTAAACATGATTGAACGACTATGAGAGGCGTATGAAAGGGGTTTGAACCGCGAATGGACACGAATGGACGCGAATGGGAACAGGGTTTCCGGCTTCTTTATTCGCGTTCATTGGCGTTCATTCGCGGTTGAATAATTGGTTGCACTATCTTCTCCAAATCGAAACGTCGGCGTTCAGAACAGCCTGGACGACAATAGTCGTTGCCGCAACCTGGATTGGGTCGAGGGCTGTTACCGGCTTTTGGTCACCGATCGAAAGGAGTTTTGTGGCCTGTTCCGGTTCTTTGCCAAAATATTCTGCTTGCCCGTCAAGGATCGCTCGAAGCGTGTTCATTTCCTGTTCTGTACAGTTTCGTCCTGTGAGGCGAACAAAGATCCAGCTCAGCCGTCCGTCGGCCTGGTCCGGATGTGTCTGAACCGCTTTCTCCGCCATCACCCGCGCGGCTTCGACAAACTGAATGTCGTTCAACAACACCAGCGACTGCAGCGGGGTACTCGTATCTGATCGTTTGATTGTGCAGACTTCGCGTGATGTCGCATCGAACAGGGTCAGGTTGGGCATCGGCGTCGTGCGCTTCCAGACGGTGTACAAACTGCGGCGGTACAGATCGCTGCCGGTGCTCTGCTGGTAACCCGGCGTCATGCTGTTGTTTTCGGTCCACAAATCGGCAGGCTGGTAAGGACTGACTGGCGGTCCCCCCCGTTTTTCATCGAGCAGTCCACTTGCTGCCAGGGCCAGGTCGCGAATCATTTCGGCGGACAGCCGTTTGGCCGGGCCCCGCGCGAGCAACCGGTTTTCGGGATCGAGTGAGATCAGCTGTCCGTTAGTTGCCGAGTCCTGGCGGTAGGTTGCCGACAACACTATTTTTTTGCAAAGCCGTTTCAGGTCCCATTGATGATCGACAAAATCGCGCGACAACCAGTCCAGCAGTTCCGGATGCGAGGGCATCTCGCCCTGGAGGCCAAAATTGTTCGATGTCCCTACCAGTCCGGTTCCAAAAAACATCTGCCAGATCCGGTTGACCGCAACCCGTGACCCGAGCGGGTGGTTGGCCGCTGTCAGCCATTGGGCCAGGCCCAACCGGTCGCGGGAAAGTTCATCGGTGAACGCCATGATTTCTGCCGGCGGCAATCGTTCGGCCAGGTTGGCATCAGTTCGCGGCGCGTCATACTCACCGCGATGCAATACCCATGCAGGCCGGGGAGAGGGCTGTTCCCGCATCACCATGGTCTCGTTGACCGGTGCCGCCTGTTCCAGCTCTTGCTGCACCAGTTGCCGTTCGCGGTCCCGCAATGACTTCAGCGATTCGTCCTGTTGCAGGAACTGCTCCAAAAGATCTTTCACCTCAAACCTGCCGGCAGGGACCAACCGCCCTTCAACGAAAAGATCGGCGACCTGGTCGCCACTTTCGAACAGCGTTCGAACTTCCATGGCCGTCAGTGCCCGTCCAAACACATTCAGTTCATCGATCTGCGAATCTTTCAGCCCCGGAGCCCGAAACCTTTCGCCAACGACAAATCCCGAATCACCGACACCGGGGCTTTTGGTCAGGCTATCCTGCAGCACATGCGATGAAGAAACTCCGTTGGTGAATAATTTCATTCCCGCTGCTGTACCCGAACCGTCGTTGCAAATGGCGACGTGCACCCATTCATCGACAGGCAACGGCTCGGTCGATGCAATGGCCAGTGCATTGCCGGGCCAAAAGCGGATCGAGGCAAACTGCAGACGGTTGTCCCTGATCACCAGCTCGGTTCCGTACATGCCCACATCCGTGCCGCTTTGACGGTGAAGGATTACGGCATCATTCAGGCCGTTTGGGATTCGCATCCAGAGAGAGATGGAATACGGCTCCCATGGATCAAGTTTTCCGGCCACTTGAGGAAAATTGACCCCGTCGTCACCGGTCAACTGCAGAGCTTTGCCAAAGCGACCCTCGACCATCCTGTTGGCAGTCGAAGTCGTCGCGCGCAGTTCGCTTTTGCCGTCCGCCGCAAGTTTTGCATCGGGGGTCCAGTCGGCGGGAATCGAGTTGTCTTCGGCCAATGCATCCATGGACCAGCGTGCGACCGCCGGCAACTGCATCCGGATTTCGGCGGCAGTCGACCTCCATTCCGCAAACGGCTGACCCGATAATTGCGTGACAAGTGACCTGGCAGCTTCCCGTACATCGGCCAGTTCTGCGGCCAGTGAATTCATGCGGGTTTGCTGTTCTTCGGTCGGCAACAAAAGTGAAGGGGTCGGGACCCGGACGCTGTCGAGGTACGTGCCGGCTTCGTCGATGCTGTTGAAAAATGCAGAAAGGTTGTAGTAATCCCGCTGCGAGACCGGATCGAACTTGTGGTCGTGACAACGGGCACATTCGATCGTCAGACCCAGTATCGAGGTTCCAAACGTGTTCACCCGGTCGGCGACGTACTCCAGCCGCCATTCTTCGTGAACGCTGCCCCCTTCGTTGGTCATCCGGTGCAGCCGGTTAAATCCGGTAGCCAGAATCTGGTCATTGGTCGCGTTGGGCAACAAATCCCCGGCAAGTTGCCAGGCCAGAAATTTGTCGTAAGGCAGATTATCATTCAATGCCCGGACAACCCAGTCGCGCCAGGGCCAGGTGGGGCTGAGGAGATCTGACTGGTAACCGAACGAATCGGCATATCGCGCGGCATCCAGCCACGGGACCGCCATCCGTTCTCCATAACGCGGCGAATCCAGCAGCCGGTCGACGACTTTTTCATGAGCGTTTTCCGACTGGTCGTTTTCGAAGGCCCCGATTTCTTCAGCTGTTGGAGGAAGTCCGGTCAGGTCAAACGTCACCCGACGCAACCATCTCCATCGTTCCGCTTCGCCCGACGGATCCAGCGATTCCTGTTGCAACCGTTGAAGCACAAACCGGTCGATCTCATCTCGCGGCCATGTGGAGTCGCCGGTATCCGGGACTGCAACCGAATCGGGCAACTCCTTGAATGCCCAATGCCGGTCGTATTTGGCTCCCTCCCCAACCCATTTTTCAAGCAGGCTGATTTCATCGGCGGTGAGCGACAGTTTGGACGCGGGCGGCGGCATCACCTGGGTGTCGTCCTTCGAGCGAATCCGCTCCATCGCCGCACTGGAGTCCGGGTCGTGGGGAACAAAGGCTCCCCAGTCGATGGCCTCCGTTCCAATATCGAGTCTCAATCCGGAATGGTTGGCCGCCGAATCGGGACCATGGCAGGGAAAGCATCGATCGGACAAAATCGGGCGGATATCGCGATTGAAATCGGGCGATGATTCCTGACCGAATAGAATTGCAGGGACCAGGATCAGCCAAGCGAGGACCAGTACAAGCTTTCCACCGCAAATGCCGTTTCGAAGACCCACGGAAATATTTCCCAAAATCAGTCTCAAGTTTCAATCCGCCTTCGCACAACAACACAAGCGCCCATAATAACCTGCCAGGCAGCGCTGCGAGAAGCATTGTTGACGTTATGATGGCATTCCATTGATGGCCATTCACGGACGGCCTGTTACTGAATAGCATGAAATCGGGAATGGGAAAGCGACTCAAAAAGGCGGAATTTTGAGGAACGAGATTGATTTCGAGCGGGAGAAACCACGATAATAGCAAGCGACTGGAGGCAAACCGCCGGACCAGACCGAAGGCGTAATAATCATGATTTCAAAAACACCTCTCAACGTAGTGACTGCCGAAGTATTGCTGGCACGACCAGCAGATGGAAACCGCTACGAGTTGATTCGGGGAGAGCTGAAAATGATGTCGCCAGCAGGCAGTGAGCACGGTAGAGTAGCGGGCCGAATCTATTTGCGTTTGGCCACCCATGTCGAAAAAGATCGAATTGGTCAGACGTTTGCTGCCGAAACGGGCTTTCGCATTGCGTCCGATCCCGACACCGTTCGTGCGCCCGATGCCGCTTTTGTCAGCAACGAGCGGCTGGCGACGGTCAGTCCGACACGGGGTTACCTGCCGCTTGCGCCCGATTTTGTTGTAGAAGTCGTTTCGCCGAACGATTCGTTTTCCGAAGTTGAAGCCAAGGCTGCGGGATGGATTGATGCAGGTTGCAAGGCAGTGCTGGTGGCCGATCCCGATAACCTGACGCTTCACGTCTATCGACTCGGCTGCGGCATCGAAGTCCTGACGTCCGGCAGTACCTTTCACGCCGGCAGCGCATGCGCGGGTTTTTCACTGTCGGTCGATGACGCTTTTCTGGTTGGTGAATAAGCTGGTTTCCCGAGCTTGCCCGCAGGCTGTTCGCAGTTCCGGCTTCAGCCAGCTTCCTGCCATTGGCTTTCAGCCGTGAGTTTGGATCCGGGTAAAAATAATGCGATCTCAACCCGGACCCTGCCGCTTGAATGCGGAACTGCGAACACGGATTTCGGGCCAGGGTCAGTCGCTGTTGGGGTCGCCTGGTTTTTGGGCCATGAACCCAACGGCATCGCCGATCAGGTGCTGAAGCCGGAGCAACTCATCCAGCGAATACGAGGAGGTGCTTTTCCACTCGCCCGATTTCTGGTCGAGATAGCGTTTGTCGATCTTGGCGCGGTAGTATCGGGACTTGCGCCCTTCGTGCTCCGATTCGTTCTCGAAAACCGCGATCGTAACGTTGTTCAGCCGGAACGATTCAACCGGGCCATGGTTACCATGAGTCTGGTTGTCATCGGACTGGGGCTGGTTCTGCCCCTGATTCTGATTGCGGTTTTGTGGGGACTGGCTGCGGGACTGAGTCGTTGTAGCCATGACAGGCTCCTTGAAAAAAACGGCGGAAAAACCAAATCGTGGGGAAAACGCCGCAGTTCGGGTTGCGAAAATGGGCCGTTCAAGCGGCTTCCTCACGAAACCTTTTCGTTATGACGACCCGCTGTGACACCTTTGGTCACTGGGAACAGAAATTTCTGGCCGCAAAAAGCACAAAAAGACGCAAAAATCGTGAAAATCAGGTTCGAACTGCGAATTTCGATCAACCAGGCGGGGCTGAACAGGAGCCAATCCACAAAGACCGCGAAGTATCTCCAGCCATTCAGAGTTCTGTTTTTCATTTCAGTGCCGCAAGTATCTTTTCCGGAAAGCCGGCTCCGGCTTTCCGGACTGGAAACAGGCCAACGCGGCGAATCGGGACTCCAGTTGACTGACGATATTTGCATCTACTATGGCCGGAAATGACGATTGCGGACAATGGCCGGTATATTATCCGCGATTCGCGAATCATGATGGCAGGCTGGAGGCGAATTGCAGTATGAAAAAGAAACCGGAAACGATCGGGGAATACCTGACCGCAGTTGAGATTGGCAAGCGACAGGCGCTGGAGAAAATCCGCGCAACCATCCGGCGAATTGTTCCAAAGGCCGAGGAATGCATCAGTTACGGATTGCCGTGCTTCCGGCTGGACGGAAAAGCACTGGTCGGCTTTGGTGCGGCCAAAAACCACTGCGCGTTCTATCCCTGGAACATCGGTGGTACGCAGGTTGGCCAAAAAGTGATCTGGCAAGTCGATTGCCCAGCCAGATTGTTGTAGGATTGGGAAAGGCACATTGTTGTCGAATCGGATAATCATGGTTTCGGGGAACACAATCCATGTCTGCAGTCATTCGTTCAATCACGTTGTTGGTTTTGTTGACTGGCCTGCCGGTGGCAGTGTCAGCGCAGGAACTGTCTGGCGCAGACCTGGCCGAACAGTGCCAGGCGGTTTGCCAGGACCGTGACGCGCCGTGGCGGACGGTTCCCTGGAAGACGGATTTGCTGGATGCCCAGAAGTTGGCCGTCGAGCAGCACAAACCGATTTTTGTCTGGGCCATGGACGGTCATCCCCTGGGCTGTACGTGAAACAACGGTGTGCTCGACCGTGAGTCGACATTCGCTGATCCGGAAATTCTGGCCTTGTTGAAGGAACGTTTCGTCCCAGTTGCGATCGACCAGTGGTACACGCGCCGGCAGCAGGATGCTACGGGAGATTTCTGGCGGAAGATTGCAGGGCAGGGGCCGCGGAACGATTTTCAGAATACAACCCAGGGACTATATATCGCCGGGGCGGATGGGCAGTTGATTGCGTTCAACAACAATCGCGGACCGGAGCGGATCCGGAAATTGTTGCACGACGCAGCGGACAACTACAAACATCCGGACAACACGCAACCAATCGAACATGGTGCAGCTGATGCAAAGTATGCGGCGGTGTTGCCGGAGGGTGCGGTTGTTGTGCGGGTGAGTGCCCGGGTTGAAGGTGGATATGCCGAAACGGACGACCAGTGGGAAAAACTGTTTCAGTCGGCTGTCTCGCGGGACAATTTGTGGATCACCGCCGAAGAACAGAAATCACTTGCCGCCGGAAAAATGCCGGAAGACCTGGAGTTGCGAATTGCCCGGTTTCATCTGGTCGATAACACACGTGGTGAACCGCCAACCTGGTCGGTGGATGAAGTGCGCGAAACCGCATTTCAGATTGACGGAAACAAACTGAATGGCACGGCGAAGCTGGAAACGAAAAACGGCAAGCGGGGATATGGGGCGAAATTGCGCGGCGAGTTTGGCTTTGATGACAACGGGAAACTGAACCGGTTTGACATGATCGCCGAGGGAAAATTCTGGGGTACCGGCCAACACACGATGGAACCGCCAGTCGGAAAATTTCCGTTGGTCATCGCTTTTACACTGGCCGACGGAACCGACATCGGCGACGGCGTCCCTCCGCACGCTTCCCGCGGCTGGATCGATGGGTATTTGCAGCCGCACCGCTAATGTGCAATACCGCTTGTTGTTTGGCAGAAAGATGTGTGGTGAAAAATGGGTGCGCGGTCGTTGGTGACCAGTCAGAGGACAGGATGATCCCTGCTTTCATTTTTCACCCGACATTTTTTTGCCATCGTTCCCACAGGAGCCGTTTTCCTGAACGCAACGATGATTTGTGAAGCAATCCAGCCTGATGTTAGGCAGAAAGATGTGTGGTGAAAAATGGGTGCGCGGTCGTTGGTGTTCAGTCAGAGGACAGGATGATCCGTGCCTTCATTTTTCACCCAACATTTTTTTTCCATCGTTGCGACTGGAGCCTTTGTCCAGAGCACTTTCACGTTCTGCCTGGCGGTTATTCTTCAATTGTTTCAACCGCTTTTTTGAACGCCTTCTCGCCACCGACAACGGGCATGGTGATCGACGTTGCGTCGAGGTCAATCGTCAGTTCGGTTCCGGCTGCGGGCCAAAGGGTGAAGTCGCGGTCGCTGGAAAAAATCATTACGCCGATTTGCTGGCCGGCAGAAATGATTTGATCGTCTGGCTGCAGGTCAAACGACATTTCGTAGTACTGGCCGGGAACGAGCGGTTCGCTCTCACGCAGCGACTTGTAATTCTGTGGATCAGCCCATCCCCGGGTGATCAGGTTGTCGTTGATGTTTCGTGTTCCATCTTCTGTCCAGGGAAGCGAGACGACCCAGACCGACAGGTTGGCTGCCGGTTTGCTGGAAGCAAGTTTGATGGTGATCCGGGAAGTGCCGGACAGGTGAACCGGCTCCTTCAACACCGGTGTCGCGTACAGCAGCCGGTGATTCGATGATTCGGCCTGGGCAAGTGCAGCACCGGTTATGGAAACATCATCGATCAGGGTCTCGACACCCTGGACGACAGCCGGGGCAGGAGCCGGTTCGTCAGTCTTGTCGACACCTTTGGCGGCACCCTTTTCAGCAGCCTGGTCGTCACCCTCACCCTCAGCTTTGCCGGCAACCAGTCCGCCCACTCCGGCGCCGCTCCTGGTCAGGCGAAACCTAACGGGAGCCGCTTCGGGATTGGGATAGTCGGCATATTTGGTCGGGTTATTGCGCCGGGCAGTTTCCCGAACGATCCAGGCCTTGGGTTCGTTCTCGATACCGTTCTCCACGCCGTACAGGTATCGTGAGAACCAGCGGTTCACCAAGTCACGAGGTGGATCGCCGCCGTGGCCTCCCTGATGAAGATAGGTCATACACGGAACACCTTTTGTCTTCAGCGCTTCGTAGATCCGGGTGCTGTGTTCGGGCATTACATTCCAGTCGTTGAATCCGTGAGCCATCAGGGTGGCGGCATGAATTTTATCAAGCTTGTTCAGATAGTCCCGACCGGCCCACCAGTCACTGTAGTCACCTGAGAGGCGGTCCTGGTTGTTGGTCATTTCCTTGTCCCGAATTTCGCAGTCGCAATATTCGCGCTGCGCCGGGTCGCCGCTGTGAATGAAGTCGTACAACACATCGACATCTTCACCCATGTATCCCCCG
>Ga0163150_10002031_pt1 | contig 32505 bp, 25 predicted proteins | sample OliLakLV19P2IB_FD_148628 | JGI IMG/M metagenome (GOLD analysis project Ga0163150, IMG submission 148628) | Freshwater microbial mat bacterial communities from Lake Vanda, McMurdo Dry Valleys, Antarctica - Oligotrophic Lake LV.19.P2.IB | ecosystem: Environmental > Aquatic > Freshwater > Lake >...
GACGAAGAGCTGCGCCGCGAGGTGGAGTCGCTGCTGGCCTATGACCAGCAGGCGCAGCAACTGCTGGATCGACCGGCGATGCAGATGGCTGCTGAGAAACTGGCCATCGAACCGCCCTCACTGGTGGGGCGAAAACTTGGGCCCTACCAGGTTCAGGTTTTGTTGGGCTCGGGAGGAATGGGAGAAGTTTACAGGGCCAGAGATATCCGATTGAACCGGATTGTCGCGATCAAGGTTCTACCGCGACACCTGTTGGAGAGATCGGATCTGCGTCAACGGTTTGAACGGGAGGCTCGAGCGATTGCGAGTCTTGACCATTCCCATATTTGTGCCCTGTATGATATCGGCCATGAAGGTGCGACTGACTTTCTGGTAATGCAGTATTTGGATGGGGAGACGCTCTCGCAGCGTTTGAGGAAAGGGCTGCTGCCAACTGGGGAGGTGATGCGCTATGCGGTCGAGATTGCCGGAGCGTTGGAACAAGCGCATCGCAAGGGTGTTGTTCATCGGGATTTAAAGCCGGGCAACATCATGCTAACCGAAGCGGGTGCCAAGCTGCTGGACTTCGGCCTGGCCAAGCGGCAGCCAGTGTCTCTAATGGCACCTCCTTCCGCTTTGTCCCCCTTGGCAAGGGGGACCACAGGTGGTCCCACGGAGACCAAGAGTCTGACGGAAGAAGGCATGATTCTAGGGACGCTGGAATACATGGCACCGGAGCAACTGGAGGGCAAAGAGGCGGACGCGCGAACCGATCTCTTCGCTCTCGGAGTGGTCATTTACGAGATGGCCACCGGACAAAAAGCCTTTCAAGCAGAGAGCAAAGCCAGCCTAATTGCGAAGATCCTGACGGCACAGCCGCCCCCCATTGGAACGATTCAACCCGTGAGCCCACCCGAACTGGATCGTGTGGTGCAGAGGTGTCTGGCCAAGAAATCCGAAGAGCGCTGGCAAAGTGCTGCGGAGCTGAGCTCGCAGCTTCGGGAGATTGCAGAATCTAATCTGGAGAGCCTCAAGGCTCAAAAAAGAGCAACACAGCAGAGTGGCGAAGCGAAAAAATTGAATCCAGGGCCGAGCCACTGGTTCCCGCCGCGAATCCGGAACCGCCAAACGTCTCATCAAAGCTGATTCGCTCCCGAGGCTGGAAGCTCAGTGTTGTTGGAATTGTGTTAGCTGTCATCGCAGGATCTTTGGCCCTCTGGCGAGTGCGGCGCGAGCCGGAAAGACCACCGGAGAAACCCAAGGAGATGTCTTTCAGCCCGCTTACCTCCTATTCAGAGGGTGACCCGCTGGACTCTGCCGCAATCTCTTCTGATGGCAAATTCGTCGCTTTTTGTTCGAAAGGGAAACTGTCTATTCAAAAGGTCCGCTCTGGTGACCAGAAGATCCTTGCCATGCCTGAAGGATTTCACCCTGCAAGTGCCTCTTGGTTTCCTGACGGAACCAAACTACTGCTTGGCCGATTTCAACCTCGATGGGTTCAGGTGCAGGGTGAAACGATCCAGGAGTCAGGTTCATCCCTGTGGTCCCTGTCGATCCTGGGCGATGCCCCAAAGAAAATTGCAGACCACGCAGCCTCTGCTTCTATTTCACCTGACGGATCGCTGATTGCGTTTAGTCGCAGGGACCTGGAGCGGCAAACTGCGGACCTCTGGCTGATGAATGCCAATGGAGAGAGTCCGCGCAGGATTCGCACTCCCTCCGAATCCAGCCAGTACTACTTTTCTCCCGTCTGGTCCTCCGATGGCCAGCGCCTCTTTTACGTTCACAACGGCAGAGAGGTCGAAAGCTGTGATTTGCGCGGAGAGAAGGCCACTACCATCTTTTCCTGCAAAGCAAACCAGGCCCTTTCGAGCATTTGCCTGGCTCCAGAGGGCAGAGTCCTGCTCCTTTTGAACGAATCGCAGCCTGGGCTTTCGTGGACGGCCGATCTTTGGGAGATCAGGGTCGATACAGCAACGGGCAGACCGTTGAGTGAAGCTCGACGTCTTACCCAGTGGCCCAACTTTGGCAGCGCACAGGTCAGCGACCTGAGCATCACGGCTGATGGTAAGAGCCTGGTAATGCGCAAAGGTCACGCTCAAGGGGATGTTTATGTGGCGGAACTCGAGTCAGACGGCAAAGCCATCAAGACCCCTCGGCGCCTCACTCTGGTGCAGAGCGATGACGCAGCTTGGGACTGGACGGCTGACAGCCGGGCAGTTTTCTTCACCTCGACCCGTAATGGGAACTGGGATATTTTTCGACAAGACATCAGCCTAACGGAGCCGGAACCGATCATTGCCGGGCAAGAGAACGAGAAGCACCCTAATCTAAGCCCAGATGGCGCCTTCATCCTCCACCTGGTTTCAGAGAAGACCAGTCACACCGCAACGCGGTTGATGCGCGTTCCAGTTGGCGGCGGGCCTCCAGAGGCTGTATTGACGGGGAAGAACATCAAAGACTTCTCTTGCGCTCGTGCTGCAGCTTTGTGTGTTGTCGTTGAGGAGGCGGAAGGGAAGCAAGTCTTAACCATCTTCGACCCTCTGAAAGGCAGAGGACAGAATCTGCCGATATTAGACTTCCCGGATTTCACGGACCGAGTGGATATTGTCACACCTCGACTCCTCTCACCCCAGGGCCGATTGATCGAGAAGATCATACCGGGGCCAGAGGGTCTTCGCATTCGTGTTCGGTCGCTGACGGAAGAAACTGTTCAAGAAATCACCTTCAAGAAACTGATTGGCAAGTACCTGTTTTCCGGTTGGTCTCCCGATGGAACAGGAGTCTACCTTACGGATTGGGGAGCTTCAGATTCATACTATAGGATGCTCTTCGGGGGCCTGGATGGCCACAGCCAGGTACTCTGGAAGCGGGGAACAAGTACAGGGCACACGGTTCACGACCCTATGCCCTCTCCTGACGGTCGGCATCTCGCCTTCACAGTGATCACTTATGAAATGAATGCGTGGATGCTGGAGAATTTCTAGAAGCAGTGACGAGCATGGTAGCGGACCCGCGTCTTTACGATCCTGAAGCTTGAAACCCTCCTTTGGCGCGGACCTGACCATTCAAGCCGCAGACCCTTGGAAGGCGAGGTCTGCGCTACCCGCTACCCGCGACACGCTGGAATCTGTTGCGCCTCTCGACTTGAGTAAGTTGATGTTGAGCCCGAACTGAGTCTCGCGCGGATAATTCGATTGAGGGAAGAAATCAATCGTCTCTACAACGCTGCTGGGGAAGTGAAGGAGAAGGATCGCGCCTCGTAAATCGGGTCTGGCATACTGGGCTGCGCCTAGACCAAGCGTCGACGCCACTTTGCTGGATCTCGGGAGTTGTGGAAGACGCAGTACACGGTCACGGTATTTCCAGCATGCTCGTAGAACACCGAGTACGGAAAACGTCTAACCAGACCCCTGCGATAGTCCGCGTGAACGATAGCATGCGTTTCCGGATTGCGGCAGATGGCTTGGATACAGGCGTCAACACAACTCAAGAATTCTTCGCCCAGCCCCGCTCGGCGCTCTTGATACCAGTCGTAGGCTTCGGTGATGTCCTGCTCGACCTCCGGAGCAAAAGCCAGTTCAACTGCCATGGCGACTACGAATCCTGCGCTGGATTTCTTCCCAAGAGAGTGCTGAGCCTGGATTGCTGAGCAGGTTCCGCTTCCGCCGAGCCAACTCTTCCTTCTGCCAGTCATGCACTGGTACCGCAGCCGAAGCGGCAGCAATATCGTCCCACAGGTCTTCCACTAGCTGCAGCTTTTCGGATACGCTCAGGTCGAAAATCGATGGTGGTGACGAACTCATGAAGCTATCCTACCAATTCAACGAGCGCGGTACAACCGATTCCCCCAGCGATCCCAGCGATCCCAGCGACACCAATAGTTTGGGCCGTCCCGCGTGCCGGCCTGGCGACTGGTTGGGGAGAGTCCTTGCGCCAGGAGTTTTTTCGATGCCGAAGCTGCCGGAGTGCATGACCAAGTCCGTTCGGACCTGGGGGAGAAAGGTACCCCTATTGGGTCCGTTGATACACTGATTGGCGCCTACGGCCTGAGTTTAAATTGTGACACTCCATCACGAATCATTGCTTTGTGACTTCTGATCGCTGGAAAGAAATCAACCGAATTTACGACGCCGCTGTGGAAGTGGAGGAGAAGGAGCGTGCGTCCTTTCTGCAGAACGCCTGCGGAGAAGATGTAGAGCTGCGTCGCGAGGTGGAATCGCTTCTCGCCTATGACCAGCAGGCCCAACAGTTTATCGATCGACCCGCGTTGCAGCTCGCCGCGGAGAAGTTGGCTGTTGACCCTCCGTCTCTTGTTGGGCGGCAGCTCGGCCCCTACCAGATTCTGGGTGTGCTGGGTGCTGGTGGGATGGGAGAAGTATTCACAGCCAGAGACACCCGGCTGAATCGCACGGTAGCCATTAAAGTCTTGCCCAGACATTTTTCCGAACGGGCCGATCTGCGCCAGCGGTTTGAGCGGGAAGCCAAAGCCATTTCCAGCCTGAGCCATCCGAATATCTGCGCACTGCATGACATTGGCAGACAGGACGGGATTGACTTCCTGGTGATGGAGTACCTGGAAGGCGAGACGCTCTCGCAGCGTTTAAGGAAAGGGCCGCTGCCGACTTCAGAGGTGATGCGTTACGCCATCGAGATTGCCGGAGCGCTGGAACAGGCGCATCGGAAAGGGGTCGTTCATCGGGACCTGAAGCCGGGCAACATCATACTGACGGAAACGGGCGCCAAGCTGCTGGACTTCGGCCTGGCCAAGCGCCAGCCAGTGTCTCTAATAGCACCTCCTTCCTCTTTGTCCCCCTTGGCAAGGGGGACCACAGGGGGTCCAACGGAGACCAAGAGTCTGACGGAAGAAGGCATGATCCTGGGCACGCTGGAATACATGGCCCCGGAGCAACTGGAAGGCAAGGAGGCGGACGCACGAACAGATCTGTTCGCTCTGGGAGTGGTCATTTACGAAATGGCCACCGGTCAGAAAGCCTTTCAAGCAGAGAGCAAAGCCAGCCTCATTGCCAAGATCCTGACGGCACAGCCGCCCCCAATCGAGACCATTCAACCCGTGAGCCCGCCCGAACTGGATCGTGTGGTGCAGAGGTGTCTGGCCAAGAAGCCGGAAGAGCGCTGGCAGAGTGCGGCGGAGCTGACCTCGCAGTTTCAGGAGATTGCAGAAGCCAATTTGGAGATCCTCAAGGCTCAAAAGCGAAGAAAGGAAACGAGCGGCCAAGCGAAAGAAATTGAATCGAAGGCAAAGCCAACGGTTCCTGTAGCGATCCCGGAACCACGGAAAGTCTTATCACGGCTGGTTCGCTCCCGAGGCTGGAAGCTCAGTTTCGTCGGAATTCTGTTAGCGCTCATCACAGGATCTTTAGCCTTCTGGCGAGTGCGACGGCAACCAGAAAGGCCAGCAGAGAAACCGGAGATGTCTTTCAAAGCGCTCACCTCTAATTCAGCGGATAGCCCCTTGGACTCTGCCGCGATCTCTCCCGATGGCAAATACCTCGCCTTTTCTTCGAAAGGGAAACTGTTTGTACAGGTGGTCCACTCTGGTGAGAAGAATCCCATTGTCCTGCCTGAAGGGTTTCCAGCGCGCGGCGTCTCCTGGTTCCCTGACGGAACCAAGCTACTGCTTTTTCAAATTGAACCTCGATGGATTAAAGTAAAAGGTGAAGTAACAAGGGAGTCAGGTTTTTCCCTCTGGTCCCTCTCGATCCCGGGCGGTACCCCAAAACAAATAGTGGATCGTGCAGCCTATGGATCTGTTTCACCTGACGGATCGCTCGTGGCCTTTAGTCGGAGAGACCATGAGCGTAAGACCGTCGATATCTGGCTGGTCGGCGCCAATGGAGAGAGTCCGCGCCGGATTCGCGCCGCCTCGGAGCACCAAGCCTACTATGCACCCGTTTGGTCCTCAAATGGTCAACGTCTGTTTTACTTTCACAACGGTCGAGCGATCGAAAGCTGTGATTTACGCGGAGAGACGGTCACTACCGTCGTTCCCTCGAAAGAGAACCGAGGCTTTTGGAACTTGTGCTTGGCTCCGAATGGAAGAATGATCTTTGCTTTGAACGAATCGCAGCCTGGGTCGGTGAAAGCCGATCTTTGGGAGATTAAGGTCGATACGGCAACGGGCAGCCCTTTGAGTGAGGCGATGCGTCTTACTCAGTTGCCCACCTTCGGCAGCGCGCAGATCGACGACTTAAGCATCACCGCTGACGGTAAGAGCCTGGTCGTGCGCAAGGGTCGCGCTCATTCGGATGTTTATGTGGCAGACCTCGAGCCCGGCGGCAAAGGCATGAAGGATCTACGGCGTCTGACTATCGATGAAGCAGATGATGTAGCCTGGGATTGGAGGGCTGACAGCCGCGTGGTATTCTTCCAGTCAAACCGGAATGGAAACTGGGATATCTTCAAACAAGACATCAGCCAGACGGACGTGGAAACCGTGGTTGCCAGCCGGGACAACGAGCAGCACCCCAGTCTTAGCCCAGATGGGGCATTCGTCCTGTACCTGTTTTCAGAGAAACTTAAATCGGATGCGACGCGATTGATGCGGATTCCAGTTGGCGGCGGGCCTCCGGAAGTGGTGTTGACCGGAGAAAAGATCAAGAACTTCTCTTGTGCTCGTGAGGTGAATTTGTGTGTTGTGGCTGAGGACGTGGCAGGCAAGCAAATCTTGACCACCTTCGACCCTTTGAAGGGCCGAGGAAAGACGCTTCCGCAGCCGGACTATCCAGGCTTGGCAGGAAGTATCCTCTCTCTTCAGGGCCGATGGATTGACAAAATGAAACAGGGGCCCGAAGGTCTGCAGATTCGTGTCCGGTCACTGACGGGAGGATCTGTTGAACAAATCACCTTCAAGAATTTGATTGGCTATTACGACCTTCAAGGCTGGTCGCTTGATGGGAAGGGAATCTACCTATACACAGCGGGCATGTGGCAAGACAGGATTTCTATCTATGCAGGCCTGAATGGGGACACCCACATAGTCTGGAAGCGGGTAACAGGTCCAGGCTACGATTTTGGCTATCCCGTTCCCTCTCCTGACGGCCGGCAACTCGCCTTCACAGTCATCATTAATGAGATGAATGCCTGGATGCTGGAGAATTTCTGAGAAGCAGTGACGAGGGATGAGTGACAAGTGACCAGATACAGAGGCAGGGTACTTGTAGCGCAGACCCGCGCTTTGCGGGTCTGCGGCTTGTGAAATTGATTTGACCCAAAACTGAATAGTCAAAAGCCGCAGACCTTGGAAAAGCAAGGTCTGCGCCTGGAGTTTCTACATTTGTCTCCTCTTTCAAGGGAATCGAAGCTTTGAGAAAGCTTCGCCGGGCCTTTTTGTGGCAGGAAGTCGGAGTGAATGAAGACCCCCTCTTGATCTCCCCCTCATGCGCTTCGCAAGGGGGAGAAAGTACTCTTCCCCAAATCATTCGTGGGTTTCGATTCCGATGATCCACACCGATCACTCGTCACCGCCTTTATGACTTCTGACCGTTGGGCAGAAATCAATCGTCTCTACAACTCCGCTGTGGAAGTGGAGGAGAAGAAACGCTCGTCGTTCATTGAAGAGGCCTGTGGAGGCGACGAAGAGCTGCGCCGCGAGGTGGAGTCGCTGCTGGCCTATGACCAGCAGGCGCAGCAACTGCTGGATCGACCGGCGATGCAGATGGCTGCTGAGAAACTGGCCATCGAACCGCCCTCACTGGTGGGGCGAAAACTTGGGCCCTACCAGGTTCAGGTTTTGTTGGGCTCGGGAGGAATGGGAGAAGTTTACAGGGCCAGAGATATCCGATTGAACCGGATTGTCGCGATCAAGGTTCTACCGCGACACCTGTTGGAGAGATCGGATCTGCGTCAACGGTTTGAACGGGAGGCTCGAGCGATTGCGAGTCTTGACCATTCCCATATTTGTGCCCTGTATGATATCGGCCATGAAGGTGCGACTGACTTTCTGGTAATGCAGTATTTGGATGGGGAGACGCTCTCGCAGCGTTTGAGGAAAGGGCTGCTGCCAACTGGGGAGGTGATGCGCTATGCGGTCGAGATTGCCGGAGCGTTGGAACAAGCGCATCGCAAGGGTGTTGTTCATCGGGATTTAAAGCCGGGCAACATCATGCTAACCGAAGCGGGTGCCAAGCTGCTGGACTTCGGCCTGGCCAAGCGGCAGCTGCTGTCTCCTTTATCAGGGGGCACGACAGAGGGTCAAACGGCGACCAGGACAGAGAGCATCACGGAAGAAGGCATGATTCTAGGGACGCTGGAATACATGGCCCCAGAGCAACTGGAAGGCAAGGAGGCAGACGCGCGGACAGATCTCTTTGCCTTGGGCGTTGTCATGTATGAGATGGCCACGGGCCGAAAAGCTTTTCAAGCAGAGAGCAAAGCGAGTCTGATTGCGAAAATCCTGACTTCACAGCCGCCACCGATGATGACGATCGAACCAGTGACGCCGCCCGAACTGGATCGCGTAGTGCAGCGGTGTCTGGCCAAGAAGCCCGAAGAGCGCTGGCAAAGTGCTGCGGAGCTGAGCTCGCAGCTTCAGGAGATTGCAGAAGCTAATTTTGAAATACTCAAGGCTCAAAAGAGAGGAGCACAGCAAAGTGGCGAAGCGAAAGAAATCGAATCCAAGGTCGGGCCATCGGTTCCCGTGGCGATCCCGAAACCACCGAAGGTTTTCTCAAGGCTCATTCGCTCCCGCGGCTGGAAGCTCCGTTTCGTCGGAATTGTGTTTGCTGCCATCGTAGGATCTTTCGCACTTTGGCGAATGCGGCAGCAACCACAGAAACCAGCTGAAAACAAAGCGACATCTTTCAAGGCGCTCACCTCGCAAGCATGGGATAACCCCGTCGACTGCGCCGGAATCTCTCCCGATGGAACAGACCTCGCCTTTTGCTCGAGAGGAAAACTCTATGTACAGGAGATTCGCACGGGTGTGAAGCGTCCCCTTCCTCTTCCAGAGGGATTCTACTTAACGAGAGTTGGCTGGTTCCCAGACGGAAAAAAGTTATCGCTTGGCCGAAGCCAGGAACGATGGATCCAGGTGAAAGAGCAGATGACCTGGCAGTCAGACCTATCGATCTGGTCCCTCTCAATACTGGGCGGTAAGCCACAGCTCATTGTGGACCATGCGGACTATGCATCCGTTTCACCTGACGGATCGCGTGTCGCCATTGATCGTTTTGATTTTAGCCGGCAAGCCAGAGAGATCTGGTTGGTAGGTTCCAACGGCGAGGGGCTGCACAAGCTGAAGATTGCGTCCCCGGCCGGCCAGCCAGATCCACCGACTGGTGGTCCATCCTTCGGGGGCCCAGTGTGGTCGCCAAATGGGCAACGTATTTTGTACTTGCGAACCGATGATCGGGGTCGATCGAGCGAAAGTTGCGATCTCCGCGGAGAGCAGATCATTTCCTTTTCTTCTCCGGCAACCGACGTGTGCGTTCCTCACTGGAGTACAGATGGAAGAATCATTCAACTCTTGCAGAAGAAGGAAGCGGGGCTTTCGGAGACTAACGTCAATCTTTGGGAGACCAAAGTCGACGCCGCAGGCAGGCCCTTGAGTGAGGCTCGGCGTCTCACCCAGTGGCCTGGCGGCTTTAGTTTTTCGACTGCTGGTTTTTTGAGTATGACTGCCGACGGGACGCGGGCGGTAGTGCTCAAAAGCCAGGCTCAAGCGGACATTTATGTTGCTGAAGCCGAGGCAGGTGGAAAATCTATGAAAAACCCCCAGCGCCTGACCCTCGATGAAACGGATGACTCCATCTCGGATTGGACGAGTGACAGCCGTGCAGTTCTCTTCGTGTCCTACCGGAATGGGAATGGGGACATCTTCAAACAAGATATTAGCCAGAAGGATGCGGAAGTCGTCGTTACCTCCCCAGAAGATGAGTGGCATCCCAATCTCAGCCCAGACGGAGCTTTTATTATGTACCTGGTTTCAGAAAAGCGTGGCGAACCGGCAAAGCGGTTGATGCGGATTCCAGTGGGCGGCGGTCCCCCGGAGCGGGTGCTCAGTGGGGAGAAGATTAAGAACTTTTCTTGTGCGCGTGAGGCCAATTTGTGTGTAGTGGCTGAAGAGGTTGAAGGCAAGCAAGTCTTAGCAAAGTTCGACCCGTTGAAAGGGAGAGGAGAGAAGCTGCCGATGGCAGAGGTTCCGGAGGCAACTATCCTCTCACCGCACGGCCGATTGATCGAGAAAATGAAGTCGGGTCCAGAAGGTCTCTACATTCGCGTGCGATCATTGGCCGGAGGTCCTGTTCAAGAACTGACCTTCAAAAACCTGACTCGCGAATATCATCTCCAGGGCTGGTCGCTTGATGGAAAAGGAATCTACGTGTTCGACTGGCCCGGTTTAGCCTCGGAATTTACAGCTTTGTATCTGGCCCTGGATGGCTACAGCCATGTCTTCTGGAACAGAGGAACGAGTGCCGGATGGTCCTCTGATGGCCCCATTTTCTCTCCCGACGGCCGGCATCTCGCCTACACAGTCGTCACCTATGAATCGAATGCTTGGATGCTGGAGAATTTTTAGAAACAGTGACGAGGGATGAGTGGCGAGTGACGAGATGCAGAATTGCGAGCCGCTGTCCGTGCGGAATGTCGAGCAGTCGCGCAGAGGGAGGCAGCACTGTAGCGCAGACCCGCACTTTTGCGGGTCTGCGGCTTTGAGTGTGGTTCCGCCTGCAACTTCACATTGAAAGCTTCTTCATAACTGCCCTCAATAACTGATCTTCAACCCGAACTGAATCTCGCGCGGAACATTCCCCTGGCTAGCACCCCCACCCGGCTGGTTTGTGCCTATGACAGATGCATACTGGTCCCCGCCGGTGCCCTGGCCAAAGACCGTGCGGTTAAAGATATTCAGGAAGTCCGCGCGGAACTCGACACTCACACGCTCATTGACGATCGTGCGCTTGATGAGTGAAAATCTTCGTTGAGATAGGCAAACCCTCGTACAACTCCAGAGGTCCGTGGGGCATTACCGAAAGTATAGGGCGCCGCAGTTTCGAAAGCAGCCGGGTTGATTAACGTATCCCGGTTGGGGTCGAAATGGCCCGAGAGGACTGCGGCTGATTTCTGTGGCACTCCAGGGACGACGTTGGGACGGGTGATCCAACCATAAGAACCGACTAAAGGAAACAGTGGATTGTAAAACGATGGGTTGACGATGATGCTGGGACCGCCGCTTTGATACTGCTGAATTCCAGCGATTTTCCAGCCTCCCACGAGCTTACCTGCTGCTCCGCCTGCCTTCGCGAACTTCTTGCCTGGGCCGAAAGGCAAATCGAAAAGGTAGTTGACGACCAAGTTATAGGGATAGTCGTTGATGCTGTAGCTCTTTTCTGCTTTGCGATTGTACGGATTCTCTACGAAACCAGAGAATTCAGAAAACTGGGATTCGGCGTCGGTGAGGGTCTTGGACCAGGTATAGGCAGTTAGAAAACTCAAACCGTGAGAGAAGCGTTTTTCGAGTTTCAATTGCAGCGCGTGGTAAGTCGACTTCCCTGTCCCTTCATAAAAACGCCGATTCTGACTTCCATTAGCATCAATGCCGCTCTCAAACGTGTATTGAGGGGTGGGCCGCAAGGCCTGACCCAGAGTTGTGCTGCCCTCCATAGTGGATTCGAATCCTGCGAAGGGAACATGATGACCAGTCACGGGGTCCACGGGAAAGGCCTGCACCACGGGCAGGGCTTGAACGGCTGGATCGGCGATACTACGAAACAACAGGTCTCCCAGCGACAAGTAGCGGGGGTCCAGGTGATTCGTCGGCATAAGGCGGCTCTGCAAGCGGGTTCCTTTGTTGCCGACATAGGCGATATCCAGGAGGATCTGACCCGGCAATTGCCGTTGGATATTCAGAGTCCAATTCTGAAGATAAGGGGGATGGGCATCGTCAGGCTCGAGAATGCGAACGCCACTGTTAAAGCCAGTGGTGGGACTGATGAAGGGCGGCGCCGGGAATCTATCTGCCGGCCAACCGTCTTGCAAAAGGAAGGCGGGAGTGATTCCTTGATTTTGAGAAGACAGGCCGTTAAATGAATTGTATCCCTGGGTGTAGAGACCATTGCTGGCGCGAACGTAACCGCCCGCCGCCCAAAAAAGACCATAGCCGGCACGCAGCACCGTCTTTTCGTTGAGGCTATAGGCCAACCCAAAGCGCGGAGCGAAGCCCTTGTTAAACTGATCCACTCCTGTGCGGCGATTTGGAGTGGCAAAAACCATCGTGCCCGGGAGTCCACCGAGAGCAGGATTCGGCTGTTTCATATCTACCCAAGACAGGTGGTTGAATTTGTCTACCGTAGGACGATAGAGGTCATAACGGAGCCCCATGTTGAGCGTGAATTTGGGAGTCACCTTGAAATCGTCCTGAAGATAGCCTGCATAGTATCCGCTCCGCTCGTAGCTGTCCGACGCATAAACATTGGCCCCACCGCTGTTAACTCTTCCTAGAAGAAAACTGGCCATCCCCTGACCTGTTCCTGTCAAACCTGCATAGCCAGGCAAGGCGGTTGCCGGATAGTCAAAGTTGAAGCCACCGGCTTCGCCTGCTCTGCTGGTAGCGTTGCTTTGACTCTTCAGATATTCGAAGCCAAATTTGAACGCATGCTTGCCCTTGATCCAACTCAGGCTCTCATTGACATCAAAATTATTCTGAGCATTCGAATTGATCTGAGTCCCACCGTAGACTCCGACGTTAAAAATATCGAAATAGGGGAACAGTCCGTTCGGATCGACGCCTGTTAATCCAATCTCGCCGGCCATCCAAACAAATCCTCAGTTGGATTTGTACCTGAATGCCAGCGATTGAACCCGAAGGTGGCATGGTTGATCCAATTTGGCCGAAGAATCGAGTCCGCGCTCAGGCGAAATATCCGGATATTACTTGTGTCTGGAATAGCACGGCTGAGGGGCCCCGGATAATCTGAAATTCCAGGTGAACTCAACCTTGACCAAACAAACGATCCATACATCTTGTGATCGTTTGTGAACTGGTGATCGATTTTTGTTCCCCATTGGTTGACTTGGTTGATCGTGGCAGCTTGGGACAGGAAATTCTCGCGAATTCTGGGCAGGGTCGGTTCCGGAAACAACGGCAGGATATTCTTCGTGACCCGGTCGAACCGATTCGAAGGGATACGGTTGCCCGGGAACGGATCCCGAATCATGGCATCGGCGGCGGCTGTCAGGCCAGTGTCAGGATCCACTTGTCCCTCTGCTACGGTCCGGGTGGTGAGGGGATCATAGACGGCGCCCTGGAATACGGGCCGGCCTAGAGCATCGGTAGCTACCCGGGGCCCAAGGTATTCGCTGAAGTCCCCTTGCTTCGAACCAGCCGTCGGGACTGTTGCGTAGGGGTACGTTGGAGCTTTATTCAGGCGAAAGCCATTGTACCAACCAAAGAAGAAGGTCTTATCCTTGTGGATCGGTCCACCGACGGTGGCCCCAAACTCGTTCTGCCGGTTGGTCGGAGTTGTGGGTGAAAAGAACCCTCGGGCATCCAGCGCATTGTTGCGAAAGTACTCATAGAGCGAGCCGTGAAGCTGGTTGGTTCCAGACTTCAAGGTAAAGCTGGCAATGCCACCGCCCGATCGTCCGTATTCCGCCGGCGCATTCAGCGTGATCATCTTAAACTCTGCGACGGCATCCGGAGGGAAACCGACATTGCGGGGATCTCCCGAAAAATTCCCAGCATTAGCAATAATCGAGCCATCCAGGTGAAATTCAGTGCTGCCGGACTGGCTGCCAGACACAGTGGTCGACACAACACGGGAATTGAAGCCCGAAGCAGGAGATATGCTCGTTCCCCGGCCCGTCACTCCAGGAACCAGAATCATGAAGAAGGTGGGATTCCGCGTCTCTCCCTGCCCGATCAGCGGCAAATCCTGAAATTGCTGCCGGGCGATGACGGTTCCCAGATCAGAGGTGTTGGGAAGAAGGCCCGGCGCATCAGCTTGCACCTCGACAGTCTCGCTGACTTTGCCCAATTGCATAGCGATGTCCACCGGGATCGTCTGGCCGATTTGAACAGGGATTCCATTGCTGACAAACCGCTTGAAGCCAGGATGCTCAGCGCTCACCTGGTAGGTTCCCGCCGGCAAGAGCGCGATGGTATAGCTTCCATTTGTCCCGGAGGTCGTATTAGAAGTGATGCCTGTCCCTGCGTTCGTAGCCGTGACGGACACACTGACTATCGGAGCTCCAGTCTGGTCAGTCACGGTTCCCGTGATCGTCCCGCGATCGCTTTGTGCGCTCAGCATCAAAATTGAAACGCCAAGAACGAGGAACACTTCTCCGGCGAAGATGCGGCCCCCGAGTCTTTCTTTGCGTAGCACCATTCTCATCACCGGTAGCGGTCCTGTTAAAAGATGGGGAAGAGGAAAGAAAAACTCGGTTCCTTGATTAATTGATTGCTAACAGAGAGTTTAGGGAATAATGCTCATAAAACTAGTCGTCTCCCACGCAAATGTCAATCGGCGCTAACCGATGGACGAGTTCCCTGCGTGGCCGGCGCCGCGGAGTTATTAAGTCTTTGCCTTGGGTCTGTGTGAGGCAAAAAACCGTCCGCCGTCGTTAACTGTCGTTAATTGCAAAGTATCATTCTGACGTAACGTCGTGTAACCTAACCGCACGTGGTGTCTCAGTCGCTTCGACTTTTCTCAGCATGAGACAAACCCAATGAATCTCCAGGTTGAACCAAACCACTCAGAAACTGAGAATCCAGAAACGAGGGACCCAAGATGGCCAAGACTTCGAGACCGACCGCACAAAAGCGGGCAAAGGAACGGGCACGGCAGGAGAAACAGCAGCAGAAAGAAGCTCGACGCTTAGAATCCAAAGAACGCAAATCAAGCGTTGGTCTGAAAGACGGAGAGGAAGACGCCGATATTGCAGGAATTCGTCCAGGTCCGCAGCCGTTGCCCGAAGAGTGGGGCCCAATGGCGGAAATGGAAGAAGAGAAGGAATAGTCGCTACCCTCCGTTGATGTAAGGTCCGAGAGCAAGGCAGGATTTTTTCAGGTTTCTTTCTTCTGCGGATTGAAGCATTTCTTATAGTCGCAGGATCATCGCCATCAGTCTTGTGGCTCTTTAGTTTGTCCAATTAGGCAAGGGCTCGTGCCCTTGATATCTCGAATGTAGAAGCGGCGTCTCGCCGCTTCTCAAGCGCTGGGACGGCGCTTCCACTTTTTTCGCCCGGCCCGTTGCTGAGGGAATGAGAACAAAATTCTCGTTTCGTCGCATACAACCAGTTAAAGTCGAGCCAGAACGGGAGTTTATGCCAGCCAGATATCTGCTAAACGGTAAGGAGATGAGTTTGACGGAAGTAGTCAAATTGGCCCAAAGATGCGGCTACCGCGGACCCGTCCGCGTGGTCAGTTCTCAGATGAAAGCGATCCTGAAGAAACAAGGTTACGACTTAACAAAGAAGTGAGTGGCGGCCGTAGGTCCTCCGCAACAATTCCCCTTTGCTGCCCACGAAATACACGAAAGGACACGAGAAAGATTGCGCTGCCTGCGATCCTCGATGAAACCTTGATGTCGGGATCTGACCCTCTTTCGTGTATTTCGTGTGTTTCGTGGGTCCTCCTCAAAAATTCTCACTGTTGAGCTGATCCGCTCAGCTGGCGGTGTGGCCGGTAAACCGGCAACAGGTCCTTTTAGCCCAAAAGCCTTTGGGGAAGCCAGATGGCGGGTGTTATATTACCGTGTTGCCACGGGCAACTGAGTGCTTTAGGCACGCGGTGGCAGACGCAACCAGGCCGCGCCTTCGGCAGCCTGAGTTAACCCGCTCAACTGGCCATGATTCTTCCCATTCTCAAATACGGAGATCCCCTCCTTCAGAAGGTTTGCGAACCAGTCACGATGTTCGACAAGGCGCTGGAAGTCCTGGCCAGGAACATGGTGGAGACGATGTATGCCGCACCCGGTGTCGGGCTGGCAGCTTCACAAGTGGGTGTCCTAAAGCGATTGATTGTCGTGGACGTGACCGCCGGTGAGAAGCAGGGCCAGCTCATCACGCTGGTGAATCCAGAGATCATCAACAAGGAAGGCGAGCAGTACGAAGAAGAGGGATGTCTCAGTATTCCGAATTTCACAGGCAGAGTGCGGCGCCCCTATCGAGTGATTGTCTCCGGCAAGGATTTGCGGGGCCGCGAGAAGATTGTCGAAGGTGAGGCCCTGTTGTCCCGCGTTTTCTCACATGAAGTGGATCATTTGAGCGGAGTCCTTTTCATCGATCATCTGGGCGCCATCAAACGCGACATCATCAAGCGCAAGATCCGGAAAAAGGTTCGCGCTGGAGAGTGGTGATGCGTCTGCTGTTCATGGGAACCCCGGCGTTTTCTGTGCCCACGCTGAAAGCCCTCTTGTCCAGCCACCACACCGTATCCGCGGTCTTTACACAACCCGACAAACCGTCTGGGCGCGGAGAGAAGCTGTCGGCTCCGCCGGTCAAGCGGCTCGCGTTAGAACAAGGGATTCCTGTCCATCAACCGAAAAAACTGAAAGCGCCCGAGTGCCAGCCTGTTTTTTCCGAGCTGAATGCGGACGCCTATGTGGTGGTGGCCTACGGAAAGATTTTGCCGCAGTGGTTGCTGGATCTTCCCCGCTGGGGTGCTTACAACGTTCATGCCTCGCTGCTGCCAAAGTATCGCGGCGCGGCGCCCATCCATTGGGCCATTGCGAATGGCGAGACCAAGACAGGAATCACAACCATGAAGTTGGATGCGGGTATGGACACGGGAGACATGCTGCTGCAACAGGAGATCCCCATTGAACCGGAAGACACCTGCGCTTCGATTCATGACCGGCTGGCCGAGATTGGGGCCGAGTTGATGTTAAGGACGCTCGAAGACCTCGAGAAGGGGACAGCGAAGCGTATTCCCCAGGACCCGGAGTTGGCGTCCTACGCTCCAATGCTGAAGAAGTCCGATGGTCTCCTGGACTGGAGCCAGTCTGCCGTCTCGCTTCACAATCGCATTCGCGCTCTCAACCCCTGGCCGGGGACCTACACCCAGCTGCAGGGTCAGACCTTCCGCATTTGGAAAGCCCAGCCTGCTGAAGTCTCGAGCGAACTGCCGCCAGGGACTCTCTTGCATCACGGTTCCGGAGCAGCGGTGGTCGCTTGTGGAACCGGGTCCCTGCGGCTTGAGGAAGTGCAGCTAGAGAACCGCAGACGCACTACAGCTCTTGATTTTCTTCATGGCATTCGGCTGGGTCGAAGCCAAACAATGATCTTAGGAAGGTAAGCTTGCCTGTTTCACCTGCCCGACTGGCTGCATTCAGGATTCTCCTGCGAGTCCAGCGTGAGGAGTCTTATGCCAGCGAACTGCTGCACTCCAGCCTGACCGATTCACTGCAAGAGAACGACCTGCGACTAGCGACCGAACTCGTCTTCGGGACATTACGCCAGCAGCGCCTTTTGGACCACGTGCTGGCTTCCAGCAGCGCCAAAGCCCTCACCAAGCTTGATGCTGAGGTCTTGGCGGCTCTTCGATTGGGTGCGTATCAGCTCCTGTTTCTTCATCGTGTGCCGGGGCGCGCTGCCATCTACGAATCGGTAGAACTGGTGAAGGCTGCGCGGCTCAGGTCTGCGGCAGGTTTTACCAATGCCGTTCTGAGAAAGGTGGCCTCCAGTGATGTCGAGAAAGTCCGGAACGCATTCGGCGAAACCGCCGCTGCACTGAGCGTTCGATTCTCTCACCCTGAATGGCTGGTCGAGCGCTGGCTGGAGCGATTTGGTCAGGAGAAGTTGGTCCAGCTGCTTGAGCACAGCAACCGTGCGCCTAAAGTTTACTTCCGCATCAACTCGCCCGATTTTTCATCCGAGCAGCTGTCCGCAACGCTGGCCAGCCAGGGCCTCCGTTTCAAGACGCACGCACTATCCAATGATGTCTTTGAAGTCGTCGAAGGCAACCTCTATCAAACAACCCTCTTTCGTGATCAGCGGATTGCTGTCCAGGACGCTGGTTCGCAGCTGATTCCGCATCTATTGAATCTCAAATCCTCCGATGTTTGCCTTGACCTGTGTGCGGGCGTGGGTGGCAAGAGCTCGCAGATCGCGCGCTTGAAAGACAGTCTGTCCTCTGTATTCGCCACCGATCTCCACTGGCACCGGCTTCAGGTGGCCCGCCGCTTGCATTCCCAGAGTTGGAAGAATCTGCGCTGGGTTGCCTGTGACGCCACCCGCCCGCTTCCATTCCTCCAGCTGTTTGACAAAATTCTGGTGGACGCACCTTGTTCCGGCACCGGGACATTGCAACGCCACCCGGAGATCCGCTGGCGGCTGCGACCCGAACAGATTCGAGAGTTCCCGCTCCTCCAGCTGGCTCTGCTGGAAAGCGCCTTTCAGCACCTTCGGCCCGGCGGCACTCTTGTTTACTCCACCTGCTCGCTGGAACCAGAGGAGAACGAGGCCGTGGTGCATTCGTTTCTGAATGCGCATGCCGGCGCTTCGCTAGCGACCCCTGAAGGGGCTTCGCCACAACGATCGTTGGCCTCGGACAACTTCTTCACTCTGTTCCCTCCGGAAACCGAGACGGATGGCTTCTTCGCCGCCGTCATCTGCAAGCAGGACGGACCCTGATGCCAATTGAACATTTTTTGGGCTGATTCCCGCAAAAGCGGAAATTCAGACTGTCGTCGATCCCCTCTGGATTCCGGCTTTCGCGGGAATTCACTCAATTTGTGCAAGAAACCTTGCAAGCTTCTGGACTGGACTCGTCTTGAACGCAAAGCTTGAATTCCAGTTTGAGAGGAGAATTTGATGAAGAAATCAATCCTAGCCGTCAGCTTATTGATTCTATTGGCCTGTGCCGCTGGTCAATCCAACAATCAGCACGGTTTCCAGATGGAACTGTTGGTGAATGGGAGTGCAGCACCCAACTACCGGCACACGGGCAAGGTTTACGTTGAGGCGGTCAAAAACCAGGAATACTCCATCCGGCTCACCAATCCGTTGAACACTCGCGTCGCGGTGGCTTTGGCGGTGGACGGGCTTAACAGCATTGATGCCCGCACCAGTGATGCCTCCAGCGCAAAGAAGTGGGTTCTGGGACCTTACGAAACCATCACGATCAACGGATGGCAGGTAAACCAACAGCACGCGAGAAAGTTCTTCTTTACCACTGAGGCCAAGTCTTACGGACAGTGGTTGGGCAAGACCCAAAACCTCGGAATCATCAGCGCGGTTTTCTACCGTGAACGCCCTCGATGGAACGAGCATCACGAAATCAATCGCAGTGCTCCCAGAGAGGACTCGTCAGAGCGCCGCTCTTCAGATCGTGACGCCCGGCAAGAAGCGCCTCAAAGCTCAGCCGGAGCTGCTTCCGAACCGGCTCCCTCGACTGCACCGTCGCAGAAGAAGTCAGACGACTATGCCGCCACTGGAATCGGGCGGAGAAGCCAACACGAAGTTCACTGGGTCAACATGGAGCTGGAGTCAACGCCTGCTGCGACCCTCAACTTGCGCTACGAGTTTCGGCCGGTGTTGGTGAGCATGGGGATCCTGCCAGATCTGCCGGGTCAGGACGTATTGTCGAGAAGAGAGAGCGCACGCGGATTCACGAACTACTGCCCCGAGCCACGATGAAGGGCAGAACGAGGAAAGCTCAAGAGGAATCAACCACAGAGACACAGAGGCTTTGAGACGCCCATCCTTCTCGACTTCTTTCGCTGAGGGATTTGGCGATTCACTCTCCGTGCATCTTGAGGCTGTCTCACAGCCTCAACTTTGTGGCTTACTTAAGGTTTTTCCCCGCGAACCGCAATGATTGAAATCTGTTCTTCGGTCTGAGTCTCGCGGTCGTGGTTTTGTTGAATGGTAGTTCGAGAAGGGAAGTCGGTTTTGAAGAAGGTCCTATAGAGCTGATTCATCGCATCGTAATCTTGCATGTCCTTGAGGTACACCACGGCTGAAACCACATCGGAGAAGTTCATGTCAGCCTCCTCCAAGCCGTCCAGCAAGTTTCGCATTGTCTGCCTCAACTGCAGCTCGAAGTCTTTCGTGACGATGCCCTGGCCTGGGATGAAGCCTGACTTGGCGGACAGATAGAGAGTGTCTCCATAGAGAACTCCGGGACTCGCTGTGGAGCTGGGAGGCATGTTGCGTGGCTTCACGGCTCTCCGCTTGGAAAGATCGTGTCCGGCAATCCCGCTAAACACGACGTGCTGCTCTCCGGCCGGCAACGCGTTTACGTGGATCGTTCCCCGGCCCGGAGTATTTCCGAACTCAAAGTAGGTTTCATACACCTTGTTCATTGAACCATATTGCTTGATGTCGTCGAGGTACGGGTTCACCCAAACGAGGTTCTTATGCGACATGCCCGCAGCTGCAAGAACAGTTCCAGCATTGTCCAGGGCTGCCTTCACCTGTTCGGGAAAGGGAAGTGATTGGTTTGCACTCCTTGCCCCTACGCCTGACAGGTAGAGAAGTTCGCCAGCCTGGATTGCGGGCGGGTCCGCTTGGCCCGATCGAGCCCAACCCCTCGGCCAAATAGCCCTTTTCGCCCTTGCGTCGGCCACCGCAATGCCGTTGATCTCAATCGTGTTCCCACCGGGCAAAGCGGCGACACACAGCACGGTGCGAGCCGGTGGGTTGTCACCCATCATTTGCCAGTAGATCTTGTTCATCCGCTCGAGCGTCCCCAGATCCGTCAAATAGACGTGTACGGAAACCAGGTTTGCGAAATCCATCCCGCCGCCTTGAAGAATTGCGCGAATGTTCAAGAGGCACTGGCGCACTCGCTCTTCAAAACTCTCGGACAGCTTGCCATCTGAATTTTGGCTTCCCTGTCCCGAAAGGTAGAGCGTGTTTCCGGATCGGATCGCGGGGCTGTAGGGCCGCCCATGCGGTTTGAAGTCTTTGGGGTTGACCACCTGTCGATCTGTTGCCCAAGAGCTACCTGCGAGGATCGTCAAAAACACGGTTACACAGACCAATGCTCGATGCAGATTCATAGCTCTTCCCCTCCTGGGAGCGCGGACGTCTCGTCCGCCGAACGCTGCTTGCTGATGCTGGCGGGAATGCGGGCGAGTCGTCCGCGCTCCCAGGACGTGCTGAATACTGAGTCTCGCAAGCTATCCTCCCAGTGCCTGGTCAAAGTCCTGTATCAGGTCGTCTGTTGCTTCGATGCCGATGGAAAGCCGGATCAAGCCATCGGCAATGCCGGCTTTGCGGCGTTCTTCGGGCGAAAGTCCGGCGTGGGTCGTTATGGCAGGCTGAGTGGCAAGGGTCTCCACACTCCCGAGGCTGATCGCAACAATCGCCAAGCGGACCGACTTCAGGAAGTTGTCGGCCGCTTCAACACCTCCTCGCGGCTCGAAACTTAAGACCCCGCCAAAGCCGGTGAACAGGCGCCGCGCGCGGTCGTGGCCCGGGTGAGACTCAAGTCCGGCGTAATTGACGCGCGCGACAGCCGGATGTTCGGCCAGGAAGCGGGCGATCTTCAGGGTACTTTCATTCTGATACCCGACGCGGAGTGCCAGGGTCTTCAGGCCGCGATGCAACAACCAGGCTGCGTGCGGGTCGAGAGTGCCTCCGAGATGATTCAGCCGATGAGTGATTTTCTGAATCCAGGCAGCCTGTCCCAGAACAACTCCGCAGACGATGTCCGAATGTCCGTTGAGATATTTGGTGCCGCTATGGAGAGATAGATCGAAACCCCAGTCCAGCGCGCGGAAATTAACCGGACTCGCGAAGGTGCTATCAATGAGTGAAACCAATCCATGTGTCTTGGCGAACTGCACAACCGCCTCGAGGTCGGCCACTTGCAAGAGCGGATTCGTCATTGCTTCAACGTAAATCGCTTTGGTATTTGGTTTCAGCAACGCCTTCCAAGTTTCCGGATGCTCTGCTTCGATGAAATCGTACGAAAGTCCAAAGGCCGGGAAGTCGCGAGTCACCAGGTCGTGGGTTCCACCGTAAAGAGAATTCTGAATCAGCAGATGATCGCCCGCCTTGAGCACCGTGAGAAGGCTCGTTGAGATGGCCGCCATGCCGCTGGCGGTAACTAGCGCCGCTTCGGCATTCTCCAGTGCAGCCAGCTTCTGGTGAAGAGCGACATGGTTGGGGGTGTTATTGAGGCGAATGTATTTCAGGTCGTGGTAGCTGGTTTCGCCTGCGTATTGAAAAGTTGCCGATTGAAAGATGGGCATCGCCACCGCGCCTAGAATGCGTGGCTCAGGCTCTCCGGCATGAATCAGTTTGGTTTCAAGGCTCTTAAACGGCGATCTCACGGTACCCTCCTCCAGAACTTTGGGCTCAGCAGTGCTCTGCAGACGGCAGGGGCTTCAGGTCCGGCGGCACCCATTCAGCACGGGCGGTGTCTGAAAACAACAGCTCGCGGCTATAGTATTCGAAAAGTGAATCTTTGTGTGCCCAACCGCGGAGGGTTCGCTAACCAGGCGAAGGAGGTCTTTCTCGCAGGCCTCGCTCAGGTATTGGCGCAGCATTGCGATCCGAAACAACGTAATCGTTTCGTGGTAGCCGGTCGAAGGCTGGTTCGGATCGCTCGCAGCTTGGTTGTATCGTTGAATTCCGGTTCGAATGCGCTCAACCGCAGCGTCTGCTGGATAGCGCTGCAAATACCACAGTGCCATCGGCAAATGAGCGGGGTGCGTCCACTCTTCCTTCGGAATTCGGCAAGCTTCGAAATCCGCGATGCGCGTTTCAATTTCCGCTACAGAGTTATATCTTACCGTTCGTCGGGTCAAGGAGGCTGAACTCACCGGAGTTTCCTCTTGGTCGACTCTGGTGGGCCTGCGAGAACGATCGGCATACGACAGCTCTCGCCGTTCTCTTGTGCGAGTTGAAGTTGCCGGTCGGTGTCGTCCATGAAGAACTCCTTGCGGCCCTCGTCTGGCGTTCCGCAAACCAAGTCTATTTAAGCTCGTTTTGAAAAGGAAATATTTCTGACTGATCACTGCATTTCGAGACGATTTGCCGAAGTGAGAATGCGAGTCCAGGCCACCCTGTGCTGGGTTACGTTTCGTTCTCGCTTGGGTAGCCACGCTGAATGCCTTTCTCAGCGTGGGCTGTTCGGGAATTGCAACGAACTGCCCACGATAGCCGCAGAAAGCGCGGCAATCGTGGCTCCGAATCTGGAGATTGGATATTTTTCGGGCAAGGTAGACGCTTTGTCCCTCTTGGCAAGGGGGACGCCGCGCTTTTTGCGGCAGGGGGTCTTCCTGTTCGAAGCACACCCCCTGTAGTCCCTCTTGCCAAGTGGGGACAGAACCTAATTCCCGCTTTCGCCGGAAATGACTAGTTCTCCGTGACGTATGCAAGACAGCCGAAATACCCTTCTCTCCTACTTTCAGCAGCACTTCTCCCACAATGGCGACACGGCTTATGTAGATCGAGTTGGGCTGCGCACGGTGCGCTGGTCCTATCAACAGATCGGAGAACTCGCGACGGGTTGGGCTGCCCTGTTGGCTGAGCGGAACGTAGTCAAGGGCGACCGCGTGCTGCTCTGGGCAGGGAACTCTGCTCAATGGGTTGCCGCTTTCTACGGTTGCCTGATGCGCGGAGCGATCGTGGTTCCGCTGGATACGGGTTCGGAGCCAGGCTTTGCCGCGCGTGTGCAACAGCAGGTAGAGGCCAAAGCGTTGCTCGCCGACAGCATTCTGCAGAGACAGAGCGTCTTCCGTGGTCTTCCGGCTCTATCGCTGGATACGCCTCCACCAGCACTACGGGTCGCGAATTCCATGCCGGCAGAGCACCTCGAACCGAATGATCTCGTCGAGATCATCTTCACTTCGGGAACCACCGCCGAACCTCGCGGTGTTTGCTTGACGCATCGTAACCTGCTCGCCAATCTGGCGCCGATCGAGAAGGAGATCCTGAGGTACATGCGCTGGGAGCGATGCTTTCACCCGCTGCGGTTTCTGAACCTGGTTCCGTTGAGCCATGTCTTTGGTCAGTTCATGGCTGTTCTGGTACCTCCACTCCTGAGGAGCGAAGTTCACTTTCAGAACGCGCTGAACCCGGGTGAAGTGATGGAGAAGGTCAAAACGGAGCGAATTTCGGTCGTGGTCACCGTGCCCAGGTTTCTCGAAAGCTTGAAGGAGAAACTGGAGCGCGATTTGGAAGTTGGTCACATCGCAACTGCGCAAGAAAGTTCGTTCCTCCAGCGTGTCTGGCGTGCCCGCCGCGTGCATCACCGATTTGGTTGGAAGTTTTGGGCCTTTGTGGCGGGTGGCGCCACATTGCCAGCCAACACCGAAGCCTTCTGGCACAACCTGGGATTCGCCGTGGTGCAGGGTTACGGCATGACTGAGACGGCAGCGCTCGTCAGTGTTGCGCATCCCTTCAAGCCAAAGAAAGGCTCCATTGGAAGACAGTTGCCAGGAATGGAAATGAAGGTTGTGGCCAACGGAGAAATCCTCGTTCGGGGCGACAACATCTCGCCTGGCTTCTGGAGCGGAGGCGTCAAGCCGCTGACTGACGCCGAAGGCTGGCTGCATACAGGCGACCTGGCCCGCACTGGAGAGGGGGGCCATCTCTATTTTCAGGGACGCCAGAAGGATGTGATTGTGACGGCGGCTGGCGTCAACATTCATCCTGAAGATCTGGAAGCGGCCCTGAACCGACAGGAGGAAATCCGAACGAGCGCCGTTATCGGTGTGGAGAGCCGCCAAGGACCCGAGCCCGTGGCTGTTCTACTGTTGCGGGATCCTTCGCGCGACGCTACTGCTGCCGTTGCCAACGCCAACCGCGAACTGGCCGCGCATCAGCAGATCCGACGCTGGTTGATCTGGCCGGAAGCAGACTTTCCGCGAACGCCAACGCAGAAAGTTCGCAAGCCAGCCCTCGCGGAGTGGATTCGATCTCAGTCACAAGACGCTGAGACAGGTCTTGCAGGTGCCGTAGCACGAGGACCTTCGCCTTTGGGCGCACTGCTCGGCAAGATCAGCGGCGACGTTCCAACGAAGCTGGACCGCTCACTGCGGCTGGATTCGGACTTGAAGCTCGATTCCCTGGGGCGGGTAGAGTTGCTTAGCCTGCTGGAGGATCATTACCAAATTGAGTTGGATGAAGCCCGTATGACCTCCGCGACGACGCTGGGAGATGTGGAAGAACAGCTCAAAGCCCAGTGGGTACAGCAACCAGCAGACAATGTCGTTGAATCGACTTCGGGCCGCGCGGAGAACTTAGAGCAAACTTCGGCAGAAACGGGACTTCGAGTTGCAAATTCCGTTCAAATCCGCAGTGCACCGCCATATCCCTACCCACTCTGGCCGCTCGGCCCGGCGGCCAGTTGGACTCGCGCGGGACTCTTCCAGTGTCTCATCCTGCCCCTGGCGCGGCTGCTGAGCCGCATCGAAGTATCAGGTCTCGAGCACCTGGAAGGTTTGAAGGAACCCACTTTGTTCGTTGCCAACCATGTAACCCATACGGACCCAGGAGTCATTCTGGCAGCTCTGCCCGGAAGATTTCGAAATCGCATTGCGATCGCCATGGATGGGGAGCGCCTTCGCGGCTGGCGGTATCCTGATTTAGACCAGGGTGTCGTCCGTCGTGCCGGATTGATCAGCTTCTACTACCTGGCGCTTTTGACCTTCAACGTCTTTCCTCTTCCACGGACAAGCGGCTTTCGCCGGAGCTTTGCGTTTGCAGGCAAGGCTATGGATCGGGGCTACCATGTTCTGGTTTTCCCCGAAGGGCGCTTGACGGAGGATGGCGAACTGCAGCCGTTTCAGCGAGGAATTGGGTTGTTGGCCGCTGGCTTGAATGCTCCGGTTGTTCCGGTGAAGTTGGAAGGTCTATTCGAACTTCGGCAGCGCCCCAGACGCAGCTTGTGGGCTTTCATGCTTCGTCCTGGAAGGGTGTCTGTGACGATTGGGACTGCGTTGCGATTTCGAACGGGCGAGGATGCCGGAGCTATAACGATGAAGCTAGAACAGGCCGTTGCCAATCTGGAAAAGGACATCCAATAGGACTTAGAACGATGGCAGCCAGCTTCATAACTAACAGATGAGGGAGGGCAGGGGCCCGCGACTGCTGCCTAGTCTAGGAAGAAGACAGCCTTACCGGCCGGTGCGGGCTGGCTCTGTCCCCCTTGGCAAGGGGACCACAGGGGGTCTCAGGGGTTGCCGGGCTGAAACTTCCGCTCAATCGAGGACCGCTGGCCTTCAGAGAGCTGAAGTCCCGGTTCGTTGCTGAGTTCCTCTTTCAGGAGTTCCGCCGTCTCTCGAATTTCCTCTGCTCTTTGCCGGGCAGCATCGGAATACAATAGTTCACGCTCAATGGTCACCTTGCGAGCTTCTTGAAGTGGTAGGTATGATCCTGAGAGACTCGCCTTACAAAGGGAATGCAACTTTGGGCAGTGTGCTCGACCTCGCTGAAGCCGGCAAAGGCGAAGACAAACAAGGGTATCGAGCCGAGTTCATCGAGTTGGCCCGACAGGCGCGAGAGCTATTGGAAGGCAAGAAAGTCACGAACTAGAACTAGATTCTCTGTTGATAGCAAGCTCCCATCCTCACATGAGGAGGGAGATGCCGAGGCCAAGGCCTCGACCTTGAGTTTGTATTGTACCTATCTCGGGCAGGGATAGAAGCTTTGTCCTCCTTGGCAAGGGGGACGCCGCGTTCTTTGCGGCAGGGGGTGCCTGAAGCTGTGAAAAAATAGGGAGGGCGAGCGTCCTTGCGAGCCTGTTGTCAGGAAGACCCGCGCCCGAAGCGGCTCGCAGGGGACGCTCGCCCTCCCACACCAACTGCTTTTGCAATTCTTCCCCAGCTCCCCTGAAGCTGTGAAAAAATTCAATGGTAGGGACGCGGAGCACCGCGTCCCTACCGAATCGGGTTTACAGGCCAAACGAATTTTTTCACAGCTCCCCCACCTCTTGCTGACTAGCGGGCAACGTTCCCAGAATCTTCAATGCGCTGCGCTAGGGCAGCCACAGCTGACGCAAACTTGAAGTCGCGCGACGCCTGAATCCAATTCGTTCCGCGGTCAGAAACCGGAACCTGGATCAATTTGCTGGTCGTGCCGTCGGGCTCTTTGTAGCGGAGTTTTAACGTCAGCAGTTCCCCGCTCTTGGACTCACGGGCAGCTTCCACCGGCTTCTGATACTTCAAAGCATCGATTCCTGGAAGTGCGCCTTCCTTGCCGGCCGGCACAACCTCATACAGAGCAGTGACTGTGTGCCCAGCACCACTGCTTCGCTCTGCTTTTTGCTCTTCAGTGGCCTCTTGAGAGGTGAACAGAGCAGCGATTCAGCGAGCCGACTTGAGGAGATCGCTCAGCTCAGGAAACAAATTGAGACTCTCGAGGAACGCGTCGACTACCTGGAGAAGCGTCTGCAGCAGATGTCCCGGCCAAGAATGGTTCCGCTTATCTGCATCGGTGTAGCCAAGGAACTTCCATGAAGAGCTCAGAAACCCAAGGTCAGGGCAACGATGTAAAAACGCTGATCAATCGATTGCAGGGACCATTGATCCGCTATGCCGTGCTGATCACCGGCGATCTTGAGCGCGCACGCGACGTGGTCCAGGACACCTTCCTGCAGCTTTGCTCCGAGAATCGCGCATCTCTCAATGGCCACCTGGAACCGTGGTTGTATACCGTCTGCCGAAACCGTGCGTTGGATGTTCGAAGAAAGGAAGGGCGCATGAGCCCGCTCACTGAAACCACCGCTGAAACCAGCAGTGACAGTCCTGACGCTTTGGTCAGCATGGAACAAACGGAGACACTGACCTCCTGCTCGGTCTCGTCCAGTTCGCCGAGTGCATAGGCCGTCAATCTGGGATCGTTCGGGTCGAGTTTCATTTGATCCTCCTTAGAACTTTTGAATTTACATGCGGCTGCGCGAGCATCGTCTGTCGAATTGTCTTCAACCCTGCATGGATGAGAAAGCCAACGTTGGTGACCGACAGGCCCGTCACCTGGCTGATCTCTTTGTAGCTCAGCTCGTTTTGAAACTTCAGCCGGAGCTACGCGGAACCCAAGAATGCTGACCCCTTTTCTGCCCAGGTGGAAATAGCTTCAGCTCCCTGGAAACCGGAACACCGGCTTGTAAAGATTGGACTCAAAGGGCGTGAAATCGCCCAGGGCAAGCGCCCGCCCAGCAACCTGGTGTTTCTGATCGATGTTTCCGGATCGATGCAGCCGCCCAACAAGCTGCCGCTGATCAAGCGGAGTTTGCCACTGCTTGTAGAGAAGCTGACCGAGAACGATCGCGTCGCCATCGTGGTCTATGCGGGTGCCTCCGGCTTGGTTCTGCCTTCCACAACTTGCGATCACAAAGCAAAAGTCCTGGCGGCGCTCGAGAATCTCGAAGCTGGCGGTTCGACGAACGGCGGCTCGGGCATCCAACTAGCTTATGACACGGCTATTGCGAACTTCATCAAAGGCGGAACCAACCGTGTGATCCTGGCAACGGATGGCGACTTTAACGTGGGTGTGACCAACCAGGGTGAGTTGACGCGTCTGATTGAAGAAAAAGCCAAGAGCGGTGTGTTTCTGAGCGTGCTCGGCTTTGGCATGGGAAACTATAAGGACTCGACACTGGAAAAGTTATCAGACAAGGGTAACGGCAACTATGCCTACGTGGACTCAGTAACGAACAGGGCTTTCATCCTGGGCCTCCTTGGAGCTGGGTCGATAACGACACCGCCGGACGGTAAACTCTCAGTTCTTTGCTAAAGCTCTAACGTTTCAGAAGACGTTTTCTTAGAGGAAACTTGCAATTTTCTTTTGAGAAGCTTGGAAGGCAGCTCAGGATGCCTTTCTCAATATGAAATCAACGTGCAGGGATTGAGAAGACTGTGGTGAATCGTGGAGGTGTTTTGACTGATTTCTGCGGGCGAGAATCTCTGGCGAGGCTTGGGAGATGCCGATGCTAACTTGACGCTCGATTCAGGAACTCGGAAATGCTCCTGAGAATCTCTGCATTGGGGCGGGCGTTCGGTTTGAGTTTCTTGGCCCAAGGCCTGCCTGGATGCAGATCGTCCCAGGAGGAGCGTTGTTGGTTGTAACGTCCGGCCCCAGGATCGCGGTTACCAAATCCATCGAGCTTGTGGTTCCAGAGCGGCGAGAACATCGAGATCAGGAGGGATTCTCCAAGCGGTATCCAAATGTCGTCAACGACTAGATAGCGGCAGCGAAAGTGTTCCAGCCTCAGATTTTTCGTCTGAGCGACCGAGTCCGAATGTTCGCGCAGACGGCGATACAACACGAAGCCAGCCGACTGGCCCAATCCATATCTCCCTTTTCGTGCGCCCAAGGGAACAGCCTTGCCAACGTAGATGGGTGTGGTCCACGGCTCGTTCAGATTTGCGTCTGAGATGCAGGAATAACCCGGAAAGTCTTCTGAATAGTAGAGCGCATAGACTCCCGCTCCGTTGAATGAGCCTGCAGGCGGCAAGGGCTCAACCGGTCGAAGAAGAAGGGCTTTAGCGACGCTTTCTCCCAGTCTCCGTTTATCGAGTGGATTATAGGGTTCTTGAGTCATGCGTGAGCCAATCGGTGTTTGCGCAGCACTACAGCAGATTCCGACAATACGGCCTTATTCTCCCCTCCGTGCCTGACCGAGGAGTTCGTGATGCTGGCTCCAACTCTCTTCTCACGAATGCAGTGCATACCCTCCAGTACTAAGCCGTGCAGTTCACCAATTTCGCCGAGCAACGATTCAGTGCGAATGTCGATACCCTGGATAATCGAGTTGCCAATGACAACCACGCCGACGCCTCCAGGGCTTAGTAGGCGCTTGAGAGCGTCCATGAAGCGGTATGAATCGTTGAAATAGGAAGCAACGTAGTTTGCCCAGCCTGGGCCGCCATAAGGACCATCGTCCAAGCGAGTCTCTCGAAGCTTCTTCAGAGTTTTCTGGAGAGACTCGTGCTCGAAACTCAGCTTCACCGGCGCCGCATCCCGAACGGTTTGCCAGTATTGTCCAAAATTATTCGTTTCGAGATGTTTTTGTTCCTTCGGTGATGAAATGAAGTTGAGCCAGTAGAGCTGTGGACGGGTGTTTCGGACGTAGTGATAGTTGTTCATGTAAGGCGGAGAAGTGATCATCAGATCCACTGATTCTGGCGCGACCGCGCTGTTGGCGCTAAAGAAATCGGCATTGATTACTTCACTTTTTCCCACTAGCTTTCCCCGCATTTCGTTCTGCAGCCAATACATGTCGGTCTGCATCTGAAGCAACTTCCCTAACAAGACCTGGTCAACATCCGCATCGTGAACCAAAGGTTTCCCCGCCGCTGGGCGCGACCCCAGACTCGGCTCGTATGAGTAGTTCGAGAAGCTCACCATGACTGCACCAAAGGCGGAGCCGAAGATATCAGCGAGCAAGGGAGACTTGATGGCGTTGATGAACGAGATTGCGTGGCGCACTTGTTGCAAGACCTTGGGGCTGAAGAACGGGATTTTGGATTTCAATGGCACTGCCGGAGTATCGGCAGGCAGACATGTCTTCCACCCGGACGACTTCTTGCGCAGTCTGTTTACCGCGGAGTCAAACTCCACCAGGTTGAGATCGAGGGCGCTGAGCTTGGCGCGTGCAGCCAACGCAGGATAAGGGTTAATTTCAAAGCCAATGGCGTCGTGACCTCGCAAAGCCGATTGGAGCAAAGTGGTGCCAACGCCGGAAAATGGGTCAAGGATTCGCACCTTCTTTCGATCGGTCAAATACATGGAGATGACGTCATCGACAAAAGACGTTGAATAGCCGGCAATCCAGGGGACCCAGCGATGGACAGGCAAGTTTTTGTTGTCACCAAAGGCCGGATCACGAAATGTCGCTTTACCGTTAGAATCACCCTTGACTCGAAAGTCAAACAGAGACAGCTGGCTGCTTCTTGCGGGGTATCCGATGCGACTCTCCGCTATTGCGTTCCAACCGGAGGTGTTTGTTTTTTTGTAACGACTCCGCTTCGGACTGGCCATTGATGGTTCTCCAAATACCCTTTAGGTTTCGCATTAGACACGTTGGGTTGTTTCGATTCGCTATGTGTAGTCAGAGTTCTAATACAACCGGGGTGCAGCGACCTTGGAATTCTCCTTTGAGAAGCGGCGATCGGACAGTAGTATGTCTTCTCGCAAAGAGAAATCCAAGATTGCCAGGATGCCTGTGATTTGTGGCTACCTCTTTGCGCACGGACAGGGTTTAGAATGGAGGACTTATGGCCTTTGGACGGCGAAGCTTATTGAAATCACTGGGACTGGCAGGCTTGGTAGGTTCCTGGCCGTTGGTGAAGCGAACCGAGGCCGCCAACTCCAGACGCAACGTGTATCAGGAACTCGGCATTCAGCCGGTATTGAATTTCCGCGGAACACACACGGTGATCGGTGCGTCGAAAGAATGGCCCGAACTGCACGAGGCCATGGGGGAAGCAGCGCGCCATTTTGTCGTGCTTGACGAACTGCAGGACAAGATCGGAGAACGGCTGGCCAAGCTGATTGGCAGTGAAGACGCCATGGTGACTACTGGCGCTGCGGGAGCGATCACGCTCGGAACCTGCGCAAGCCTGACAGGTTCGGATGCGGAGAAGATTCGCCGCTTGCCGGATCTCGCAGGAATGAAGACGGAGGTCGTCATCCAGAAGGTTCATCGCAACGGCTATGACCACGCCGTGCGCAATACCGGTGTGAAGATCATCGATGTTGAAAGTAAGGAGCAATTGCTCAATGCGGTGGGGCCGCAAACCGCGATGATGTACTACCTGGGGGGCTCGACGGGAGACTGGGCATGGGAGACACCCGTCCCGCTGGAAGAGTGCCTCTCCATTGCGCACAAAGTGGGTTTTCCGGTGTTGGTCGATGCCGCGAACATGCTGCCGCCCTGGGACAACCTGCAGAAGCTGGCAGCTCTGGGAACAGACCTCATCTGCACCAGCGGAGGCAAGCACCTGCGCGGTCCCCAGTGTTCCGGGATTCTGGCAGGACGAAAAGATCTGGTTCGCGCCGCGCGGCTGAACTCCAGTCCTCATTCCGATTCGTTGGGCCGTCCACTCAAGGTGGGACGCGAGGAAATGGTTGGGGTCTACTTGGCGGCTGAGAAGTATTCCCGGCTGGACTTCGCTGCCCTGGAACGGCAGTCGTTCGAACAAGCTGAGTTCTTGAGCCGCGAATTGAAGAAGATTCCGGGGATGGAAGTGAGTTACGAACCCCATGACCGCACGCGACGAGTGCATCGCGTCATCGCGCGCTGGGACGAAGCAAAGCAGAAATTGACAGTGAAGGAATGCGAGAAGCGGCTTATGGAGGGTCAACCCCGCATTGCTGTCTTGACACACAACTCCGGAGGACTGCTGTTCACGGTGTTCATGAATGACCCGGGTGATGAGAAGCAGGCTGCAAGGAGAATGAAGGAGATTTTTGGGGCTCGAGGTTAGGCAAGGACTGACTCCACAGTCTTAAGAGGGTCTTCACGGAATCGAGTGGGTGATTTGAGGCTTTTGGGGTACTCCGCCGTGAATGTTTGATCGACAGGCACGCTTGGTGAATCGTATGGCGCCGGTGGATAATCCGTGATCGAAGTGCACATTGTTTAGAGTTGGGGCAGCATGCAGG
>Ga0163150_10002032_pt1 | contig 32502 bp, 21 predicted proteins | sample OliLakLV19P2IB_FD_148628 | JGI IMG/M metagenome (GOLD analysis project Ga0163150, IMG submission 148628) | Freshwater microbial mat bacterial communities from Lake Vanda, McMurdo Dry Valleys, Antarctica - Oligotrophic Lake LV.19.P2.IB | ecosystem: Environmental > Aquatic > Freshwater > Lake >...
CAGACGCAGCGATCAGTAATGCTAGTAACCAGATAGGTATGATCGGACAAGCGGACCCGGCAAACGGTCTTCCTGATATCAACCGATTGGCCATCGATACGGTGATCAATACCCTTTCCGCCAAGAGCGCAACCGGTATTTTTGTTTTCGAATCCGATGGCGTCAATATCGATAACACCGGTGTCATCAGCGTTCAGCAAGTAAGTTTCAATTCGTCAACAAGCATGGTGACCGACGCAAACCTCGAAGACTTAGTCACGACACATGGCGATATCTATTTGCGGAGTGCCGTTGGCAGTATCGTGGTGAATCCCGGTACCGTGCCGATCGTACCAATGCTAGGTTTTGGAGTGAGTGCGGGTGGCACAGGCGATGTGACTTTACGGGTTGACGGAACGACCGGAGCCCCTGAGTCGGGTAATATCACCATCAATACTCAAGTTATTGCGGGCGACGATGTCAATTTAATTTCCGCAGTGGGGTGGATCGATGAAGGGAAATCGGAAGCACGCATCGTGGGCGATCATCTGACGATCATCGCAGGTAAGTATGCTCACTTGCACGATACGTTTGTCAATTCGCTCGATGCCAAGGTAGGAGAAAACGCAACGCTCAACAAAGAAGTGATGGGTGCAGATTTTCAAAAAATCAACGCCAACGCTAATGCCAAAGGGGCCGATTTTTTTAAAGGTCTTGACGCGAAGCCTACCGATGCTGATCTTCTTGACGCAATGCCTGATCAGTACCTATTCAATAAGAGTTTTTCGACGGGGTATGCACTTTACGTCGTTAATGTAGGAAAGGCATTGGATGTAAAGGGTATCACGGCAACCGGCCTGAATCCAAACGTCTATGTTGAAACCGAAGGCCTGTCTAATCTGTTGGTTTCCGGAACGATCCAGACAACGACGACGAACAACATTGAAGGTGGTATTGTTTTAGTGGCTGGCCAAGACCTGAGTTTGACGGGCAACCTTGTAACGATGCGGACGAGTAGCGATACGTTTACGCAACGGATCAATAACATTGGAATGGACGTTAACTACCTGAATGCCAGATTTTTCAACGGTGGAGAAGGAATCGAGGTCAACAATCCGGACAAGACTTCGACCAGGTTCGTTTTGAAGTCGACAGACGCTATCCTCACCAATTTTGAGCAGCATCAAAATCAACGTGTCGCGGTGCAGTTTGGTTCGGCAGGAGAAGCAGGCTTTATCGCAATCGTTCGATATGCTGACGGAGGGATCCAAACATTTGATGTTTCCGGTGAGCAAGGAGTACCAAAGAATTTGATTGCGGGCACTTTGACTCCTATCGAGAGCTTTCCGCAAAAGAATACTGCGAACACCGGAATTTTTACTCATTCGAAGCCCCTGTCCGACCCCTTTCTGCAAGCAAATCCAGAACTGCCGACGAGCGCCGCCATTCGTCGCGCTTCGGATTTCTTCTTGTTTGAAAACGGTTCGGCAGCTAATTCGGGCGACGTGAAAGACTTAACCGTGGAAACGGCAGCCATTTCCGACGTATTCTCGCTCGGTGATCCCGAGGGGGGCAGCATACTACCGCCGGGATTGCCGACGGTGATTCCACCATTTATCGCCGGTTTTGTGCCTACAAAACCGCTTGATCCACCGTTACCGACTTTGCCAGTAAGCATAGAGCTTCCGGTATCGATCGAAGCTACCACGCTTGTGCAGTTGTATCGCGTTGACTACGAAGACCTAGACCACGATGGTCAGCCCGATCAGAATGAGTTACCCAGTTCAGAGGATATTCTGAGCATGCTGACCGACGCGGAGAAATCCTCGAAAATTGAAGACGTCAAAGCGGCCGACGGTCGAACACCGACGCCCGAAGAGATCGACGCTAAGAAAAATCAATTGCGTTCAAACCCTAAAACACAAACGGGTGCTTACGCAATCGTAGAGAAAGATCATGACGGCAAAGAAGTTGTGCTGGAAGTATTTTCGGTTGGAGATTGGGACGAGAAGGTTAAGGAAGGTGGCGATGAGCTTCCGATCCAACCTATTCTTGAAGAGCTGCCGAAGCAGCCTGAAGCCGATAAGAAGCTGCCGACACCACAAGATAATTCGATGTTGCTGTGGCCAGCAAAGAAGACGTTGGATGAAACGGAAGAATTCGATGCGGATGCGATGTACGGCGAAACGAAGGTTTATACATCGCGGTTGGCATCGTCCGGATTGCTTCTCGGTTCGCTTTGGATTTTAAGGCAAACCGAAAAGTCCGATCAAGAGCCGACCGCTTCGCAGTCGCTCGAACTTGGAAGCACTGGGTTCAGCAGCCGCGACCGTCGACACCGAAGACTTGTGTCCAATTTAAAGCGTTAGATTAAAGCGTTAAAGACTACCTGAAAAATGTAGCGGAGAAATGTCATGGGAACTTGTCCCAAATGTAAGAGTTCGATCGAACAAGATGCAAAAGGTTGCCCGGCCTGTGGTGCTGTGTTGCCGATAGCATCGGATATAGCTGCGTCGGAAAAACCTGGGACATTGAATGTCTCGGATCTTTTTCCGATGAATGACAGCGTATCGGAAAAGGCGAGCACCGATAAAAATGCGCCCGATTTAGAGGCGACACTCGATAGCTTGCCGGAGTCCGATCTGCCGCCGGTGAGCGAGCCTAGCGACGGCACGGGGACGATGCACTTATTAGACAGCGATTCGCCAAGTTCCGCAGCCCCAGGTGAATCGTCAGGAACTTCCGAGACGCTTGAAGATCCCGAATCTCTGCGAAAATTAGCGGAGATTTCCGACGAAAGCTCGACCGTCGTACTCCCTCAATCGAGTGACCCCGATCAAACGAAGCAAACTTCTAGGACCGTGGGGTATTCCGAGACCGAGCTTCGAGATGCTCGAACAGGGAGGGTCAGCGGCGGATCGACCGCGATTTCGTCTGGTCAATTAAAGAAAGTATGGGAAGCGGCTATCGGTTCGTCCGGCAAGGACTCGAAGCAGTCGTTGCGGCATAGTCGCGCGGAAGCTTCCGATTCAGTGTTTCGGCGTGTTGCGACGCGGGTTGTCGCGGATGCGAACGCTTTGATCGAAAATCCAGACTATCAGATTAAAGATAAATTGGGCGAAGGTGGGATGGGGATCGTTTATTCGGCGGTTCAAACGACCGTCAATCGAATTGTCGCTCTTAAATCGATCCGCCAGGATAAGCGGACGAGCGACAAATCGAGAAACCAATTCTTTTATGAAGCAGAAATTACTGCCGATCTCGATCACCCGAATATTCCACCGATCTATGATCTTGCGACCACCAAAGACGGACTCTTATTTTATTCGATGAAGTTGATCGATGGTATCGAATGGCAAAAATTGTTAACGAAGAAAACCCGCGAGGAGAATCTTGAGATCTTTAAAAAGGTTTCCGATGCCGTCGCGTTCGCCCATTCGAAAGGCGTGATTCATCGCGACTTGAAACCCGACAACGTCATGCTCGGAAAGTATGGCGAAGTCTATGTCGCTGACTGGGGACTTGCCTATAAGCTCAACAGCAAACGACCATGTGATTTTGGCGGAACGCCTGACTACATGGCTCCTGAAATGGCGAGAAATCGTCATTCGAAGATTGGAAAGGCCAGCGATATTTATTTGTTGGGTGCGGTGTTATTTCAAGTTTTAACCGGTTCGGCACCGCACACTGGCAAAAAAGTCTTGGAACGCTTGGCTGCCGCCGAACGAAACGAAATCGCCCCTGCCAATACCGACGACACCTTATTGGAAATTGCGTATCGAGCGATGGCCACCGAGCCTTCCGATCGCTACGAATCTGTCGACGCATTTCAAGCAGCCATTCAAGAAATTCGACAGCACGAAGAGAGTATTACCTTAACACATCGAGCCGAGGAAGCAGTAGGATTGGCGATTTCGTCCAAGGACTACGACCGTTTCACGCGAGCTATCTTTGGCTATCGCGACGCCATCGAGCTCTGGGGTGAAAACCAAGCGGCAGTTCGTGGCTTGCAACGGGCCCGATTTGCTTATGGCCAATGCGCTTTCGATAAGGGCGACAATGACCTAGTTCTCCAAACGCTCGATCGAAACGTCGAATCAGAATCCAAACTTTACGATAAAGCTCTGAAGGCCAAAGAAGCGGTGCTACAACGCGAGGCTCGCTTTAAGACTTTGCGACGAACGTTTGTTGCTGCTTTGTTAATCTTTCTCTGTTCAATGAGCGTAGTGTCAATTTATGCCTGGAGTCAGCGAACGACCGCAATCAAAGAAGCGGCGTCAGCTAGGCAAAGCGAACGAAACGCAATAAAGCAAGAAGGGATTGCTGTAGAGAATGCGATAAAAGCCAACACGCAAAAAGGGATTGCCGAAGAGAATGCGATGGAAGCCATCAGGCAAACAGGGATTGCCGAAGAGAATGCGATGGAAGCCATCAGGCAAAAAGGAATTGCCGTAAAGAATGAGATGGAAGCCATCAGGCAAAAAGGGATTGCCGTAGAGAATGAGATGGAAGCCAAAAACCAAACTGAAATTGCCAAAAACCAAACTGAAATTGCCAAAAACGCCAAGGAGCAAGCTCAAAAGCGAGCGGCACAAATTCAACTCGGCGACTATCAATCGAAGCTCGGGCTGGCAAAATTGCAAGTCGAACGCTTTGATATCCAAGGTGCCAGTCAGTTGCTTGGCGAACTCAAAGGAATCGCGACGGAAGGATTTAACAACTTCGTACCGAAGCTTGATACATGGGGTTGGCAGCGAGTGAATATGCTGACCAACGCCGACCTGCCGCGACAAGAACTCGGTGGTAGTGTAACAGCGGTCGAATTTGCAAAAGGCAAGGGCGTGGGAATCGCTGGTACGGCGAACGGGACGCTCCAACTTTTGCGGTATGTCGACGGCAAGTTGACGATTGAATCTTCCGTGGATTATCCGCAGAGTACGATCGAAACGGTGGCCATCTCGCCGCAAGGTGATGAAGTCATTTTTTGCGTAAAATCGCAAGGGAAGAATCAGGTCCATGTTTGGCCACTCAACGCCGGCTCGAAGCCTCAAAAACTCGAGTCGACTCAGAACCGCGAATTTCAAACTTTTTCGTATAGCCCCGACGGAAACCATTTGATTGGCGGCATTAACGGTGGGATTTGGCATTGGACTCGAAGTTCAAATTGGATCACTCAAGCTTCACCGAAAGAAGTTCCCAAGATTCAAAACGTTCGCGGTCGATTAGCCAGTTTGCAATGGATCGACCAGAATAACGTTTTGGCAAATTCGATGCTCGATGGGAAGCCAACGCTTTATTCGATCGATCTTCAAGGCGGGGCGCAGTCGAGTCAGCTCGTCGAGCTGCCGGCTGAGATTGCCCAACAAGTAACAGCCGTTCAGGTATTGCCAGGTAAACGAATCTTATTCGGAATGTCCGATGGAAGCATGGTTTCTGGAGAATGGGAAACCAATGCAGTACCAACCGGAGAATCGCCAACTTCCCCGATTGGTAAGCTTGTTGAGTTGCCTCGAAAACATCGTACATCGATTAAGCATTTGATCGCCAACGCGGTGGGCGAATTACTTTCGATGAGCGACGAACCGGTGGCCCATGTATGGAATGTCGATTCGTCTGGCGCGATTACTTACGATTCCTATCTAACGGGAGCCCCGAGCGCAGAAAGTGCTACCAATCTTAGTCTTGCGTCCTTCATTGACGATAAGACGATCGTTGGCATTGACGAAGCTGGTGCCGCGATCGCTTGGGACGTTGCGCGCCAAAAGCAAAGAAGGCAATTAAATCGAATTTCGTCCGACGGTGTCGAGGAATATGCATCTCCGGTCGTCGGCGTCTTCAGTCGAGGTCAAAGCCAGCAAGTTCTTTCGGTAACTCAAGATGGTGTTGTCGATCTCTGGAGTCTGCTCGATGGCAGGACCATCAAGATCAACGAAATGCGTTGGAGTTATTTTGGTCACACGCCCGGTGCCGATTTTGTAGATTCTGCGATCGATATGAAAGCGGGGCTCGTTGTGACCTCCGCAAATTTGAAGAACGCGGAACGCCGCTATTTGGAAAATCCAGAACATAGCTGGGAGTTTTGTGTTTGGGATCAGAAAACGGGCAATATGGTTCGACGTTGGACGGAAATGACCGAAGAGAGCGTCGAGCCACGTCTTTCGATTCTCGAATCAGGTAAGCAGCTTTTGATTTCCAGCGGCAAAAATACGCGAATCGTAGACTTTGCAGGTAACCCCGTTTTTCAAACGGAAGAATTGGGAACCTACTTTGCAGTCCCGAATCCGGTCGATCCGTCCCAAACTGCGATGATCAAACGCTCGGGATACACCTGGCTTTGGGATCGAAAGAATTCGGCGGCATCGATGGAGAGTCGACGGCATCGATTTGTGCCCGACGACGAAAATGAAGATGGATTCCCACTCAAGGGTGCTTGGTCATCCAATGGCGAGCGACTGTATATCGTTTATTCCAATGGCATGATCTACAATTTTGAGAAGGATGAATACACACCGAGCCAGAGTTGGCCTCGAAAGAAGCTTTGGCAAGCTGAAAGTGGAACAACGGTTCGATCGAGATATCATTACGACGTTGATATCGCGATTGCAGATGGCGGTGATCAGAGCGAAACTTTGTACGTCAATACTCGAATTGGTGGAAATCGACCAGAGACACGTTTGACAGTAATAAAGTACGATCCGATTTCCAAACAATCTAGCGTAGTAGAATCGGAATCAAGGATCGAAGCGGGTGTTTTCTGGCTTGATGACTCCAACGGAAAAACGCCGCTCCTATCTGAGAAGCTCAGCAACCGATTCAATCTGAACGTAAAGAGTCGAGACAGTGTGCTTTCGCGAGTCAATGTTGGGCAGCATACGTTTGTATCGACACGTTCGGGCAAGGTCTATGATTTGACCGATAGTTCCCAGCAATGGGTAAGCTTGGGAAGAAATCAGCTCATCAGCGCTACGGCCGATCGTGACGGCAAAATGGTATGGACACTTCACAACGACGGGTCGATCTGGAATCTCGAACTGTCGGTGGAGAATCAGGGCGAATGGAAGCGAGTCGCTTGGTCAGCGGAGGATGCTCAGAAGATTGTACTCGCACCAGCCGGAGATCGGCTCGCGATACTCAGCAAAACCAACGCTCTTAGGATTGTCGATGTGAAAACTGGTAATACTCTTGTCGAACAAGCCGATGCCGCAACGTTTGTTTGGGATTCCGCCGATTTAATCATCGGTTACCGCGATGGAAAATTGGAGCGAATGAAGCCCGATGGTCGTGAGGCACTTGGAAGTGTCGAGATGGAAGCGGGATCGAGTTTGATTTCGTTGAATTTGTTCCATGAAGATTGGATCGATCCGAATCAACCGGCCAATCGATATCTGCTGGTTCAGACGGAAGACGACCAAGAAGGATTGCTTCAATTCGTTGCGTTGGATGGAAAGAACGAGAAGGTTTCGAATCCGCAATCGGTTAGCCAAGGTTTGCGTGTCGCAACTTCGCCGACCGATCCTGTTTTTGTCACCGGCGAGAATTCCGGAACGGTCTCGGTTTGGTTTGCTTCTCCAAAATGGGATCGAGTAGGAAAGCTGTTTGATTTAGAAGGGCATCGAGGGGCAGCCATCGAAACAGTGACCTTCAGCAATGACGGGCATACATTAGTTACATCCGACAAAAGCAATCGACTGCTCGGATGGTTATCGCAAGATAACTTCATGAAATAAGAAGTTTGCTTTTCGCTCCTAGGCTGTGAATTTATTCTGCGGACACGTAGCTGTGTCTCTCCGAGACGCAGAGACCCCGCAACTTCGTTGCGGGGTCAGTCTTGGAAAGTCTGACCTACATGATTTTTTCACAGTCTATCCGCGAATAGATTGCACGCGTAAGCTACTTTTGTAGACGTGGCGTAAGCTTCTAGCTTGCGTTTTTGACCACGCAAGCTGGAAGCTTACGCCACTTATTTTTCGATTGGTCTTAAGGGACGTATCGCTCCTGAACATTGAAATTTGCAATTCTGCTAAGATGAAGTGCGACAACATAAGGAGATGAGATATGGAACCGCAGCAATCATCGCAGAGTGAAACCAATTCGCAATCGTATGAAGAAGCACCGAGCCGTTCGAAGCTGCTCGATGAATTGTTAGAGTCGACCCTTTCGCAGCGCGGGAAGTCGCTTTTGGGTGAAGAGTGGGAACTGCTTCGGGAGATTGCGAATAAAGCCGACCAAGATGGCGTTAATTTCGTTGAGATCGCGACGCAAATTATCGAAGCTTTTTTGTTTCAGCGATTTCCGAAAACACTTTCTAATCAAGCCAGCTTGCATCGGATGAGCGAAAACATCGCACAGACGCTTTGCGAAGATCCAACATCGAAGCAACGGCTCACGGAGTTTGTGCAGCATTTGCGAAACCCGAATCGCGGAGAATAAAGTGTCGCAAGAAACGCACGCGTTGATTGAAGAGGGGCGGGCTTTAGTTCGATCGCTTGCACTGCGGATATTTCGCAATGTTCCGGTCAAGGTCGATCTGGAAGATTTGATTGCCTATGGCGAGCTGGGTTTGGCGGAAGCAGCTCGCGATTTTGAACCCGAACTGGGGAATCAATTCAGTACCTTTGCCTTTTATCGGATTCGCGGGGCGATCTACGATGGCATGGCCAAGATGACTTGGACAAGTAGGGCACGTTATCGCCGTATCCGATTCGAAAGCATGGCCCATGACGTATTGGAGTCCGAGCGCGAGTTGGATGACGGCAAAGCCCATGCGGCGCAGGAAAGCGGCCAATGGTTCGCCAGGGTCACCGAACGGTTAGCCATGGTCTTTTTGGCGGGAGACGGCGACGAAGAATCGAACCCGCTCAACGCGGCGGTCGATCCGGGAGAAGCCGCTCCAACCCGCTTAATTCATCGGGAAGCCAGCGAAAAACTGCGGTCGATGGTCGATCGCCTGCCAGAATCGGAACGCCGGTTGATCAATTATGTCTATTTTGAAGGATTGACGCTGCAAGAAGCTGGAATTCGACTTGGTTTTAGTAAATCATGGGCTAGTCGACTTCACGCAAAGATTTTGGAACGGCTGGCAGTCGATATGCGCCGTCTCGATCTTCATGATTAATCACCGAGGTAGAATTCGCCGATGTCTCAACCTGCATTATTGGATTTTGATGCACTCGCTGCCCCTATTTCCCAAGAGCATCCTTGGGGTACCCCCTTCGAATCAGGTGAAGATACCAGTCTAAGCTTGGCCTTCAACGAACTTCGTCCTTTGACGCCGATTGCGAGGCGCATTGAAGCCAAACGCTTTGAATTGTCGGGCATGGGCCCTAGGGACCGTCAAGAAGCCTTGACGCATAGTGAAGGCCAGTCGGATGGACCGCAAGCGGATCCGAAGTGGAAACGTATTGCTGAGCTGTCGATCGATATATTAACCAAATACAGCAAAGACACGCGTGTCATGGTTACGCTCATCGAGTCGATGATGCGATTGCATGGCTTACCTGGGTTGCGTGACGCCTTCAAGGCGTGTTCGATGTTGCTCGATCGATTTAAACTCGACCTCTATCCGGCCCCAGATAAAGACGAAAACGGAAAAATAATAGGCGACGCGCACTATTGCCTGGTGTTCATCGGTCGAATTTGCGAATCGGAATTGAACAACGTCAAAGCCGCCATCTATCAAGCCGAAATTTTTGAAGACTATCCTGGATTGAGTTGGCTATCGCATATCTCTGCTTCGAACTTAGAGAAGCTTCCGAGCGAAGAACGCGAGGAAGCAGTTCAATCAGGTGAACTAACTCTGAATGCATTCGCGTTGGCGCTCAATGATATAACCGAAGCCAGCAAGCTAACCGACTTTGATACGCAGATTACCGAGGCCCTGTCCGAGGCAAAGCAATTCGATAGTCTCCTGACCGTTCACAGCAATACGCAAGTCGGTATCAACGGCATTCTTGATGGACTTACAAAACTACAACGTTGGTATAGGGGGTTTGTGGAAGATCGGTTGAAAACTCTAGCGCCTCTCGAAGAAACTGGCGCCGATGCTCCGGAAGGAACCGCTGCGGCTACCACAGGCGGTGCATCACCACTCTCCGGCGTGATTGCCAATCGAGAACAAGCCCTAAGCGGCCTACTTCAAGTAGCCAGTTTTTTCCGAAAAACGGAGCCGCATTCGCCGATTTCCTATGCCCTCGAACAAGCCGTTCGCTGGGGAAAAATGCCGCTACCAGACTTGCTTCGAGACCTTGTGGCCGACAATAAGGTTCTCAGCGAAGTCTATCGGCGAATGGGAATTCTAGAAAAAGAAGAAAATTCTGATAGCAAAAAGTAGCAAATCACTTTTGGTTCTGTTATTCTGAGCCTGAATGCAGCTATTTCGTTAGGTGCAAGTCCTTTGCAGGCTCAGTTGCAGGTTCAATGAATCGGTTTTAGTTCAACATTCAGGAGATGTTATGAGTTCCGTACATAGTAAACTTGGCCGCGTTCGAAAGCCTCGCGTCCACATCGAATACAAAGTTGAAACAGGCAACGCGACGGAAAAGAAGCACTTGCCATTTTTGATGGGAGTTGTCGGTGATTTTTCAGGTAACAAGCCGACTAGTGATTTGAAGCCGTTGCGCGATCGCAAGTTTGTCAACATTGATCGCGACAATATCAACGATGTCCTCAAGAGCATGACTCCCGGTTTGAATTTAGAAGTAGAAAACACCTTGGCCGGTGACGGTTCAATGATGAAGGTCAATCTGAAATTCGAATCGATGGAAGATTTCAGCCCAGGCAAAGTCGCAGAGCAGGTTACGCCTATCAAAAAACTGCTCGATGTTCGCAATCAACTCAAGGACTTGCGTTCCAAGATTGATGTGAGCACCGACTTGGAATCGACGCTTGAACAAGTTCTCAAGAATACGGAAAACGTCGATAAATTAGCGGGTGAATTGGGAATCAATAAGGAAGGCGAATAGCCTTTTTTTCTTGCATCGTAAACAACGTCGAAAATTTGAATTAGCAATCAATTAGCGAAGAAGGTTTTGAAATGGCCGAAACTAACGAACAAGTATCTGCGGAAGCCCAGACCACAACGACCGAAGCCAAAAAGGGCTTTTTGGAAAAGGCGATTAAAGCAACCAAGCAAACCGAACGCACTCGAGCCGAAGACTTGTTGCGCAATTTTACTCAACAAGCTTTGCAAGGAACGGTGACTTGGGACAAGAGTCTTGCGCGTTCGATTCAGAATGCAATCGATGCGATCGACGAAAAGATTTCAAAACAGCTTAGCGCTGTCATGCACCATCCAGACTTTCAAAAACTGGAAGGTTCGTGGCGAGGCTTGGGCTACCTTGTGATGAATTCGGAAACCGGAACGGATCTCAAATTGCGGGTGCTTAACACCACCAAACGCGATCTCCAAAAGGATCTTGAAAACGCCGTCGAATTTGACCAGAGCACGCTCTATAAGAAGATTTACGAGCAAGAGTTTGGCACTCCCGGTGGAATTCCCTACGCATCCTTGGTCGGTGATTTTGAATTCACTAAGCATCCCGATGATATCCAAATGCTTCGCAATCTTTCGACGGTCGCAGCGGCGGCTTTCTGTCCGTTTATCGCATCGGCCGGTTGCGAAATGTTCGGGTTTGATGATTGGACGGATATGAACGTCCCTCGCGATATTAAGAAAATCTTCGACTCCCCGGAATATAACGCCTGGAAGAGCTTCCGAGAAACTGAAGATTCTCGCTTCGTCACGTTGACGATGCCGCGCACCCTAGCTCGATTGCCGTATGGTGCTAACACCAAGCCAATCGATGAGTTTGCCTACGAAGAGGTCGAATTGGGTCGAGACGGCAAACCGAAGACGACCAATCATGACGAGTATTGCTGGATGAGCACGGCCTACGTCATGGGATCGCGCTTGACCAATGCGTTTGCCGAATACGGTTGGTGTACCGCTATTCGAGGTCACGAAGGGGGAGGCAAGGTCGAAAACCTTCCGACTCACATTGTCAAAGCCGAAGATGGCGATATGGAAGTAAAGTGCCCGACAGAAGTATTGATCCCCGATCGCCGCGAGAAAGAAATCAGCGATTGCGGTTTCCTTCCACTGTGCCACTACAAAGAGACCGACTACGCCGTCTTCTTCGGTGGACAAACAACGCAGAAGCCAAAGCTATACGAAGGGAAAGATGGCGATGCAGCGACCGAGAACGCTGCCATCAGCGCTCGCTTGCCTTATATCATGGCTACCTCGCGAATCGCTCACTATTTGAAAGTTATCGCGCGCGATAAAATCGGTTCGTTCATGGAACGCGACGAATGCGAAAAATGGCTTAATGAGTGGATCACCAACTACAAGACGGATGATCCGAATCCCAGCCAAGAGACGAAAGCCAGAAAGCCGTTGGCGGCCGCAGAGATCAAGGTTACTTCCGTACCCGGTGCGCCAGGATCGTACAACGCAGTTGCCTACTTGAGACCGTGGCTTCAATTCGAAGAATTGACCGCTTCGCTGCGTTTGGTTACCAAGATTCCAAGCGGTAACAAGTAGTTCCTGGCTCCAAACCGCCGAAAGAAATTGCGATGAGTTCGTCGGAGTCGATTGGTGAGGAACCCTCCGAGTCGGTCTATACCCATGTTCTGCCTGCGGTTCCTTCGCCGCCAAGTTCGTTGCTTGGCCAAATTTTATCGCAAAAGAAATCGGCGGACGAAGAGGGCGGTTCGTCGCCGGGCGGGACTCGAGAGACTCACCACCATTCGAGCTTAGACGATTTTCTGTCGGCCAGCGACGATGCTTCTCGACTGCGACTTTGGTTTGGCGAAGACCGGCTTCGAAAATGTTTGGGTGATAAGAGCGATTGGCTTGTCGAGCAAATCGATCGCGACATTGCCAAAATCGATTGGTTGATCGAATCGCAACTCAGCACCATACTACATCACCCGTTGTTTCAACAGCTTGAAGCTTCGTGGCGCGGTATCGAATACTTAGCCGACAAGCGCGATCAGTATTCCGATTCGCGAATTGTCATTAAGTTGCTTAACGTCGGTTGGTCCGAACTGAACCGGGACTTTGACGGAGCTACGGAATTTGATCAGAGTCATTTTTTTAGAAAAATCTATGAGGAAGGGATGGGGCAGGCGGGTGCCGATCCGTTCTCGGTTTTGCTGGCAGATTACTATATCCATCCCCGACTTTCACGCGAACATCGATACGATGACATGAACATCTTGCGGGGGCTTGCGCAAGTTGCGGCGGCATCCTTTTGCCCCTTGATCACCAATGCTCATCCGTCTATGTTTGCCGTCGATCGCTTTTCCGATCTCAAAAACAGTATCAACCTTTCGTCGTTGCATGCCGGACTCGATTTTTTTGCGTGGCAACGTTTTCGCGAGATCGAAGACTCTCGTTTTGTAAGTTTAGCCTTGCCGCAAATGCTGATGCGGCAACCCTATCGCGAGAATTTCGATCATGGTTTTCCGTTCACCGAGAGAATTGTGCAGTCCGATGATTATCTTTGGGGTGGGGCCGCGTATGGGATGGGCGAAGTTTTGATGCGAGCCTTTGCCGATAGCGGATGGTTTGCGAATATTCGGGGCGCGCAGCGAGGCATCGAAGGTGGTGGCGTGGTGACCGGACCAGCTTTTGATCCGTTTGCCACCGAGCCGCACGAAAATGCACCTCGAGCCTTGACCGATATGGTATTGAGCGACGAGTTCGAGCGCGATTTATCGGGGGCTGGATTCTTGCCGATGTGTGCCTGTAAAGATATGTCGCTGGCCGCTTTTTATTCGGCGACCTCTGCCCAAAAACCTAAGGAATATGATACCTTAGAAGCGACCATGAGTGCTCGCTTGTCCACAATGCTTAACTACATGCTGTGTGTATCGCGTTTCGCTCATTATTTGAAGTGGATTGCCCGCGACAAGATCGGTAGCTGTGGAACTCCTGAGGAGCTCCAAGATATTTTGCAGCGATGGGTTACCGATTACGTGTCGCCGGACAAAGACGCCAGCGCCACCACACGACTTCGCAAGCCACTTTTAGAAGCAGAGATAAAGGTAATGTCGATTCCAGGTAGAGCAGGGGAGTATCAGTCGATCTTTCATTTGGTGCCCCATCATGAACTCGACGATATGCGTGTCTCCATTCGCCTCGATACCAAACTGATTCCACCACGCTCCTAGATCAATACGAGTGCACGATTTTTATGGATGTAAATAGCCTTTACCAATCAGGTCAACTAGCCGAAGCAGTTACAGCGGCTTTTACGAAAGTCAAAGGTAGCCCGGCGGATGTCGGCGCTCGGCTTTTTCTGGCGGAGTTGCTTTGCTTTCAAGGCGACTGGGAGCGAGCCGAAAAACAATTCGATGCGGCCGCCAAGCAGAGTCACGACGACGGTTTTTTTGCCCTCCTCATTCGTCAACTCATACGCGGCGAGATTCTTCGTGAACAAGTCTTTGCCGAGGGGCGACCGCCGCAATTGATCGGCGAACTACCTCGAGATTCCGCCCTCCAATTGGAACTCTGCGTCGCGCTTCGAGACAAACAAGTAAGCGATGCTGAAAATTTGGTCACTGCCGCTCAAGAAGCCAGACAACCTGTAAACGGCGTTTGCAACGACCAGCCTTTCGATGACATCCGAGATCTCGATGATCGAATGGCAGGGATTCTTGAAGTGATTACGGCGACCGGCAAGTACTACTGGGTTCCTTGGCAGTCGGTGAAAACGCTCGAATTCGCCAAGCCTGAACGCCCTTCCGATTTGATTTGGCGCAAGGCATCGATCGATGTCGAAAATGGTCCCGAAGGCGAAGTCTTTATTCCCGTTCGTTACCCATTTCCGAACGCCGATGGTTGGGATGACCAGTTGCGACTTGGTCGGGCGACTACATGGGGCGGAAACGAGCAAAGTGCCGTCATCGGATTGGGGCAACGAATGCTTCTCGTCGGTGACGAAGCCAAGGGTTGTCTTGAAATCGATACCCTTTCCATAGCCGACGATTCCTAGTTTCGCGTACGGAAAAATCATTCGTTTATTCCGCAATTTAAGCAATCGATCGTTTTCAGTGAATTGAATCGTTATGAGTCGAATTCGGCCAGACCAACTTTTGGTGCCATCGCTGCTGGACCGTCTGTTGGACGATGAACCGGATGCTTTGCAAGAACTGCCACGATCACGGTCGCAGCGGTTGAGCGATTTGAAGTTGAGCGTCCGCCGCGACTTGGAATACTTGCTCAATACGCGGATATGTCTGCGAGAGCTTCCCGAAGATAGTGAGCAAGTTAAAACATCGGTTCTCAACTATGGCATTCCCGATTTTAGCGGCATCGCGATGGGTTCACGCGAACAGCAAGAAACGTTGCGAAGTCGCGTCGAGGACGCCATACTTCGATTTGAAACGCGATTCAAGCACGTGCGAGTGGAGTTAGTTCTCGACGCCGATAGCCGATTGCAGCGGATGATTCGCTTCCGCATCGATGGCGTCTTACATGCTGAACCGGCTCCAGAAGCAGTTACCTTTGACTCATTCGTGACACCGACCATCGGTCAATTTCAAGTGCGAGCGACCGATATATGAAAGATCCGTTGCTCGATTTCTATGAACGCGAACTCGGTTTTATTCGCGAAGAAGGACGCGAGTTTGCTCGCCGATACCCTAAAATCGCGGGGCGCTTGCGGTTATCGGACGCCGAGAATGTCGAAGATCCACATGTCTCGCGAATGATCGAAGCCTTCGCTCTCTTGTGCGCTCGATTGCGCATTAAGATGGAAGACGAGTTCCCGGAAATATGTCACTCGCTACTGCAAGCCCTCTATCCACAGTACCTGGCCCCGATTCCGCCGATCGCAATTTGCCAGTTAAAGTTGACCGATATCTCGCTGAATGTCCCATCAGGACGCTTTCATCGGCGGGGACAACGGATGGAAACGGAAGCCGTTGACGGAGTCCAATGCGAATTTCGGCTTTGCTATGACACTCAAGTATTGCCGCTCGAGATCCAGTCTGCCGAGTACCTCGATCATCCCTTGCCATTTGAAGTCGAACCTTCCTGGAAGAACAATGTCCAAGCCGCCATTCGCGTGCGGTTGAAAAGTCAATCGGAAAAGCTGCCGCTACACCTGATGGACTTTACACATCTCCGATTGTATCTCGGTGGCTCGACCGCATTGGGCAGCGAACTCTATGAAGCTTTTTTCCGCGATGCCGTTGGCGTTACCCTCTATACGCCACAGAATCTGCGTGGGAATTCGGTGCCCGGTGCTGCGATTCGACCCGTAGGCTTTGGTGATGGTGAAGGCTTGCTCGAAGAGGATTCACGCACGATCAAGGCCTATCAGCTACTGTGGGAATTTTTTGCTTCGCCGGAAAAATTCCGATTCGTCGACATCAAACTCGACGACGTTTGGGCCAAGACTACGACTGGGGCTGAGTATGTGGACTTAGTAATTCTGCTCAGAAAAACGAATCCGACTGTTAAGCGCGAACTTCGCGATGATACGTTACGACTGAGCTGCTCGCCGATCATCAACTTATTCGAACACCGCGCCGAGCCATTTCGGATTACCGGCAATAAAACCGAGTATCGGATCATCCCCAGTGCTCGAAAACCCCATGGAATGGAAGTCATTTCCGTCGATCGTGTCTCGGCATCGAGCCCTGGTGGTGAAGAGCAGCGGAAATTCAAACCATTCTATTTGCCAAGCCATCATCAGCAGTCTCAGGAAGAAGAGATGTTTTGGCATAGTACCCGTCGCCGCCGATTGTCGGAAGAGGCCGAAGGCGATCGCGGTACAGAAGTCTATTTGACGTTGGTGGATTTGCATTCCCAGCCACAACCCTTGTCGGAATGGACGCTGCATGTGACGACGACCTGTTGCAATCGAGACTTGGTGTCGAGACTTCCATTCGGTGGAGGACGCCCTCGAATTACCTTGCGCGATGCCGGTGGTGCGATTACGGTTGAATTGCTGACCCCACCGTCACCCACACTCCGGCCGGTAAGTCCTGACGAATACTATTGGCGACTGATCTCGCATTTGGGACTAAACCATTTAACTCTGGCAGACAACAAGAATGGAGCCCAAGCCTTACGTGAGATTCTTGCACTTTACAATCCGAGCGATAGCGATTCGACGAAACGGGCTATTCAATCTGTCGAATCGGTGAGCTATAAACGTTCGGTCGGAAGACTGAGCGGAGAATTTGGTTCTGGTTTTTGCCGTGGGATCGATGTCGATGTGGTCGTGGACGAAGAGCGATTGGTGGGAATGGGACCGTTTTTGTTTGCGACGATTTTGGATCGATTCTTTTCGCTCTTTGCGACCGTCAATTCTTTTACACGATTGACCGTTCGCAGCCGTTCGGGAAGCGAACCGCTCTTTGTTGGCAAAGCGCGTGCGGGCGACCGTTACTTGTTATAAGGGGCAAAGAAAATATGGCGAGAAAGCAAGAACTTGAGTCGCATCCGGCAGGAAAGGTAAAGGAAGTCAACTTCTATCAGTTGATGCGTTCAATCGAGCGTGAAGCCGGACTGCAACTGGGCGGCGACCTCAAGTATCAGCAAGAACCGGTTATCCTGCGTGCCGATCCTGACGCTCAATTTCCAGCGACCGAAGTCGCCTATTGGAACAGTCAGCAAGAACCGCCCGAAGTGATCGTCTCGTTTTTTGGTTTGTTCGGACCGTCCGGAGCGTTGCCGCAACATTACACGCAATTGCTCGCCGATCGCGCTCGCATTAAAGATTATGCACTGCGCGATTTTTTGGACATGTTTAATCACCGGTTGTTGTCATTCTTCTATCGGTGTTGGGAAAAACATCAGTTTCCGATCGCCTACGAAACCAGTCGTGCGGCGGATCGCGAAGACCGCGTTACCGGCGCTTTGCGCGGTCTCGTCGGTTTGCGGACCGAAGGATTGTGGGATCGACTGAGTGTTCCGAGCAGCGATTTCCTCTTCTTTTCAGGACACTTCGCCAACCAGCGACCGACGGCCAGTGCCATTCGCTCGATGATCCAGTCCGCTTTCAATGTGCCGGCCCAGGTCGAGCAGTTTGTTGGGCAATGGATGTACGTTCCGATCGCCGAGCAAACACGCTTAGGCTCACATCCACTCGGGTTTTCGATCGGCAATCAATTGGGAGTTGAAGCTTTTGCCGGACAGCGGGTCCGCGATTTTGAAAACAAATTCCGTGTTCGCATCGGGCCGCTCGGTTTTAATCGGTTCTTGGAATTTAATCCCGACCGCCCCAAACTGCGCCAAATTTTCGATTATATTCGCCTGTATGTTGGTCCCCAGTATGACGTCGACTTGCAGGTTATTTTGAAACGCGACGAAGTCAAAACAACACAACTGGGTAATCGTCAGACAGCCAACTTGGGTTGGAACACTTGGTTAGGCGACTGGACGAAACCGCATGACGCTGCTGACGCCGTGTTTCAATTGCCAGATGTTATATGATGCGGCAGCAACCGCGATTTTCGTTATTGAAGTATCGTAGAACTCTCTTAGAAAGCAACGAGCAAGATTATGGTTCAAGTCGATCTTTCCAAGCTGTTTGACCGGCTCAGTCCTTTGAGCAACTCGACAATAGATTTAGCCATCGCGACGTGTGTCAAGCGAACCAACTACAACGTCGAACTCGAACATTGGCTCATGGTGTTGGGCGACTCCGCCGACTCGGATTACATTCGAATTCTAGAATCATTCGAAGTTGATCTCGGTCGACTGAAAGCCGATTTGACGAAGTGTCTCGATCGATTAAAAACCGGCAATTCGAAATCGCCATCGCTCAGTCCAGATGTTGTGGAACTAGCCACCGAAGCTTGGACGCTGGCTACGATCAACTACTCTGCCGGCCAAATCAGGACCGGACATTTACTCATCGCCTTGCTCTTGAATGAATCGCTAAAGCGGGCGGCGCTTGGCGCATCTCGGCAATTCGAAAAAATCAACGCCGAAGCCCTAACTAAGAACTTCGTCGAGATTTGTTCCGGTACGTCCGAGGATCGTGAGTCAACGAATCTTGTCAATGCTGCCGCCGAACCATCCGCCCCTGGCGGATCGCAACGCCGCAATACGCCATCTTTAGATCAGTTCACGATCGACTTGACCGCTCGAGCACGTGAAGGAAAGATCGATGCCGTCCTGGGACGCGATACCGAAATCCGCCAAGTCATCGATATTCTGACACGTCGTCGTCAGAACAATCCGATTCTAACGGGTGAGGCTGGCGTCGGCAAAACTGCCGTCGCTGAAGGATTTGCGCTTCGAATTGCCTCCGGTGATGTGCCGGCTCCGCTCAAAGATGTCGCCCTTCGCACGCTCGACTTGGGACTCTTGCAAGCCGGTGCCGGGGTCAAGGGTGAGTTCGAAAATCGACTGAAATCGGTCATCGACGAAGTTAAATCGTCGCCCAAACCGATCATCCTTTTTATCGACGAAGCGCACACGCTGATCGGTGCCGGCGGCGCCGCTGGACAAGGTGACGCCGCCAATCTTCTCAAGCCGGCACTAGCCCGTGGCGAATTGAGAACGATCGCCGCAACGACCTGGGCCGAATACAAAAAATATTTCGAACGAGACGCCGCGCTCGCCCGTCGGTTCCAAGTCGTCAAAGTTGAAGAACCTTCCGAGGCTGTCGCCATCGAGATGGTGCGTGGCTTGACCAAGACACTTGAAAAACATCACAAGGTCCACATCCTTGAAGAAGCGATCATCGATGCGGTAAAATTATCTAGTCGCTACATTAGCGGTCGGCAATTGCCCGACAAAGCGATCAGCCTAATCGATACCGCGTGCGCTCGAATCAACTTAAGCCAAAGTTCGACGCCGCCTGCCCTTGAAAATGCTCAGCGCGAACTTGCCCAGTTAAAACTAGCTCGTGAGATTCTCGAACGCGAAGCAATGACAGGCTCGGACCATGTCACGCGTCTGGCCGAAATTCAAGGTGAAGTCGCTGGCCTAGAGACACGTTTGACCGAATTGAAAGAGCGTTGGGATAACGAACGAGCCATCGTTGCCGATGTACACCAATTGACTGCGCAGTTGCACACCGCTCAAACGCCAGCTGCCGCAGCGACTAACAATTCTCCAGCGGCGGCTGCGAATGCTCCGACTTCCACTGATGGCATCGCACCGGCCGCTCCTTCAACGCCTGCCGCACCTCCGGCGACTCCCGAACAGATCGCCGTCTGGAAAGGCCAACTCAACGACCGCCGACAGTCACTTCTCAAGCTCCAAGGCGAATCGCCACTGGTCCATCCGTTCGTCGATCGCAATGCGATTGCCGAAACGGTAGCCGCGTGGACCGGTATTCCTGTCGGACGGATGGTAGCCGATGAAATCAAAACAGTCCTCAACTTGCATGATTTGATGGAGAAGCAAATCGTCGGTCAGTCGCATGCGCTCAAACGAATTGCTCAAGCGATCAGTACATCAAGGGCTCAACTCAACGACCCACGAGCGCCGATCGGCGTATTCTTATTGGCAGGTACCAGCGGCGTAGGCAAAACCGAAACCGCCATTACACTTGCTCAGTTGCTTTACGGCGGCGAGCAAAACATGACCGTCATCAATATGTCCGAATTCAAAGAAGAGCACAAAGTCTCGTTGCTCATGGGATCGCCGCCTGGCTACGTCGGTTATGGCGAAGGTGGTGTATTGACCGAAGCGGTGCGTCGCAAGCCGTACAGCGTGATTTTGCTCGATGAAATGGAGAAGGCGCATCCTGGCGTACAAGATGTTTTCTATCAAGTCTTTGATAAGGGGACGATGAAGGATGGCGAAGGACGCGACATCGATTTCAAAAACACCGTCATCATAATGACCTCGAACGCCGGTACAGATGTCATTAAGAGCATTTGCAGCGATCCCGACACGACGCCCGAACCAGAACCTTTTATGGAAGCGATCTTTCCCGAGTTGTTAAAAACATTCAAACCGGCATTTCTCGGACGCTTGACGTTGATTCCCTACTACCCGCTAGCCGAGCATGTGATCCGCAAGATCATCGGACTGAAATTAGGCAAGATCGGCAAGCGATTAGCGGACAACTACAAAGCCAAATTCAACTATACGGATGACTTAGTTCAGTTGGTCGCTGATCGATGTAAAGAAGTCGATACTGGTGCTCGCAATATCGACCACATCCTGACACGATCGCTGCTGCCGGACTTATCAGCCAAAATGCTCGGGCGGCTCGCCGAAGGCAAATCGATCACAAGTGTAACTGTTACCATCACGCCAGAACAAACCTTCGCCTTCGAAATTGAGTAGTACGTTTGGCAAACCTCAACTTTAGGAACGGGTCAATAATAACTTCAGCTTTTTCTAAAAATCGGGTGGGACGCTCTGAGTCTTCGAAGGGCGTTTTAACGCTCGTTCCCAGGCTCTCGCCTGGGAACGCACTGCTTCGGAGGCTCCGCCTCGTACACATGCGGAAGTTATTCTTGACAGCTTCCTTAGAGCCGATCGTGTGGTTTGCCGGTCCTCTCGTCAAGCCATTTAAAATAATTCCAAAAAATCACGCAACGGATTGCGAAAGGAAACGAGAACGGTAGTGTGCAGCAAACGACTGCGAAATTAAAACAGCCTGACAGGACTTTGAGGATCCATCAGAGCTGAAAATAAACCTCCTCAATAAGGAACTGAATCGTGGCCATATATATGAAATTTGAAGGAATCGACGGCGAAGTGGTAGAGAAAACACATGAAAAGTGGGTTGAAGTTCATTCGGTACAGAACGGAGCCCATAAAGGTGGCTCAGGTCAAACCGGTTCTCAGCGCGTTGCCGGCGTTACGATATTCGAAGATATCGTCATTACTAAAAACACGGATAAGACGACCCCAAAATTGCTCAAGGCGATGGCCGTAGGCACGTCGTTTGACAAAGTGGAGATTCACTCAACGGTGACGACCGATAGCGGACCACAGGTTTACTTGTCCTACGAACTGAAGAACGTCTACATCACGTCGTATAACATTTCCGGTGCAGGCGAAGGCCGAGCGATGGAAAGTGCCGCATTGAATTACGAAGAGATCAAGATCGAGTACTTCCCAGTCGACGCCAAAGGCAAGAAGGGTGGCGGCATCGATTTTGCTTGGTCGGTTCCAAAAGGTAAGAATGCCTAGTGGCTCGTCAAAGTTGCGAGCAATGCGAAAGCAACCCAATCGCGCTCTGGCCCAGCCAGTGCGATTGGAAACATAATCGGCGCGGCGCAAGCCGCCCGGTGCATCTGTGAGCGGATCGGCGCTAGCCGCCGGTTCCCCAACACCGCAAGTTAAACAACACATCATCAATCGCTACCATCGCTTTCGTTTGACCGTTAGCCGTAGGCGTACGCAATCGCACGTACGCCTTCGGCTAACGGTTAAACAATTCAATCGACGGACGATTGCTTTTTAAACCATTTTTTCCCAATTTTCCAAAACCCGATTCGAGTACGGACGGTCGCTTACCGAAGCCACCTCTCCTCGTTCGTAGAATTTGATTTCGATTTTTCATACATGGGTACTCGACCAAGTTCGAGCGGCAAAGGTACCATGCGATGAAGGAGTACGCTGTCCATGACGAAACGACTGCTGGAACTTGAGCCGACGAGTTTGTTTGGCGACGAGTCAATATTGACGTTCCTTTCAGGGCGCGAAGAGCTTTCGCGACCGTTTGACTTCATGCTGACGATCGCCTCGACCAATGACAAGCTCAAACCCGAGCAGGTAATCGGCCAACCGTTAGCGATCCGAATCAATCGCGGGGAAAACGAGCCCCGCTACATCCATGGCTACATCAGCAGTTTCTGGGCAGGGAATAAAGTTTCAGATAAATCGGGGTTGAAAATCTTTCGCATGTACCGCGTCCGCATCGTCCCGTGGCTGTGGTTTATGGCACGAGCCTCACGCTGTTTTGTTTATCTTCCAGAGAAGGCCGAAAAATCGATTCAGGAAGTACTCGGCGAGGTAATCAAGCGAGTCAAGTCGTACGGGCACGTCGATCCCAAAATAGAATCAGGCAACGCCAAAATTCTTAGTAAGCGCAAGGTCGAGCACTGTGTTCAGTATCGCGAAACAGATCTGAGCTTTCTGTCTCGAACGCTCGAACGCTATGGCATCTTCTACTATTTCAAATTTGCCAACAACCAGCATACCGTGGTGCTCTCCGATCAGCTTAACTATCCCAATGCCGTTGAATCAGAAGTGAAGTATCCGCACGACGCGGATACCCACAGTGGCGAGGACGAGATTACCAGTTGGGATCATGCGTACGAGTTCGTGTCGGGGAAATGGGAACATACCGACTATGATTTTACCCATCCATCGACAGACCTTCGCACAAGCTCCTTGAAGCATAGCTCGATATCTCTCAAAAATAATAGCGGCTACGAGCATTATGAATTCCCGGGCGACTACATGAAGAAGGACGACGGAGAAATGGAAGCCGCCGTGCGACTTGAGTCCGAAGAATCGCGATTTAATACGGTCGTCGGGACAAGCACCTGTAAAACGTTCTCGCCCGGATACTGCTTCAAGCTGACCGAACACTTAAATTGCAAGGATGAAAAGGGAAAGGCGTATTTAATCACGTCGGTATCCCATACGGCCTCGCAGCCAGGCCCACACACTAGCGGTTCACAGGAAGCAACCTATTCTAATTCCTTTTCCTGTATCTCGAAGGAGAGCCAATATCGACCAGCCCGCGCGACGCCGCATCCGTGGCTTTCCGGCGTACAGACTGCCGTCGTCGTCGGTCCTCCAGGCGAGGAAATCCACACCGATGAATACGGTCGGGTCAAAGTAAAATTTTATTGGGATCGCGAACCTGACGCTGGTGAAAATCACTCGTGTTGGATGCGAGTTTCGCAAGTTCATGCTGGCAAAGGCTTCGGCGGCATCGACATCCCCCGCGTCGGCGAGGAAGTCATTGTCTCCTTTATCGAAGGCGACCTCGACCGACCGATCATCACGGGTCGAATCTACCACAAAGAATCCATGCCCCCCTTCGCCCTCCCCGGGGGAAAAACGCGCTCTGGACTGAAGTCCAAGACCTACAAAGGCGGCGGCTACAACGAAATGTCGATGGACGACACGCCTGGCAAAGAACAGATACGTGTCCACGGGCAATATGACATGGACACCGTCATCGAGCACGACGAAACTCTCAAAATCGGAAATAATCGAACCAAAGACATTGGTGTAGATGAAGTAATGGCGATCGGAAACAATCAGAAACTAAAAGTTGGCGTCAATAAAACTGTCGATATCGGTACTGACCATACTGAAACGGTCGGCGCAAATCAAAATATTAAAATCGGTTCGAATCAATCGACTAAGATTGGCGCAAATCAATCGACGACCGTAGCAGCGAATCAATCGAATTCGGTCGGTACTGCAAAAACGGAAACCGTCGGCATGATAAGCAATGAAATGGTCGGCTTTATGAAAACGACCAATGTTGGTGCCGCATACTCTATCATTTCTGCTGCAGCCATGAATACTGCGGTCGGATTCGTGAGTATGGAAGAAGTTGGAATGACTAAGAAGATTATTGTCGGTACGAAATTGGAAATCATCGTAGGTGCCAGCAAGCTCGTGATGGAAGCTGGCGGTAAGGTTACCATCGAAGGAACAGAGTTTCTTTTCTCGGCTTCTGGCAACGTAAAGATCAACGGCTCCATCATCGATTTGAATTAGCAACTATGGCCACGAACGCTTCGATTCAAGTTATTAACTCAACACCCTTTGTTCCGCTTCAATTCGAGGCGATGGATACTAAGAAAAACTTGTTTGGCGTATTGGTCTTGCAGGGTACTTTTGAGATCGCGCACGACCGTCGACTTCATCTGAAGCGCGACCAAGAGTCTCTGGAATTTGACGACTCGTATTATGGCGAACCCAATACCTCAAGCTTGAGACGCGAAAGCTGTTTAGCACCGTACAAACCAAAAACGGACTTCCTGATCGAAGCTACCGCTTACTCGCCCAAGACGATGAAGGAAAAAGAGTGGGTCTCTTCGGTTTCGATTGGAAAACAGAAGAAGAGCTTTCTCGTTACAGGCCCACGTTGTTGGGAAACCCGTTTGGGTATGTCAAAGCTGAGCGAGATTGAACCCATTGCCTCTCTAGACATCCGGTACGAGCACGCATTTGGCGGGCGAAACGCGCAAGTCGACAATGACGTCTGCTTCGAGAATCCCATCGGAAAAGGTTACGCCGCAAATCCGAAAAGGAACTCCCTTGAGTATCCGCAAATTTTGCCGTTGAATGTTCAGTCACCCGTTTTAGGGAAGCCCATCGAGACGATAGGCTTAGGGCCCATCGCTGCCAGTTGGTCACAACGACTCCAGCATTGCGGTAGATTGGATGACGATTGGAAATCCACTTGCGCACCTTATCTCCCGGAAGACTTTTCGTTCGAGTACTATAATACGGCTCCGCCTGACCTGCGGTTTCCGGGTTTCCTCAAGGGTAATGAAGTTTTCGAGCTCGTAAACCTGGACGCGTCGAGACATCTTCGTTGCGGTCTTCCGGAAATCGAAATGATAACCCTTATCGAGTTCGAAGATGGACGCATAATTCCTGGACCGATGAACCTCGATACGGTTGAATTGTTCGTCGAGCAGAGAACAGCGTATTTAACATGGCGAGGGATATTTCCTGGCCAGATCCCAACGAAGCGCATTGAGATACGAATGTCCGCACCAAGTTATATGGTTGAATAAGCATCAACTAGTTACGAATTGAGAGAATTATGGCTACCAGAGAAGGGACACGCGCTTCCATCGAATTCGTCTGCATATGCATTGTGCCAGATTTTTGCAAATCGCCAACGATTGTCGTACCATATAAGATTTACTCGAAGTTCGATTGCGCCGTGAACTTCAGTACGACCGTACGTTTTCGAACACGAAACGTCTTTCGTCACAATTCGCGTCTCTCAACGGTTTTGCTCGATGAGCCAGGCGTTGGGGGCGGCGTTCTCTCCGGGGTTAATAAAGGGTTTTGCCGCCCTATTGACGGTACCGCATCGACGACTGTCCGCGTGAACAGTTCTTTCGTGGATTACCACGAGGGAACTTACATGTGGATGAATTGTGCGGGCCCTGAGGGACCATTCAATACGATTGGTAGAGTAAAGTTCCTGGGCAACCTATTGCCAGGCCCAGTCACACCATCTGGGAAGATTCCAAAGGGATGTATTTGCGGCGATTCTGGGATTCTTTCCGACATCCAAAGTTCGCTCGGTGACGTGGATGATCTGATTAAGAAAGGCAAGATGCTTTACGCGCTGGCAAAGACCGATTGGAGCAATCCAAGTGCTGTTTTGGGAGCACTTGGGGGATTGGCAGGCATCGCAGGTCTCCAAGAAACCGCCGGACTATTGGGTAAAGCGAAAGACCTGTACGACAAAGGGAAAAAGCTGCTCAACACGGATTGGAGCGATCCCATGCAAGCGCTGGCTTCAGTAGCGAGCGTTGCTGGAGTCGCTGGTATGGATGACGTTGCCCAGGTTGCTGGAATTGCAAACACGATCATTGGGGTAGCGAAGACAGATTGGAGCAATCCCCAAGCGGCATTGGCTTCAGTAACCAACATCATGAAGTCGACGGGTCTCAACAAGATGGTCGCAGAGATGGTCAGCAATGCGGTACTAGAAAACAACATTCCCGTTTCCCAGAATGGAACTCTGCCACCGTTTTTCCCCAAGCCCGGTACGGGGGCCGGCGCAAACTCCGGTGCAGGAAACGGTAGTGGCAGTTCGGGAGGTTCAAGCTCCTCAAATTCTAGTAACGGTTCGACTTCGAAACCAGGGATACCTCCCTCACCAGATGGACTGCCACGAGAATACATAACCCAAGATGTTCTCGATAACCTAAAAGAGTCGAACCCAGTTGCATATGATCGCTTGACTGCTTCTCCCATTCAAGCCGATGCATTTGTCGAATTCCAAAAGCCCATCAAAGATTCGAACGGAAACGAATACTCGAATTACGATCGGGCTGCGATTTACATCCCTGGTGAAGGATTTTCAACGTCCAAGGCCGAGATGGATGGTATTCCTAATGTTTCCGGACTCTTTCCCGATTCGATTAGCAATGGCTTTAAGGAGGTCTTTGTTGCCAGCAAGGATAGCCCGTCGATTGGAAGTTTCTTCGGTATCAAAGAGAAAGAGGGAAATGCCTATTTGTTCGGAGGCCTTGTCGATCTTGGTTCACCGGGAATGCCTGGAGCGGGTACGGCATCAACTTGGTGGGTGCCCGATCGCATTCTCAATGCGAATATGAGTCCGTACTATGACGCTCATGACAAGGGTTATTACGGTAGTAACGTCACACTATCGGATTTGGGAACGATCCTGAAACACGAGTTAGACGCATTTAAGGCAGGAGCCACAACGAGCCCGTTGCAGTTGCCGTTGCAGGCGATCTATTCGGCAGCAACGACTGGAGTTGGTTTAGGAAACGCAACAAAGAACTCGATCGCGAACCTATTTGGAGGCACTCCAGAGCAAGCGGAAGCATCGCCAGCATCGCAGTCACGTCCAGGCATCAAAACAGGTGTTTTCGATTCCGTGAAGGATTTCTACTCGAGCGTATTTGGTCCTTCTTCAGTGAACCCGCAGAATCCTAACATCATGAACATCGCGCCTGGAGGTTGCATGAAAGACGTGCCAACCCTTCCCGGTCAGAGCGCGCCCGGAACTGGCAGTGGAGCCCCAGGGAGTGGAGCACCACCTGCGAAAGGTAAAGCCGGCGCGCCGGACGGAAACGCATCCGGTGCCGGAAAAGATGGTGTACTGATCACAACCAAGCAAGGAAATCCAACTGCCGAATTAGCCGCACTCGACGCCCAGTTCAAAGCCGAGAACAAACAAGTCCTTGAGAAAGCTCAAGCAGAAGAAAGGGCGCGACAAGAGCAAGCAGCTAAGGAAAAGGCAGCTAAGGAAAAGGCTGAGAAGGAAAAGGCTGAGAAGGAGAAGGCTGAGAAAGAGAAAGCTGAGAAAGAGAAAGCTGAAAGTCAAGATGAAGAAAAGCGCCGAAGGTTAGCAGAGACTGCTGCTAAAGACGCAGAAAAACGACGCACTGACTATTCGCAAGATGTTGACAAGGATGGAAACCGGGGTTCCAAACTGTTCGGCTTAATTCCTGGTGGTAACAAGTGCAGCCAATACGTTCACGACAAACTGGAGGAGGTCGGATTTGGATCTCCGGACCGATTCTGCGGGCGAATTGACAAAAACGACGGCGTTCCGTCATGCGGCCCTACTGTTCAAGAAATGTCAAACGGCAGAATGTCAGATGGCACAGACTTATCCCAAATCCTTCCGAAGACTAGTACTCCCAAACCAGGCGACGTGGTTTTGTTTCCTTTTGGAAGTCAAGGAGGACCAAACGCAACAGGTCATACTGGGATCGTAACAAGTTTCGATCCTGAGACAAAAACAGGAACGTACTCAGGTGCTGGGCATGACGATGTTCACCAAAATCCGTTTAATTTAGAAAATGGCGAGGATAATGGTTTTGGCGATATAAAGCCTGAATTTATTCGCCCCACCAGTCCAATACGTTGATCGATGGCTCAAGTGTTTCAGCAAAGAAAACAAAGAGCAGGAAGAAGAAACCAGGGACAAGAAACCAAGAAACCAGGGACAGGCAATGTAGAAAGAAACAAAGGACAGAAGAAACAAAAAGAAACAAAGGACAGGCAATGTAATTGACAGATGCGTTGGTTTTGGTAGACTTTGCGGATCACACAAGGAGATGGAGAGAAACAAAGGAGAAACAAAGGACAGGCAATGTAATTGACAGATGCGTTGGTTTTGGTAGACTTTGCGGATCACACAAGGAGATGGGATGATGACGATCGCAAGGTCAAAGCTGGTGAATCTGGATGTAAGCCGTTGGTATCACTGTATTTCAAGATGCGTTCGTCGAGCGTTTTTGTTTCGCGAAGGGGATGAATCGAATTCGGGTGAGCGTAAGAATTGGATCGAGCATCGGCTGAAAGAACTTGATGCGATCTTTGCGGTTTCGGTCGGCGGCTTTTCGATTATGGATAATCACTTACACCTTTTGCTGAGGCTCGATCCAGACATGGCCCGTCAATGGTCGGGGGAAGAGGTTGTAAAACGTTGGTTCAAACTCTTTCCGCCGCGAGCGACGGATCGTAAGCCGCTTTCTGCGGCGAAGGTTGATGAATTGGCAGCAGCCAAGGCGCAAGATTCGGCTTGGATCATCAAGACTCGCGAGCGGTTGACATCTCTGAGTTGGTTTATGAAAAGCTTGAAGGAGCCGCTTTCGCGGATGGTGAACAAAGCGGAAAAGTGCACGGGAGCTTTTTTTGAGGGTCGATTTAAGTCAATTGCGATTCTCGATGAAGAAGCTTTGCTTGCGGTATGTGCATACATCGATTTGAATCCGGTCGCGGCCGGGATCGCTCCTACGCCTGAAGAGAGTTTGCATACGTCGGCGAAGGCGAGAGTCGACCATGTGAAAGCAGAAGGACGTCTTGAAGATTTGCGTGGCGCAAAGCAAGGGAGCGTGGTCGGTTCTCGTCGGGCGAAGAAGTTGGAAGATGCGTTATGGTTAATACCGATTGAAGATCGGCGTCGGATCGATTCGAAGCGAGAAGGGATGCTCGAAGGGTGTACGCTTGGAAACTATCTGATGTTGGTCGAGTACACGGGTCGATTGTTGCGAGACGGTAAGGCATCGATCTCAGCGGAGCTATCGGGCATCTTTGATCGCTTAGGGAGTTCGGCAGACGTATGGCAAACGAGGATGCAGCGACTTAGCGGCGGCCGTTTGTTTGGCCGCTTCATCGCCTCGAGTCGCGACAAGCTTCGCGAGGTCGCAGCAAGGTTAGGCGTTCAGCGGTTAGCCAACGTATCGTAGTGATCGATCCGTATGTCGCCGGAGTGGCACACGGACTTAGCTCCTCCTGAACTGATTGGCAATCATTCATTGTAGTCAGAACATTGCCAGGCACGAATGGCACAGGCTCGTGAACGGGCCTTTTTAGATTGGCTGAATTGAGTTTAGGATTATGGGAGCGTCTCGCGGTAATGTTCGAAATCCGTTAACAAATCCTTGCTGCGGTTGTGACCTCTTTCATGAACGAGTTGAAGCAACCGGATCGCTTCTTCAAGATCTTCCGAGCGAGCCTCGGCCAGTAAATTTTTGATATCGATTACGTCCTGTGGACGGCTATTCGGATCTGCTGACAATACCTTGAGAGCCAATAGTCCAGACAACGATGCTACCGCAACGGAAAGGTTTTCAAAAACCTCGATCGGCTCGCTCCCAGCTACGATCTCCGCTTCTATGCCCGATGAAGAAAACAGTAGATCGATGAAAACGCTTCCCGCCGGGGCCTTGATCATTCGGACGGTGGCGATTCGTCCGTGTTTGGTCTGCTCAAGCAACATTTGCACTTGATAGCCAAGTCCTGCAAGTTCACGCACGCAGCTTTCGGCCTGTTGGTCATTTTCAACAGCGATCACCAAATCGATGTCTTTCGTGAATCGCTCGATCGTCCTAAACGAAACGGCCAAGCCGCCAATTAAAGCATAACCATACCGATTCGCCATCAGCCACGTAACGACTTCTCTCGTTACTTGCTCGATCTGTCGCATCGGTGAAATCTCCCAACGTCACCCGGCACACCCGTTCCGTCTCCCAGTGCGGCACCGGGGCGATCCCGATACCAATCTTCCACAGACTCTTCGATTTCCGTAAGAGATATGAGAGGGTTCGTCTTTTTCAACTTGTGAATAAAAGCCCGCTCGCCTAGTTCGACTAGCTCCATGATAATCTCGAATTTCGACTGCTGAACGCTCATCGGTTCCTCTTTTTCGCGATTCGCCGATCTTCCGGATAACTGATTTGGTAAGTCGCTGCCACCACGTTACGATTGTTGATACTAGTCTATCATCAATTGGAGCAATTCACAGACTCAGTCCAAGGGAAACAAAGCAGCCTAAAACCCGGGGACACAGCATTGTCTTGAGAATCGATCCAATTTTGATAAGTTCTGACGGTTGTTGCGATTCTCGGGAGGTGTATTATGGCTCGGTTAGCTCGAGTTGAAGTCTTTGCTCCGGATGAAATTGCGATTGTGCATGTCATGAATCGGACGGTCCGACGTTGCTTCTTGATGGGCAATGATCCGCTGAGGCGACCGATTATGCGATTCTAGCTTTAGAAGTTTTTCAAGACAAAATCAGTCGTCATATGCCTGTGAGTGTCCCTACTGTCCGGATCCCACTGTTCCCCCAAGAAAGGGAACGCGATGGCGACGCGCAAACCGCACGCCACAATTGGGATGATCGCGAGGACTTTTCGATGCATGGTTTTAGCCGAACGGCTAAGCCGACGTTTGAGCTTCTTAACCTACGAGTATCGTCGGACTACTATCACCCCCGCTCGACACGTTTTCCTGGGAAACTTTCTAGGCAATTATTTAACCAATTTACACGTCCAAGCATACCCCCTGAACACAAATTTCCGTTGACATCGAGATATCTACCAAACTGAGCATGTTTGGCAAACGACCATAACGCGGGTGTAAACGTTTCAACCTTACGAATCATGGTATTATCGTCGGACAACCAAATCAGGACCGAATAGGGCGAATCGGTATCCATGTCGTATCGCATGAACCAAACGTATTTTTCCAACTGGTAACTCGTCGACGACCCAAATTCATTCTGCGTTTCTTTCGTGACGACGTATGTTTCAGCTCGATCGACGTAGTCCGGATATCCCAGCAATTGGTAGGCTTCGCCCGTAGATACCCCGGGCGAGATAAGACGAAAACCAGTCTGGCGATCAACGCAGCACTGGGAAATGTCTGGGATCATTTCCTGCCCGCACTTCGTTAAAGCGATTGAGCCAGGATAGAATGGCTTCGCTCCAAGAAGCCGAAGCGGATACTGATAAGAAATTCGCGAGGTTTGTTGGAACTCCATATTGAGCGATAGACACGAACTAGTATTTTGCGAATTTTTTTCAAGCTCGAGTAGAAGAGGGATGGCTTCGTAACAGTCGAGCAGAGCGGCGAAATACGGAGCTTCGTGGCCTCCTATAGACGCGACTGAGCGTTCGTTTAAGTGCGGTTTTCGATCCCAATAATCGTAATCGTAATCGAAAAAAGTAAACTCATCGCGATTCAAGTCGAATTTAACCGGATAGTTTGGATTAGACCTCAATCAAGCGAAGCTTGATTGAGATTCTTTGATAGTTTCGTAAAAAAACCTGAAACCTCCAGGCGTTTTTGCGGTTTAACGTAGTAACTACAAAACGATTAAGCCACACACACGGAGGATTTCAGGTGAAGACAAGTTTCGCAAATCGTATCGATTCACGCAAGAAGCAAATTCTAAAAAGACTCGCAATCGCAAGGGCCAATAGATTCACTCGTTGTTTCGCCGATCCCAATCCCGTTCTCGCTTTCAATTCAGTCAAATACGAGCTCGCTGATCGAACTCAGGCCATCAACTATGCAGGCGTTTCTGCCATGCTCAAGCTTGCTAAGCA
>Ga0163150_10002034_pt1 | contig 32473 bp, 28 predicted proteins | sample OliLakLV19P2IB_FD_148628 | JGI IMG/M metagenome (GOLD analysis project Ga0163150, IMG submission 148628) | Freshwater microbial mat bacterial communities from Lake Vanda, McMurdo Dry Valleys, Antarctica - Oligotrophic Lake LV.19.P2.IB | ecosystem: Environmental > Aquatic > Freshwater > Lake >...
GCGAAGCTGTCCTCATTGCCGCCAATGTCGGTATTAAACGTGTCCGGAATAGTCAGGTTGCTATCGCCGATGGAGTAGCGGAAAAAGAAGTTGTTGCGAGTGGAGAAGACGTGGTCGAGGCGGCCGTCGGCGCGTTCGCTAGAACTGCGTTTTTGCGGGCTGACAGTGTAGTTGTTGGCGAGGCCGGCGCGCTGCGGGACTGGGTACAGGCCAACGAGGCGGCCCGCGACAGGGTCAAAGCGGGAGGCGGGAATCCGGTCATTGGGAAACCGTTGCCGCGTCGCCGGGTTAACGCCGGTGTTGGTGGTGAGCGGATCGAAGATCCCGTTGGCAGCGACGCCGGTGAAATCGCCGAGACGCATTGGTTCCGTAGGGACGGTGACGAGGCGCGTCTGGCCGACCACTTCGCGGTAGCCTTCATAATCGGCGAAGAAAAAAGTCTTGTTCCGGCGGATGCGGCCCCCCAGCGCCGCGCCTCATCATGCTTTTCGACATTCGTCTTTACCTCTTCGAGTCGTGTTTTTGTGAGTTTTGCCGCTGGGCGGTATAGTCCCGGAAGAACTTGAATGTCCGCCGCAAGATGGGCTCATATAGCGGACTCTGGGTGACCTGCACCAGTTTACGGTCCCGTTCTCGCTGCCAGACGGCCCTATCGTAGACGTAAACGGCCACGCCGTTTTCATCCAGAATCTTGCTTGCGCCGACGGGCGCTGGATCCGGCTTTGGCTGAACGACGTAGTTGATGGCCGTTCCCGGAGGCTTTTCCCGCATGGCGTAATAGATCCAGACGTTCGGGTCCGTGCCCCAGGGCTGCTTTGGATATCGCATTCGGTAGTCTTCCGGCAGGAGGGCCTTCAGCGCCCCTCCTTTGCGTACGGCCTCGGGGTACCCGGCCTCATAATCTCCTACTCGGTAGGCGGTAGCGTAGCCGAATTCGCGAGCGGCCAGGTTGATGCCGAAATCGCGAGGCAAGGAGAGCGCCAGTGAGATGGCCGCGCAGCCGGCCGCCGCCGGAAGAAGCCAGCGCTGCGTACGTTCTGTGTAGCCAAGATACATGCGCCAGAACACCACCAGGGGCAGGATCATCACCGGCGTGAACTGGTGTAGTGACGTCCAAGTCTGTATATAAAGGACGCCGAAATAGGCGGCGGTGACGACGGCCAGGCTCCAGCCGATGGTGTCTGCCCGGCGGATGGCCGGGAGAAACAGGGCCGGCAGCAGACCACTTGGGAACAGCAGCGCGTTCCAGCGGAACCACTCCGTCAACGTGGGCGGGTAGAGTCGGCGGAGCATGTTCTTCATGGAGAACTGATCGTTCACTCCGCCAAGCAGTTTAATACCGTAGAAATACTCGTAAACTACTGTGATCACAGCCCAGGTCAGAAGCAGGGCGGCTAACGGGGTGAGGAGTTCGCGCCAGTTTTCACGGCGCGCGAGGATAATGGCGCCCGCCAGGCCAAGGAACAGTAAGAGAGATCCCGGCGACGAAAGGAGCGCGAACAGAGCAAAGAGCCAGAACCAGAACCGCCATTGGCTCCACAGCGCAAAGCAAGCAGGAAGAAAACAGGCCAGAATCAGCGTGTCGGTGGCCGAGCTCTCGGCGACATCGGCATAGAACGGCTCGTAAGTGGCGTTGAAAACCTGGACCGCGGTGTAGCAGGCAAGCGCAAGCCAAAGCGCCGCCTCCTCGGTTGCGCGGAGAGCGCGCCGCGCGCCTTTCTCGATGAGGAGCAAAAGGGCGGCGAACACGACTATGATATACAGCACGTAAGGGAAGCGCACTGAGGCTTCGATGGGTCCGAAGAGGCTCAGGAACCAATGGTTCGGATAGGAGAAAAGAACGAAGTTGCGATAAAACCCAAACAGGCCTTCCGATAGCTCAAAGAACGGGAACAGATGGGTGCCGAGGCTCCGGCCGAACTCGAAGGCTTCGATGCCGTCGATGTTAAAGCTTTCCCAAAAGATTTTGGGAACGAGGGCGGCGACCGCGGCGGCGGCGGCGGCGGCCATGGACAAAGCGCGCCGGGCCTCTCGCCATGGCACCTCAAACATAGGGGAAGCGATCTGCCGTGGACGGAATAACAGACCGGCATAAGCAAGGCCGGCCGCGCCGGCCCAGGGCCAAAGCGTGAGGCCGGGAGTGAGCGCCATTCCAGCCAGCTTGACGGCCGTGCCCAGGATGAACGAGAGCAGTATCGATGTGCCGAAAGCGAGCACAATCCATTCCGCGGCGCTCTTAACCCGCCAGAACAGCAAGACCAGAAGGCCTCCCGGCGCGAGATAAAACAAGAACGCGCTCACCGCCACTAGCGGGGTGACGGCATATAGCAGCCACCCATGGGAAGGCTGGAAGTAGGGATTGGCGGCCGCCGCGAGGTGGTACAGGCTGGATGTCCGCTCAATAACGCCGCGGCTCCAGATTGCCGGCAGGCAGCCAATCAGCAAGGCCGCGAGCAGCCATAGTAACGGGCGGCGCCGGTTCGTTTCGATCGGCGGGCTCATCGGCCACCGGGAATCGGTTGATATGGCCCTTGCACAACCGGCGCCGCAACGATCCAAACCGGCCGGTCCGGAAACCGGCGCGCGATGGCCGCACGGCTCTCCGGCCCGAGGTCTCGCGCGAAAATGGGTCCAGGAGAATCCAGTGTTGGAGGATTCACCAGCATCGCCGATATGTAGTCCACATCGTCGGCGGCACGGATAAAAACCAGACCGTTACCGAAATGCCGCCCGGCGGCAAAGCGCCGCATCTCGCCGCTGATTCCCCAAAACAGATGATATTTGTCCAGCGATCTCCAGGGGAAGTAATTGACCACGGAAATGAAGCACACGGCGGCCACAAGCGCGGCGCCGCGCAGCGAATCCGTATGGCTGCCTCCGGCTTCGGAGCAGCGCCGCCGCAATTCCTGGACCCCCCGCGCGGCGCAGACCTCTCTCAACGCGAATAACAGCGGAAAGGACGCGGCGAATCGGGGCATATTTCCTCCCAGGCGTTTTTAGCCTGCTCTACTCTATCACGCGGCGCGGACGAGATAAAGCCCCGCTCCACCCCGGCTTTTACCAACGTTTCCGGCAAACTCGCCGGACAGCGTAAGCGCCGGAATCGGAGGCCCTCCCCTTCCCAGCTATCGGATAACGGGAGATCAGCCCAGTTATTTGCGCCCGGGTCGGCCCGGTCATCGTCTCGCCGCAGCCACGCCGCAAGCCCTTTTCCCCTCGCCTCCGCTTTCCCCGGTCCCATGCACAAAAGCCCGGATCCGTTCCAGGCTCAACGCATTCCCGTCTTCCATACTGATGTGCAACTCCCGGCCAAGCTCGCCTCCGGGCTCATCTTGTATTGGACACGACGGGACAAGACTGAGATTTGCCACGACCGGCGGCGCGGGTGTGTCTCATCGGTAAGAGCGGCAAGTCTTGAACCGGTATCGAACTGTTTTGGTCGCGGCTAAAACCTCACCGATGGCGACGCGGCCAAGCCCTGGCGACACGCCTCGATCTGGTTCGCGATAGCGGCCTGAGCGGCCCGGTCCTCGCCGGTGATTTGGTTTCGCCCCGCAATTTCGGCGAAGAGTTGGCGGGCGCGCTCCAGCTCGGCTAGCGCTTCCCTCCAGGCTGCGGGCTGTTTGGAAGCGGCTGCGACCTCTGTCAGCGATCGTCCAAGTACCCATTGAGCCGACGCGCGGTCCCGGCGGAACAGGGCGTTTCCCTTCTCTCTTTCAAGCAGCCCGTCGATAACGCGGATGGCGGCGCGGGCGCTACTGACGGCGCCGTCCCGGTCTCCCGTTCTTGGGAGCGCCTCCGCCATCTTAAGCTGGGCGGTGGCCAGCATTTGGTTGGCGTAGGGGTTAGCGTGATCGCGCTGGATCCAGTCGCGCGCGGTTTGCAGGAGTTGACGGTAGCTGGCCAAGGCATCCGCATTCTTGCCGGCTTGCAGTTGGGCGTTGCCCTGGCGTTCCCAGGCGAGGGCGACGTCGCGGCGGGCCAGGGGGTTGGAGGGGTCAAGGGCGGAAAGTTGGCGCAATGTTTCGAGGGCGTCTTCGACCGAACCTTGCTTCAATAGCGTAAAGGCCAGGTCGCGGCGGGCTTGGAGATTCTGGGGGTCGGCGGCGGCAATTTCACGCCGAAATTGGAGAGAGCGCAAATAAAGAGGCGCGGCGTCGGCGGGGGATTCGAGATTGGCCAGATCCTCCAGGGCGAAAGCGAGTTCCCGTTTCGGCCGGGCGGCTAAGGGGTCGGCCGCCGCTATTTGTCGATACAAATTCAGGGCGGCCCGGCGGGATTCGCGGGCGCCAGTCCCGTCGCCGTTTCTCTGGAGGACGGCGGCGAGGCGGCTGTGGCTAATGGCTTGGTGGCGGGGAGCATCGGAGCCAGTCAGAGATTGGGCCAGTTGATGGGCCTTTTGCGAGAGACTGATGGCTTCGGTGGCGGCTCCGGTACCGGCCAGGGCGACGGCGAGGTTGTGATAGCTGGCGGCTTTGGAATCCGCTGGAGCGTTGGCGGCGTCACGAAGCGCGACTGCGCGGCGGAGAGATCCCACGGCGCCGGCGGAATCTCCGTTAGCTGTAAGGACATCGGCGACCGCTTCGTGGGCGTTGGCGAGTTCGTTAACGACTTCTGGGGTTTGCTCAATGTTTTCGAGGAGCGACTGCGAGCGGCGATAACTCGTGATCGCGCCACCGGTGTCGCCCAGATTCGGGAAGTTGGGATTGCCCTGGACGTGGCCGACGCGGAGGTAGCCGGTGGCGAGGTCGCGTTGGAGACCCGGGTCGGCCGTCGATTCCTGCGAGAGATTGGCTAGGTAAGCGAGGGCTTTGTTTACGAGCAGGCGACGCGCCGGCGTAGTACCGGGCAGTGGGGCGAGAGCATCCTGAACATCAAAAAGAATGGCGTTAGACATTTTGCGGACTTCGGCGAATCGGGCTTCCACCCGAAGACGTTCGGCGCGGGAGCGCGTGGCCTGCCAGAAAGCGAGACCGGCGATTAGAACCAGTAGCGTAATGGCGCCGGCGGCGGCAAGGGTAATGGCGGTATTGCGGCGAAAAAAGAGACCGGCGCGGTAGGCGGGGTTGTCCGGCCGGGCGGTGACGGGGAGTTGATTGAGATGGTTGCGAATGTCCTGGGCGAACTGGGCGGTGGACTGGTAACGCTCGGCGGGATGGCGGCGGAGGGCGCGAAGGAGAATGGCGTCGATGTCCCCTTGCAGTTTCTTGAGCAGGATGGCTGGCGTGCCATCGCGCTGTTCGCTGACGATAAGGGCGTTGGCGGTAATCTGACGGCCGCCGTCCATGGTGAGACGATCCGTGGTTCGAAAGATGGCCTCGCTGGGCTTTTGGGGTTCGCCCTGGGCGTATGCGCGGAGGGCTTCCAGCGCGGCGTTGTCCTTAATCTCATACGGGCGGTGTCCTGTCAGAAGCTCGTACAAGACAATGCCCAGAAGGTACACATCGCTGGCGGTGGTAACGTTTTCGCCTTTCAGTTGTTCCGGGCTGGCGTATTGGGGCGTCATTAGCCGCATGGAGGTGGCGGTCTTGTCGGTGGCTACCTGGGCGATTTCGGGGTTCATCAATTTGGCGATGCCGAAGTCGAGAAGCTTGGCCGTGTTGTCGGGTCGAACCAGGATGTTGCCCGGTTTGATGTCGCGGTGTATGATCAGATTCTGGTGCGCGTACTGAATGGCGTCGCAAACCTGAAGGAAGATCTGAAGGCGTTTGGCGGTGGGCAGACGTTTTTGATTGCACCATTCGTTGATGGGCATTCCCTCCACGTATTCCATGACGATGTAAGGGCGCCCGTCATCGGTCGCGCCCCCATCAAGGAGGCGGGCGATGTTCGGGTGATCGAGCGACGCGATGATTTGCCGCTCCCGGCGGAAACGCTGGAGAATGCGGTCGGATTCCATTCCGCGGTGGATGACTTTGATCGCGACTTGTTTATTAAAGGACTTATCGGCCCGATAGGCCAGATAGACCGCGCCCATGCCGCCGCTGCCGAGAAGTTTTTGCACCGCGTAAGGGCCCAAATGCGAGGGCATGGGTTCATTCATGTCGGCGGCCGCATCGGCTAGAACTTTGGATAGCGGCGTTACCGCGGGTTTTTCGAGGAACTTATCGGAGGTATAGTCCGCCTTGAGGAGTTCCCGGACTTGGATGTAGAGTTCGCGATCCGCTCCGCAGGCGCGTTCCAGGAATGATGGACGTTGCGCCATGGGCTGTTCGAGGACGAGTTGGAACAGGCTTTTGACCTGACTGTATCTTTCGGGAGTCACGAAGGGTCCGCGAAGATAGTATCCCTCATGCGGAAGCTAGTGGCGAGTGGCGGTGTAGGACAGAGAAGCGGCGCGGAGACGGAATTCGGTCCCGACCGCTGGCTTGTCGAGAGGAGTGTGGGGAATGGAGTCGGCGGCGAGGAGTGCGAGGACTTGCGGGAGCAGAGAAGGTTCTGCGGCGCAGTAATGGCGCAGAAACGATTCACGCTGTTCCAGCGGGAATTCGAGCGCGAGACGGAAGGCGGATTTTACCTGTCGATATCGTTCTGGCGTCACTGGTGTCTTGAGCGATTTGGATTTGCAAAAGAAATGCGAGGCTGGATGGTGAGACCGGCCTCGCAACCTCCGACATGTCCGGGAACCTACGGAAAGGTCCACGTTCAATATGTAGCGCGTGAACGGGGCGGAAAAGCCGTCAGGTAGTGTTTGGGCGGGGGGCGGTGAGTTGGTTATGGAGCCAGGCGCGGGCCATGCGCCATTCGCGTTCAACGGTTGCGGTGGAGATGCCCATCACTTCGGCGGCTTCTTCCACAGTAAGCCCGCCGAAGAAACGGAGTTCGACGAGTTTGGCCTGATCGGGGTCCAATGCCTGGAGGCGATTCAGCGCTTCGTCGAGTTCGTCAAAGGCCACTTCCGGTACGGACGCGATGCCGACGTTGTCTTCAATGGACAGAACCTGGGCGTTACCGCCGCGTTTCTGGGCGCCTTGGTTGCGGGCGTGATCCACCAGGATGCGGCGCATGAGTTGGGCGGCGACGCCGAAAAAGTGGGCGCGGCTTTGCCAGTTGACGCGGGTTTGATCCACCAATTGCATGTAGGCTTCGTGGACCAGCGCAGTGGCTTGCAGAGTATGGTCCCCGCGTTCGCGGCGCATGTAATTGGCGGCGATGCGGCGCAGTTCGGTGTAGACGATCGAGAAGAGCTGATCGTGAGCGCCGGGAGTGCCTTGACGGGCGTCGGATAGGAGTTGGGTGACTTCGCCGCTGGGTTGAGGGGTCACTGGTTTATCTTTGGAAAGTAGGTGGTAGGGACGGGCAGAGTCGAACTGCCGACCTGTCGCTTAGGAGGCGACCGCTCTATCCATACTGAGCTACGTCCCCAAAACCTTTTTTATTCTACCAGCGCTTCAAACCCTTTTTGCCGATATCTTTTCTGAATTGCATGCCGGGGAAGTTTATGGGTTCGGCGGCGACGTAAGCCTTTGCAATGGCTTCCGGCAGCGTTCTGGCGCTCGCGGTGACGGCGAGGACGCGACCCCCATTCGTTAGGAGCTGCCCAGATTGGTTGGTCTGTGTTCCGGCGTGGAACACTTTGGCGCCTCTCGCCTCGGCTTGTTCGATGCCGGCGATGGGCTGTCCGGTTTGGGGTCTGCCAGGATAGCCGGCGGCGGCAAAGACAATGGCGACAGCGGGGTCGGGGGACCATTCGAGGGTTAGGGTGTGGAGGTTGCCGGTGGCGCCCGCGTAGAGAATCTGGGCGAGGTCGGAGCGAAGCCGGAACATAAGGGGCTGGGTTTCAGGGTCGCCCAAGCGGACGTTGAACTCGAGAGTTTTGGGTCCGTTGGCGGTCATCATTAAACCGGCATAGAGGAAACCGGTAAAGGGAGAGCCTTCTTGGCGCATGCCATCAATGGCGGGGCGCATGACGGTTTCCATGACCGTGGTGGTTTGTTCGATTGTGAGGAGGCGCTCATCGACGTAGGCTCCCATGCCGCCGGTGTTCGGGCCTTCGTCGTTTTCGAAGATGTTTTTATGGTCCTGCGAGGGAAGGAGTGGGAGGATCGTGCAGCCGTCAGACAGAGCGATGAAGCTGATCTCTTCGCCGATCAGGAATTCTTCGATGACGAGGCGCTGGCCGGCGGCTCCCACGAGATCCCCATTCATGAATTGGCGGACTGTCGCCCGGGCTTCGTCCATGGATTGCGCGATGACGACGCCCTTTCCGGCGGCTAAGCCGTCGGCTTTCAGGACAACGGGGGCCTCGTATTCCTCCAGGGCTTCAAGAGCGGCGGCTTCGCTGGTGGCGGAGTGAAACCGCGCCGTGGGAATATTGTGTCGCGCAAAGAAATTCTTGGAGAAGATCTTGCTGCCTTCTAGTCGGGCGGCGGCTTGGACCGGGCCGAAAATTGCGCGCCCCGCTTGGCGGAAGTGATCGACAATGCCGTCGATGAGCGGGGCTTCAGGGCCAACGACGGTGAGATCGATCCCGTAATCCGCGGCGATTTGCAGGTAATTAGCGCCCGGGAGGCAGGTCGCGGATTGGGCGATGCCAGGATTTCCGGGAGCTGCAAAGATGTTCTTGACGGTTGGGCTTTGGGCGAGACGCCAAGCGAGGGCATGCTCACGGCCGCCCGATCCGATAACAAGTACGTTCAACGAAAAAGCTCCTCCAGCTAGAATAGAACAGGCACTGATTTGGCTTTGCACTTTGATGTTGTTGTGATTGGCGCCGGACACGCGGGTTGTGAGGCGGCGCGGGCATGCGCCCGGCTGGGCCTGAAGACCGCCATGGTCACCATGAACATCGACCTGATTGCGCAGATGTCCTGCAATCCCGCGATTGGCGGAATTGCCAAGGGCCATTTGGTGCGCGAGATTGACGCGTTGGGCGGTGTGATGGGCGAGGTGGCGGATCATGTGGGTATTCAGTTCCGGCTGCTGAATACGAGTCGCGGACCGGCGGTATGGTCGCCACGCGCGCAGTGCGACAAGAAGCAATATCGGATTCGGATGCGGGATGTTTTGGAACAGGAACCGAATCTGAGGATATTGCAGGCGGAGGTGGCGGAACTGTCGATTGAACCGGGCGTCGCCGGGCGGCGCCGGATTCGCGGGATCTTGCTGCGCGATGGCCGGCGGGTGTCTGCCGGGGCGGTGGTCGTGACGACTGGCACTTTTTTGAATGGGCTGGCGCATGTCGGGGAGAACAAGTACAATTGCGGACGCAATGGCGAGGCGCCATCGAATCTACTGGGTGATCAGCTTCGGCAACTGGATCTGAACTGGATGCGATTGAAGACGGGAACCCCGCCTCGGCTGGATGGGCGGTCTTTAGATTGGTCGCGGTTTGAACCGCAGCCCGGCGATGCGATTCCGACTCCTTTTTCTTTTATGACTGGGAAAATTGAGCGCGACCAGATTAAATGCTATATAGCATATACGTGTGAGGCTACTCATCGTGTCCTGCGGAACAACATCGCCCGGTCACCGCTTTACAGCGGTGTGATTGAGGGGATTGGACCGCGATATTGTCCCTCGATAGAAGATAAAGTAATAAAGTTTCCGGAGAAGGATCGCCACCAGATCTTTTTGGAGCCGGAAGGTTTGGATACTTACGAAGTGTACGTCAACGGGATGTCAACGAGTATGCCCGTAGACGTACAGGAGGCGATGATCGCTTCTGTACCGGGACTGGAAGATGCAGAGATGATCCGGCCCGGTTATGCCATAGAGTACGATGCGATTGATGCTCGCGAATTGAATCACGGATTGGAAGTTAAGAAGGTGGAAGGTTTATTCTTGGCGGGGCAGATTAACGGCACCTCCGGGTACGAGGAAGCGGGCTGCCAAGGATTGATCGCAGGATTGAACGCGGCCTGTAAGGTTGGTGGTTCGGATGGGTTTGTTATTCCTCGTTCGGAGGCGTATGCGGGGATCTTGGTCGACGATCTGATAACAAAGGGCGCGGATGAGCCATACCGGATGTTCACGTCGCGAGCGGAGTACCGGTTGCATTTGCGGATCGATAATGCCGACGAGCGGCTGACGCCGTTGGGTCGTCGATTGGGATTGGTTGGAGCGGTTCGGTGGGAGCGGTACGAGCGAAAGCAGCAGCAGAAGGGGCGATTGGTCAAATGGTTGGCCGAAACGCGAATCAATCCGGTCGACTTTCCGGGGGTGGGGATGTCTTTTGAGGACCGGCCGCTCCTTGAGACTTGGTTGCGTCGGCCTGAGGCGCGGCTCTCATTATTGCGGGCGAGGATAGAGATTGAATTGGGATCTCCGTTGGAACAGGGTTTATTGGAGACGGTGGAGACGGGAATCAAGTACCGAGGGTATTTGGATCAGCAGGCTCGCCAGATTACGCGGTTGAAGGAATCGGAGCGTCGCCCGGTTCCAACCGTATTGGATTATGCGGCGATACCGGGTTTGTCGCGGGAAGTCTCTGAGAAGTTAGAGCGTGTCCGCCCGGCCACGCTGGGGCAAGCGGCGCGAATCCCTGGGATCACGCCTGCGGCGATCGCCATTCTGGACATTTACCTTTCGCGAGGCGATTTGTTCCACGTGGAACAGTGTTAGGATCGGGAAAAGGACTGAACGCTTGGCAAAAATAATCGCCATCGCTAATCAAAAAGGCGGCGTCGGGAAAACAACGACTGCCATAAACCTAGCCGCATCTCTTGCTGCGAACGAGTTCAAAGTGTTGCTCGTTGACGCCGATCCTCAGGGTAACTCCACAACCGGACTAGGAATCGGAAAAGATCCGGAAAACATTAATCTCTATGACGTTTTGATCGGAGAAAAAACAGCGTCGGAAGCGATTGTGGCCACCTCTTGTGAAGGGTTGGATCTGCTTCCGTCGGACCGGGGATTGGTTGGTATCAATGTAGAATTGATTCAGATGGCCAATCGTGAGACGACGCTGAGAGGCGTTCTCGCGCCGGTTCGCGACCAGTATGGATACATCCTGATCGATTGTCCGCCGGCTTTGGATCTCCTAACCGTAAATGCACTGGTGGCGGCGGATTCCGTGCTGATCCCGATACAATGTGAGTTTTTTGCTCTCGAGGGTATTTCACAATTAATGGATACCGTGGAGAGAATCAAAGACTCGTTCCAGCATGACATTCAGACGGAAGGGATCCTGCTGACGATGTTCGATGATCGCACCAATCTGACACGCCAGGTGGCGCAAGACCTAAAAGAATTCTTCCAGGACGAAGTATTTAAAACCGTGATTCCGCGCAACGTGCGCCTGGCGGAAGCTCCGAGTCACGGGAAGCCAGTACTGCTTTACGATGTGAAGTCAAAGGGAGCGGAATGCTATCTGCAGCTTGCCAAGGAGATAATCGCCAATGAACAACGCGCCAGAGAATCCGCGAAAAGCGCTGGGTAAGGGGCTTTCGTCGCTGCTTCCTGCGCGTCCGGTGAGTCCGCACTTGACAACGGCTCCGCTTGAGGTTGCCGCGATCAGCAAATTGCCGATCCATTCAATTGAGCCAAACCCCATGCAGCCGCGGAGTGTATTTGACGCCGCGCGGTTGGCCGAACTAGCCCAGTCGATTAGCGTGAATGGAATAATTCAGCCGCTCATCGTCCGAAAAGTGGGCGACCAATTTCACTTGGTTGCGGGAGAACGGCGATGGCGAGCGGCGAGATTGGCGGGCTTGGCGGAAGTTCCCGTCGTAGTACAGAATCTTTCGGATGCAAAGGTACTGGAAGTAGCGCTGATCGAAAATATTCAACGTGAGGATCTGAATCCCATTGAAATCGCTGTAGCGTTTGAAAAACTGAGCGGCGATCTGGGACTGAGCCACGAAGAAATTGGGCATCGAACCGGAAAAGAACGATCTACCATAACGAACATGCTTCGTTTGCTTAGGCTTCCCGGGGTAATCCAATTGATGCTCGCGGAGAGACGCCTTTCGATGGGGCATGCCAAAGCGATATTGGCGTTGCCCGACGAAGCCCTGCAGTTGGAGGTTGCCGAGAAGGCGGTCTCGCAAGGAATGAACGTCCGGCAGGTCGAGCAGTTGGTCCAAAAGATGACCAAATCCCGCGAGGCTAAGACGGTTCCTGAACCGGACATCGATCCTAACGTTAAGGCGGCTATCCTAGAGTTGGAGAACGCGCTGGGTACGAAGGTGCGAATAATCGAGCGCGCTCCTGGAAAAGGACGCATTGAAATCGACTATTATTCGAATGATGACCTTGATCGAGTCTATGCAGTCATCGTAGGCGAAGCGCCATAACGTCCAAAAAGTGGTGCCGGCGGTAGGACTCGAACCTACGACCTGCGGATTATGAGACCGCCGCTCTAACCACCTGAGCTACACCGGCAACAACTCCATAATAAACAACAACTTGCAAACCTGTCAACGTCTCGTGTTATATAGCGACAAGATCAAACCCCATTGAACACTCCTAAACCAACTTCGGTCATTCACTTCAGTAACGTCTCCAAGAGCTACCCCATTTACGCGGCTCCGGCCGACCGGCTGAAAGAACTGCTCACTCTGAACCGTGTCAGCTATCATCGCGACTTTTGGGCATTGCGCGAGGTCACCTTCGACATTCGACGCGGCGAGACGTTCTGCATTATTGGCGAGAATGGATCGGGAAAAAGCACGCTGCTGCAGATTGTGGCCGGGATTCTGCAACCAACTACAGGGACGGCGCAAACAAACGGCCGGGTGGCGGCGCTGTTGGAATTGGGGTCCGGGTTCAATCCGGAATTTACAGGCCGCGAGAATGTGTACTTGAACGCCGCGATTCTGGGCCTCTCTACAGCGGAGATCGATAGCCGGTACGGAGACATTGAAGCGTTCGCCGAAATTGGCGAATTCATCAACCAGCCGGTGAAGACGTATTCGAGCGGGATGACGGTGCGATTGGCGTTTTCAGTAGCGATACACGTCCAGCCGGATGTGCTGCTGGTGGATGAAGCGCTGGCGGTAGGCGACATCTATTTCCGGCAGCGGTGCATGAGAAAAGTACATGAGTTGCGGACGCGGGGGGTGACGATCCTGTTTGTTTCGCACGCGATCGGGGATGTGAAGGCGATTGGGGACCGTACGATGTGGCTGGACAACGGCCGGATTCGGGAAATCGGCGAGACAGAACTTGTCGTTTCAAAGTACTTGGCGTTCATGGTGGAGAAGGATTCGCGGTTCCTGGGACTGGGGCGGAAGGAGCTGGGTGCTCAACCACCGGCGGCGGCTACGCAAGCCCCGGAGGTGGTGACCGGAATTCCTAATATCGATCATCGGTACGGTGATACGCGAGCGGAGATTATTGGCATTCAGGCGGCAAACCCGGATGGCCGGCCAGTTCATTTGCTGGAGCCGGGGAGCAAGATCGTTCTTCGGATCAGCGCACGGGCGAAGGAGCCGGTTCTGAATCCGAACATCGGGTTTATGCTACGCAATCATTTGGGAGTCGATTTTGCGGGGACCAACACGCTGCGCGAGGGGCACCAGTTGCCCGAGATGTGGCCCGGAGATACGACCACTGTCGATTTTCATATCACGCTCCCAGAGCTGTATCCAGCGTTCTTCTCGTTTTCACCCGCCATTGCGGATGGAAACCTCAACGAGTATAAGATGTGCGATTGGATCGACAACGCTCTGACACTCCAGATGGGTCATGGCGAAGGGCAAGTTTACGGGTACCTGCACTTACCCTGCCGAGTGGAAGTGAACAGCCGCCTACAGCCCCAACCGGAGGCCGCGCATGAGCGCTGAATTCACGGGCGAGCGCGTAATTCCGGGATTGGTGGACATTGACCTTTGGAATGAACATCTTTCCCGTTATGCCTTTGCGGCTCGACTGGCGCGCCGGAAGCGCGTGCTGGATATTGGTTGCGGCGCGGGCTATGGTTCCGCCGAACTGGCCGCGGCCGCTGAAAGCGTGATTGGCATCGATATCGGCGAGGACGCCGTGGCATATGCGGCCCAACATTATTCACGGCCGAATCTGAGGTTTCAGCAGGCCGCGGCCACAGCGCTTCCTTTCCCGGATGCCTCATTCGAACTCGTTGTCGCTTTTGAAGTGATTGAGCATTTAGCGAACTGGGAACAACTCATTGCCGAGGCACGGCGGGTCCTGTCCCCGGGTGGACAGTTCGTGGTTTCAACGCCAAATAAAGCATACTATGCGGAGTCGCGCCGATTGACCGGTCCGAATCCGTTTCATGAGCATGAGTTCGAGTTTGGCGAGTTTAAACTGGCGTTGGAGCGGCATTTTCCTCATACGCTTCTTTTCACGGAAAACCACTCAGATAGCATAGTGTTCCGCCCTATCGCGAAAGGCAGCACGCCTTCGGCCGATGTCCGTCTGGACGGCGACCCGGCGGATGTCGACGAGGCGCATTTCTTCATCGCCGTTTGCGCCGGCCAAATGATGACGGGGGCGCCTGCTTTCCTTTACGTGCCGACGGCAGCGAACGTCTTGCGCGAACGGGAGCGCCATATACAGCGGCTGGAAGGCGAGTTGACGGCCAAGGACGGGTGGTTGCAGGAGTCGCAAAGAAGACATGCGGAATTGGTGGATTTGCATGAGCGACAGACGGCGGAACTAAAGAGTCGTAACGAATGGGCGTTGGGGCTGAATCAGCAAGTGGAGGACGCCGGTCTGAGGATTGAGGAGTTGCAGAAAGAGATCACGGCGGAGCAGGCCGCGGCCCGAATTGTGGTGGACGGTTACGAGGCGGAGATTGCGCGCCTGGATGGGGAACGGGCGGCAGCGATTGCCTGGGGGCAGAAAACGCTGGGGGAACTGGAGGCGAGCCGGAACGAGTTTGCCAAGTGCCTGGAATTGTTCCAAGAGGCGGAGGTGACGATTGAGGAACGAACGCGGTGGGCGCAGTCCTTGGATGCGGAGATCACGAACTTGCGGGCGCGAGTGGAATCGTTTCGCGGATCAAAATGGATCCGGCTGGGGCGCAGCATCGGATTGGGTCCGAAGGTCGAGTAGCGGATGGCGTTGCTTTGGCGCATCCTGCGCAACTTACCGCTTCTGATCCTGGCGCCAATTTTGCTTGGCATTCCGATGGTGGCGATGGCGATTGCGGATCTGCTAAAAAAGCTCGCGCCAGCGAAACCCTTGCCATTGAGTACCCGCGCGGACACGCGGGCGGCGAGCATCGTGATTCCAAATTGGAACGGGCGGGCGTTGCTGGAGAAGTACATCCCTTCGATTCTCGAAGCGACGAAGGGCAATCCTGCCAATGAAATCATCGTTGTGGACAACGCGAGTGAGGACGGCAGCGCGGCATTTTTAAAGCGGGAATTCCCGACGGTGCGAGTGTTGGAGTTGGACCGGAATTACGGTTTTGGCGGCGGGTCGAATCGGGGATTCGCGGCGGCCAAGAATGACATCGTTGTACTGCTAAACAGCGATATGCGAGTGGCTCCGGATTTCCTGGCGCCGTTGCTGGAAGACTTTTCCGACGAGAATGTTTTTGCGGTTTCGTGTCAGATCTTCTTCTCCGATCCGGCCAAGCCGCGCGAAGAGACGGGGCTAACGCAGGCGTGGTGGGAGAACGGTGGATTACGTGTGCGGCACCGGATCGACGAGCAGGTGACTATGGCGTTTCCCTGCTTCTATGGCGGCGGGGGATCGTGCGCATTCGACCGGCGGAAATTCGCGGAACTGGGCGGGTTCGATGCGTTGTATCATCCTTTTTACCTTGAAGATACAGACCTTGGCTACCTGGCATGGAAGCGCGGGTGGAAGGTCTTCTACGAGCCGCGAAGCGTCGTCTGGCATGAGCATCGCGGGACGATCGGCAAGAAGTTTTCGCCGGATTTCATTCAGTCGATCCTGAAGAAGAACTTCCTGCTGTTTTGCTGGAAGAACATTCATGAGAGGCCGCGCCTAGCTTCGCACTTCTTCTTTGCATTTGCCGGGGCATGGCTCAGCGTTCTATTCGGAGACTCGTTTGAACGGCCGAATCCATTGGCGTTGTGGAGGGCGTTTCGGCAATTGCCGGCGGCGCTGCGGAGCCGGGCGCGGGCGCAAAAGCTGGCCGCAATCGGCGATACGGAAGCGTTTCGGCGGTCGATGCCGGGATATTTCCTCGACCGCTTCGTTACTTTAGACAAAACCAAAATTCGGCCCAGCGTTTTGTTCCTTTCGCCGTATCCGGTGTGTCCGCCGATCCATGGCGGCGGCTTGTTTATATATCAGACGCTGATGGAACTGGTGAAGCACGCCGATGTTCACCTGGTGATTCTGCTGGATGAGGAATGGCAGGAAGCCTCGCATGAGGAGTTGACGGCACGGTGCAAAACGGCCGAATATCTGGTGCGGCTGCAGGGGCAGCCGAAGGGGTTTGGTTCGCTTACGCCATTTGCGGTTCGAGAGTTTTCGAATAGCGATTTGCGGTGGGTGATTCACCGGACGTTGCTGCTGCACAAAGTGGATGTGGTGCAGCTTGACTACACCAATATGGGGCAATACGCGGAGGACTACCGGCAGATCGCCAATGTGCTGTTTGAGCACGATGTGTATTTCCAGTCGATCGGGCGGTCATTGGCGAAGAATGGCGCGTGGATGCGGCGGCCGGGCGCGGCGTATGAATATCTGCGGGCGCTGCGTTATGAGTTGACGCTATTGCCAAAGATGGACCGCATCCAAATGTGCAGCCAGGCGAATGAAGACTACCTGCTTGAGTTTGCGCCGGAGTTGAAGGGGAAGATGCAGACGGGGCTGCGAGCGGGGATCGATACCTCGCGATATGTGTTTAGCCCCGACGGACGCGAGCCGAACACGCTGCTGTTTCTGGGCAGTTTTCGGCACATTCCTAATCGCGAGGCGCTGGAATGGTTCACTCAAAATGTATGGCCGCTGATTGTGGAGGCGCGGCCGGAGACGCGGTTGGTGATTATCGGTAGCGACCCCCCGCCGCGCCATTCGCTTCCGGACATCGGGCAGGTGGAGATGGTGGGGTTTGTCGATGACGTGCGCGATGCGCTGGCGCGTTATGCCGTCTTCGTTTGCCCGATTTTGACGGGCAGCGGCGTGCGGGTAAAGCTGTTGGAGGCCTATGCCGCGGGAATTCCGGTGGTGTCGACAATCATCGGGGCGGAGGGCCTTTCGAAATTTGACGGCGATACGTGCGCACTCGCGGATGACCCGGCGGCGTTTGCGGCGAAGACGGTGGAGCTGTTGGGCGATCCGGGACAGGCGGCGGAATTAGCGCGGAAAGCGCGCGAGCACGTGATCGCCGAGTGGGACATGGCGGCCATCACGCGCAAGCTGGCGGAAAGCTATCGGGAGGTTATTGCGGAGAAGCGGGCGCGGGTTTGAAACCGGCGCACGCCAACATCGGCAGAGACGGGTACTTGCGGAATCGCTTATCGGTTAAAGCCAGTCGGCACAACAAATAAACGGTACCCTTGGGCGAATTGATCTGCTGTCGATACTGGCAGGCGGCACACAAACCGAGGCTCACTTTCAAGGGTCCTTTTCCTCAAACCGAATTACGGCGTCGGAGCCGAACTTTTGATAGTTGGCATACTCGACCCGCATACGAAGGCGGAGCGGCCCGTTCCGGAAGGGAAGCGTGTCATCCGCCACGGTCAACACGGGAAACCAAAACCCGTCAGGCATTCGATGCCTCACGGTACGAAATCGGGGGAAAAGATTTTCCTTTTTCGTGCCGAGGATCTCCGGTACGGCTTGTCCTTCGCTTTGCACCACCGAGAAATCGCTTTGGGCGATCCAGAGCAGCCCCTGAAAGAGACGCTGGCCGTCCAGAATCTGGCGGGGCTTCACTTCCAGAACCCAGCAGGGCGTATTCTGGACGGTCTCTTCGCCGCGAAAGGCAGTGGAATAGAGCCACAGACGCTCCTTGGTTAGAAGCAGCGGCTGAATTTCCCGCAGATCGCGGAAATCTTCGTCGGTGAGGATCAGGCGGACCAAGGATGACCAAGGTTTTCCAACCACCTTTTCGGATCGTTCTCCGGTGCCGGTGAACATGACTTCGCGCGTCTCGCGGAACTCGCCCGCCTTGCCGCCCTTGGGGCCGATTTCCTCTATCAGCACCTTCTGCTGGTACAGATACTGGGCGCGGACGGCCTCGCTGGCCGTCTCGCGATCGGCGGCCTTGCGAGCCAGTCCGGGCGGAGGATCGGCACTGTAGCCAATGGCGGATACTAGAACAATGCATGCGGCCCCGCGGATGAACGCGCTCATCGCATCCCTGTCGACCATCCTGCCGTTGGCGGGCATTGGCGGCGCGGTATACATGCACCAACAGAATATCCCCAACTGGCAGGCGGCGGGGATACTTTTGGCGTTCTTTATAGAGGCGGGCCTGTTCCTGGCCACCGGTTCCAGCGCGGCCAGAGCCCGTTTGGCGGCGTTGTCCCCCATCCGATTGGCCACAGCGCTAACGGTGCTCACGCCGCTTACGTGGCTGCTCGCCGGGGGCGGGGAACTGTGGCAGATGGCCGCCACCACAGCCATTGCAGCGGCCTTCGCCTTCTGGTATTTGAGATTTCCGGAGAGCGACGCGCCGGTCTTGATTCTCTACGGCGCGCTGGCGCTCGGCAAGGTCTCGGCACTACTGTATTTCATCCCCTGGCCGAAAGCGCCGACGCCCATCATCGGCGAACTCGCGTGGCTGCGGGCGCTGCTCTTCGCGGTGCTGCTATTCCGGCGTCCGGTGCTTTCCAATTACGGATTTCTGCCAACGAAGGAGGAGTGGAAGCAAGGCGTGAAATGGTTCCTGCTACTGATCCCCGCCGCACTTGCCGTCGGCATTCCGATTGGCTTCGCGAACCTTCGGACACTGCCCGCCGACCCCGCCAGGATCGCACTGGCCGTCATCGGCACCTTCCTCGGCCACTACATTTTTGTCGCCCTTCGCGAAGAAGTACTCTTCCGCGGGATGATGCTTCCCAAACTGCAAACCGCGATTGGCGCCGCGCCGGGAATGTTGGCTGGAGCGCTGATTTTCGGCGCCGTTCATCTCCCGTTTGGCCAGTTTCCGAATTGGCGATTTGCGGCGGTCGCGGCGGTCGCCGGATGGTTTTACGCGAAGTCGTATGAGGCCACCGGGTCGATCCGTTCCGCCATGGTCACCCATGCACTGACGAATGTTGTAGCCCGGGTTTTTCTGTCAACCTAGCTCCATCATTTGCCGCCACTCGTGACGCCGGACTCCCAGTTCGCCGGGCGACTTGGCGCGCGCCGCCATCGCCGCCGCGACGGTCGATCCGGCGATTCCCCGGTACCGCTCCAACGGCCCAGTTAATGCAAACTGAATCCCCCGCACCAGGGTCTGCGCGAACCGCTCGACGGGCCGCGATTCGCCTCTAGTACCCAACAGGAAACTGGGCTGGAAAATGTCCAGCCATTCAAATCCGATCCCCTCCAGATCCCGTTCCGCCTCCGCCTTCACCCGCAGGTAGAAGTTGCGGGAATCCAACGCAGCGCCCACGGATGAGACGAACAGGAAATGCCTCGCGCCGTTTGTCCGCGCCCATCGCGCGAAGGACAGCACATGGCCGTGGTCTACGGCGCGGAATGCATCCTTCGAACCCGCCTTGCGAATGGTCGTCCCCAGGCAGCAGAACGCCACGTCCAGGTCGACCGGCGGGAGCGCGGACAGCGAATCAAATTCCACCACTTTCTCCCGAAGCCGCGGATGGCTCCGGTGCATCGGCTTCCGAAGCACCGCCACTACCGGGTCGAATCCGCCATCGTCGAGCAACCGGTTCAACACCTGTTGCCCGGTCAAACCGGTGGCTCCAGCAATCGCCGCTCCTTGCATGTAGTTATGTTAACGCGCCCGCCGACTTTTCCGCGACCGTTCGCGTCTCAGAAAAAGAGTGCGGATTCCAGTCCTCCTTTTACTCCTCCAAACAACAATCTCCACCGCCGCTCCGGTCTGTCCGGCGGGAACGGCGGTGGGATATTTTCGGCTGGAAGCGCGACGGCCCAATACTGCCTATGCGATTCCCATTGACCGCGTGAACCGGCTGCAAAAGGGCGACACTCTAGTCTATTTCCCCTCCGACCCGCCGGTCCCCACCGACGTGTCACAGGCCCGCGTGGCGCTGCTGATATTGACTCCTTCGACGGGTGAACTTCGCCTGCTGGAAACCAGGAAAGCGGCGGGCCGCCAGGAATGGATTCTGCCGGAGGACGCCGCCGCCATAGCAATCGCTTATGGTCCTCGCGGGCTGGACGAAAACCGGTTACGCGGCGCGGCTACGAAGGATCCGGAACTGATCGCGCAATTGGCCGAATACACGGAAAAAACGGCGCAGACGGAGATCGTACTCTCCGCGCTGACTGGGCGGCGCATGCATGACGACCGCGCGGTCGATGCCGCCTTGCAAGGGCTGGCTTCCACGGGCGGCGCTTCCAAACTGGACCGCAATGCCTCGCTCGACCAGCAGACTCTCTCGCTCTTCCGCACGTTGAATCCCGCCATCGGTTCCTATGATCCGCTAGCGCCCGAGCCCCGCCAACGCTGGCAGCAATCGGCCACTTTGGCCGCTTCGGTCGCGGGCCTATTCTTCGGCAACACCGTCGGACTGGCGGGCGGCGGCGCTGCATTGTTTCTGAACATGCGATCGCTGCTGTTTCCCCACACTGAATTGCGCTCCGCATTGCTGCGGGAGGCGCCGGAGGCCGCGCTATGCGCCGCCAAGGCCACCGCCTCGCGCACGAAGTTTGCGTATCTGTGGGCACGGCGGCTGCCGCAGGGCGCGGCGCCCCGGCTGCGGTTGAGCGGGCCGGCGCATCTGGCGATCGGCCTTCCGGCGGTGCTGCCCGTCGATGCTCCGGAAACCGATCTCGATGCGGCGGGCCGCGCTTTTCGCTGGACGCTGGTCGACGCCAATGGCGGCGCGGTCAATATCGCCGTCACCGTTCCCGCCAACGAGAAATGCATCCGCGTGGCGCGGATTCCGAAGACGGCGAAACCGGGAACATACAGGCTGATGGCGGATTGGGACTGGACCAGCGTCGCGGTGGGCGGCGAAATCACGCTGCATGAGGTTCCGGATCTGGGGACGCTGCGGCTGACGGCGGACTCCGCGGACCGCCTGGTCACCGGGGCGGGAACGGTACGCGCGCTGCTGGCGGGCGCGCCGGCGCACTTCATTAAGTCGCTGCAGCTGCGTCGTCTGGGCGACCCGTTGGCGCAAACGATGACGCTTCCCTTCGCGGCCGATCCGCAAGGCGAATGGCTCCAATTCGAGGTGAACACGGCGAGCCTTCCGGCGGGCCCTTATTCGCTCACCATTGGGCAGCAGGGCGGGGGACAGGCCGAACTCGCGTTGGCCATTCAGGCGCCCGCCCCGGCGTTCGCGAACCTGCCCATCGCCGTTCATGAAGGCCCGGTTCAGACCTTCACCTTGGCCGGGCAGGGCCTGGACCGGATTGAGAAAATCACGTCGAAATACGCCCGGATCGATTGGAATCCGGCCAGCCACCGGGCGCAGGTGACTTTGGCCGCCAAGGCCCCGACGGAAATCGATATTGAAGCCCACGTGGAAGGGCGGCATCAGCCGTTGCGGATCGCCGGCGCGTTGCGCGCGCTGGGTCCGAAACCGGTGATAATAGCTGTCAATCGCGCCCCGCAGGCGGCGGGAACGGTGGAACGCTTGGAGGGCGAGATTGACAGCCGGCATCCGGCGGCATTTTCATTGCAAGTCCGGAATCTTCCCGCGGCGGCGCGAGTCATTTTGAGCTGCCAGGATCCGGGGCTAACGCCGCCCGCCGTGGAGGCCAATCCGATGAGCGCGGATGTTCTGTACTTCACGATGGCGGCGAATAGTCCGGGGAACTGCACGCTGACCGCGAGTGTCAACGGATCCGCCGCGGTGGGCCTGGGACGGACTGTGGCGTTGCCGGCGATTGCGGGATTTACGTTAACGGATGAGGCAGCGGGAGCGCAGTCATTCAAAGGCACGCTCAGCGGCCAAGGACTGGAAGCTATCGCGCGCACGGGATGGACGGCGGAACTGTCCCGGGAAGTGACAGCGCTGCCGGGGCCGGAGCGGGACGGGCAGAAGCTGGAAATTGTGATGCCATGGCCGGCTCCGGCGCCGCATGCTCCGCTGCGGATTTGGCTGCGCGGGGAGACGGGGTCGCGGCTTACGACGGCCCGATTTTAGCCAGAATCCGCTCCCATCAGCCTACACCCAGTCGGCACAGAGGAGTTCGGCTTGGAGGAGGACGGTTTTGACGGCTTCCTCCTGGAGGTCGGGCGGGTAACCGTATTTGTTGAGGATGCGTTTGACGATGACACGGATCTTGGCGCGGGCGCCTTCGCGGTGTTGCCAGTCAATCGTTACACTTTTGCGGACTTGCGCGATTAGTTCGGCGGCGATCAGCTTTAATTGTTTGTCACCCATTACTTCCCGGGCGCTTTTGTTAGTGGATAAGGCGTCATAGAACGCTACTTCGTCGTTGGTTAGTCCGAGGTCTTCGCCTCGCTTGTTGGCGGCGTCCAGTTCCTTCGCTAGCTTTATTAGTTCTTCGATTACTTCCTGGGTGGCAATGGCGCGGTTGTGATACGCATTTAACGTTTTCTTGAGCTTTTCGGTGAAGAGTTGGGAGAGGACAACGTTGCGCTTGGATCTTAATTTGATTTCGTCCTTTAAGAGCTTCGCCAGAAGTTCGGCGGCGACGTTTTTGTGTTTCAGGCCTCTTACTTCGGCCAGGAAGCGGTCGTCGAGGATGCTAATGTCCGGCCTGTTCAGCCCGGCGGCAGTGAATACATCAATGATTTCATTGCCCGCGACGATGGCCTTGGCTGCCAATTGGCGGATCGCGGCGTCCATCTCTTCCGGGGACTTGGCGCCGGCTCCAGCGCGCTTGATGAGGGCGGCTTGTATGGCTTGGAAAAACGAAATGTCGTCCCGCAATTCGATTGCGGCATCGCTGCCGGCGCACAGGGCGAACGCTTTGGAGAGATCAGTAGTTGCCTGGACAAAACGGTTCTTGCCGTCTTCCTGCCCCAGGACGCGCTCCTGACCGGCGGGAATCAGGGAGAGGCGCTCCGCGGCTGAGCCGGTGGTCCATTTGTCCCAGTTAAAGCCGTGAAGAATGGCGCAGGCAATATCGTACTTCTCCAGCATGACGGCGATGGCCTGGGCTGTGTCGGGGGCGGGGTTGCCCTTGCCGCCGCTTTCGGTGTACGTCGCGATGGCGTGTTTGAGCTGGTCGGCGAGGCCAAGGTAATCGACAATGAGGCCGCCGGGTTTGTCTCGGAAGACGCGATTCACTCTGGCGATGGCCTGCATGAGGCCGTGGCCGCGCATGGGTTTGTCGGCATACATGGTGTGCAGGCAAGGGGCGTCGAAACCGGTGAGCCACATGTCGCGGACGATGACGATGCGGAAGGCGTCTTTACTGTCTTTGAAGCGGTTCGCGAGTTGGCGGCGGCGCAGCTTGTTGCGGATGTGCGGTTGCCATTCGGAGCCGTCTTCGGCGCTGCCGGTCATGACGATTTTTACGGCGCAGGATTGTTTCTTCTCTGTCTCCGAGTCATCGTCTTTCGCGCTGACCCAGCCCGGGCGGAGCTTCAGGATGGCGTTGTGGAGATCGACGCAGATACGGCGGCTCATACAGACGACCATGGCTTTGCCGTCCATGGCTTCGAGGCGGCGTTCGTAATGCTCGACCAGGTCTTTGGCGATGAGGGCGATGCGTTTCGGATTGCCGACGAGCGCTTCAATGGCGGCCCATTTGGTTTTGAGCTTTTGTTTGCGGTCCTCTTCTTCGCCTTCGGTGATTTCCTCGAACTCTTCGTCGATGTGCGGGAGTTCCTGTTCATTTAGCGCGAGTTTGGCGATGCGGCTTTCGTAATAAATGGGGACGGTGGCGTGGTCGGCAACGGCGCGCTGGATGTCGTAGACGCTGATGTAGTCGCCGAAGACGGCGCGGGTATTGGCGTCTGTCTTTTCGATGGGGGTGCCGGTGAAGCCGATAAAGGTGGCGGCCGGCAGGGCGTCGCGCATGTGGCGGGCGAGGCCGTCGATGAGATCGTACTGGCTGCGGTGGGCTTCATCGGCGATGACGACAATGTTGCGGCGGTCACTGAGGGCGGGCATGCGTTCGCCTTTGGGCGGGAGAAACTTTTGGATGGTGGTGAAAACCACGCCGCCGCTGGAGACGCGGAGGCGGTTACGGAGATCGTCGCGATCCGCGGCCTGGACTGGCGCTTGGTGGAGGAGTTCCTGGCAGCGTTGGAACTGGCTGAAGAGTTGGTCATCAAGGTCGTTGCGATCCGTGAGGACGACGAGCGTGGGGTTGCGCATGGCCGGGCATTGGATGATGCGGGCGGCGTAGAAGAGCATGGAGAAGCTTTTGCCGGATCCCTGGGTGTGCCAGACGACGCCGGCGCGGCGGTTACCGGGTTGGCCGCTGGCGCGGACGGTTTCGGTGACGGCGATGTTAACGGCGTGGAACTGATGGTAGCCGGCGATGATTTTGTTTAGCTGGCCGCTGTCGGGGTCCGATTCGAAGACGATGAAGTGTAGGAGGAGGTCGAGGAAGCGTTCCTTTTTGAACACGCCGCGGATAAGGATTTCGAGTTCGAGGGCGGAGGCGGGGGCGTGGATGTCGCCGTCAATGGTGCGCCAGACTTTGAACCACTCCTGGTTGGCGGTGAGGGAGCCGATGCGGGCTTGGAGGCCGTCGGAAATGATGAGGAGTTCGTTGTATTGGAGGAGCGAGGGGATTTGGGCGCGGTAGGTTTGGAGTTGTTGGTAGGCGCTCCAGATGGTGGCCACTTCGTGGGTAGCGCTTTTAAGTTCGATGACGGCGAGGGGGAGGCCGTTTAAGAAGACGACGATGTCCGGGCGGCGGTTGTGTTGGCCTTCGATGACGGTGAACTGGCTGACGGCGACCCAGTCATTGGCGTCGGGGTTATCGAAATCGACGAGTTTTGCGTAGTCGTGGGCGATCGTGCCGTCGGGTCGCTGGAATTCGAGGGCAACGCCATGGCGGAGGAGGTTGTGGAATTCGTGATTGGTGCGGATGAGGTCGCCGGCAGTGATGCGCCATACTTTGCGGAGGGCGCCGGCGATGGCTTCTTCGGTTAATTGGGGGTTGAGGCGTTGGACGGCGTCACTTAGACGCTCGGCGAGGATGACGTCGCAGAAGGAGTTGCGCTCGGTGGCGAGTTCGCCGGGGGCGATGTGTGGGCCGTGGGTGGTGGAGTAGCCGAGGTCGGCAAACCATTCGAGAGCGGCGGTTTCGACGGCGGATTCGTTGAGGGGGGAGGTCATCAATGGTGGCCGAGCGGCGGGCGTATAACTGGTTTGACTATGTCAAAGATTGGGACAGCGAATCAAGCTCTGGCAGAGAGGCTTGCCGGGGTATAGCACAAAAGCTATAATAAAACATAGGCGATGGCGTGGACAGTAGAAACTCTCAATGCCGTGGTGGACGGGGAGATTGCCTTGCTACCTGCCGATATGCGGGCCCGATTCCATTATGTTTCGGAGTTGATTGAAGAGTTCGGGCTGGAGCGGGTTCGAGAGCCACATGTCAAGCACGTTCGAGGTCCGCTGTGGGAGATGCGAATGAAGGGTAAGGATGGCATTTCGCGGGCGTTGTACGTGACGGCGGTTGGCCAGCGCGTCGTGGTAGTTCGCGTGTTCGTCAAGAAGACGCAAAAGACGCCGGACCGGGAGATTGTATTGGCGCTGCAGCGAGCAAAGGAGATACCAAGGTGACCAAAGTTAGCGATTTGCATGAGAAATGGATGAAGAGCAAGGAGTACCGGACGGCGCACGAAGAGCTTGCTCCGGAGTTCGCGCTGGCGCGGGCCGTAATTGAGGCCCGGGGGAGGGCTGGACTTACGCAGGAGCAACTCGCCGAGCGGATGGATACGACGCAGTCGGTGATTGCACGGTTGGAGAGCGGGCGGACCCGGCCTTCGACGCAAACGCTGGAGCGACTTGCGGCTGCGACTGGATCCCGTTTGCGGATTAGCTTCGAACCGGTTGGGGGGCGGAAGTAGGCGGGGACCGTGGGCGATGAAGCTGTCGAAGTCTTCAACTCATTCCGGGGCGGTGGCTTCGAGGGGCGGCGCCAGCCAAGTTCAATCGCTGCCTGCGCCATCGCTGGGGATGAGTTGTAACTCGCGGGGATTTTCGAGTAACCACGCCCTTCCTTCGCGTCTCAGCTCGCCGACACACGACAGGGGGATGCGGTCTTCGTAGGAACGGACGGCAAGCCCGTGATCGACGCCGGAAAGATCGACTGTGACGTTTCGGGGGAGGCCTTCCACGGTAGTCGCGAGAACAGCGCGCCCGCGGTCTCCTCCCTGGTGGTCGAGGCGCCTGACCAAACCCGTTAGCTCAATACCGGCGGTGGTTTCCGTTTCGCGGAAGATGCGGGCAGTCTCGCGAATGATCGGAATGACATCGGGGGTAATTGACGCGAACCTGGGAACGCTAGGCGGGGGCAAGCGCAGCGGCGCCCAGGAAAAGTTAAACTCGATGCCACGTTCGCCGCTGCCTTCGTGGAGGCCGATGATGGCTTCGCATAGGTTTGCACTGACGCCGGCTTGGACCGCACGTTGCATGGGTTCGATTCTGCCGGTGGCGGCAACTTCGCGGGAGGCGAGTTCGAGGGCGTGGACGGCTTCGGCTAGCGTGCGCATGGTTCGGCGCTCAAAGGGTTCGTCCACGAGGTCGTCTTCGATAGGATCGGGACGCTGCGCGATACGGGGGCTCACGGGGGAAATGATCGTGAGAATGTAGCTGCCGCGTTGAGGCATGCCGAAGCGGGCGTGATCGAGGAAGCGCATGGCCTGTTCGGGCTTACGCCTGGCGTAGACCGAACGCCGTTCGACGGCGGCGCATGCGGCGGCGAGCATGAGGTTGCGAGCCTGTTCGTAGACGATGCGGCCTTGTTCGAGGGAGATTTCGCCGGCGTGGTTGGGTCCGGGCAGGCGAGGCCGGACCAAGTCGGCGTTGGTGGTTAAGAGGTCTTCGAGGATTTCGAGTTGGGAGCGGCCTTCAGAGAGTTCCAGTGTTTGGAGTACTTCGGCGATACGGTTCGGGTAGTCGCGGAGGTTCGCATCGAGGGGCAAGAGGACTTCGAAACTTTCCCCTTCCAGTTCTTTGGCCCAGAAAGCACCGTTTTCAATCTGGCTTGCCTGGAACCAATGGTGGGCGCGCAGGTAGGACAATAATTCGAGAGGGCGAATGGAGCGGAGCGTGTCGATGTCGCGAATGGTGGCCTTCATGGAAATTGCTCGTTACCAATACGTTGTATGATACTTTGCAGTTCGGCAACGGTAAACTGACTGGTCCTGGGGAGGTGGACGGTTACCGTTGCGGTGTTTCCCGTTGCCGGTTCGCCGCGAAGGGAGATCCAATAGCCACAGTAGCGCATGGCGAGTTCCTGTTCCGAGTGGTTGAGCCAGTCCGTTAGATCGTTGGGTACGAGGACGACGATCAATATGCGCGGTATCAGCACGTTGGTGGGCCGCAGGTCATCGTAGTTCTTGAGCTTTAGCGCGAATGGAACGTCGGTGCTGGTAATGGTGACGGAGGACGTGCACTTGACCTGGGCCTCCAGCCGGGGAGAGCGGATTGTTCCGGCGCCTCCGCGTTAATGGAAGATAAGATCGACGCTGTCGTCATCGACGGTTGGTTCCGTAACCGAAATTTGAGAGACGGCTGCGACGGCGCGGACGTAGGCGTAGCTGAACTGTTCCTTTTGCTGGTCGAGCGTCATCTTTGGGACCGATTGTACAGGGAGTTGGGGCGGCGTTACGCTTACGCGACCTTTTTTGGAACTACTGCCATGACGAGTTCTTTGCCGAGGGCGGCGAGGGCGGCGGCGAGCTTGCGATCCTTTGTTTCGTGGTCCGGATCCAGGATGCGGCGGACGACCGCTTCGGTGACTCCGAGCCGTCTGGCGAGTTCGACGTTGGTGATGCCGGCTTCCTGGACGGCCTGATAGATGGCGAGTTTTCCGGCAATGCAGAATGGAACGGTGATGAGGCGCTGGACGCGTTTGAGGGCGGAGGGAGGCGGGACGACTTCCTTTTCGGCGATGCTGTGGGCGATGGCGCTGGCAAGGAGATCGGCTGATTCTTCGAGCGCTTCGTATTCATTTTTGCCGCCCGTGATGGTTCCTTTGAGATCCGGGAAGCGGACGATCACTTCGCCGTCGGCGCAGCGTTCCAGGATGGCGGGGTATTGGAGGGGGAACATGTAAGAACTCGTTGAGATCGACGATTCTCAGTAGCCCTCAGGCGGACTTTAGTATCCGAAAGGCATTCTGGCTGTTGCTTACCGGCATTTCATCCCAGGTGATTCCGTCCAGGAGCCGGCCCGTCTTCTTCTTTCTTGTTCCGCCCCACTGCTTAAAAAAAAACGGGACTTGATATTCCTGGCACAGTTCGCGAATCCCGCGTGCCCATTCTGGCTGCATTGTGCGGGCCCCTGGCCCGGACTCGCCGCCGGCGATAACCCAATCGATGCCGCGAAGGTCGAATTTTCCAAGATCTTCGAGCAGGGGCTCGATCGAGAGAAATTTTGTTTGCGCGCCGGTGGATTTGAGTTCTTCAATGCGATGCAGGTATCGTCTTTGCTCGACGCTAACCCCCATCCAAACATTCGGCGGCCAATCGAGGAGAGAACTCAGTTCGGCGAGTCTGTCGGCGCGCTTCGTAAGAACTTGAAACCTATGCCAATGAGCGAGCCGCATGACCTTGAATACCCGTTGAATGTAGGCACGCGGAACTTCCGCGTGGAAGAGGTCGCTCATGCTGTTCACGAATATTGTTTGCGGTTTTCTCCATTGCAGTGGGAGTTCCAACATGTGTTCCTGCAGGGTAAGTTCGAAACCCGCCGCGTAGTTCCGTTGACCCATAGCCTGCAATCGCTTTGCAAGGCGTTCCGCGTAGCAGTGTTTGCAGCCAGGGCTGATCTTTGTGCACCCGGTGACAGGATTCCAAGTGGACTCGGTCCATTCGATGCTTGAGCCGTTTGCCATACTTTAACGATCACATCTTTAGAATGTGGTCCGCAATCCGGAGAGCGAGTTTACCCCCCTGGGGGTTGCCAGCGGCGAAGCAGAACATGAAAAGGGGGGAGTTCCTGGAGTTGTAGAGGATCGCAGGCTGTTTCGCGACGTGAGGGTATACGGTTTCGAGGCGCGCGAGAAAGTAGTCAGCGAGAACCTGAATTCTCTCCTTCACGAGGCGTTCTTCCGGAGGTTCGGGCTCGAATTCCTCGAAGAGCGATCCTGTGACGGGTTGCGAGTTCGGCTGGTAGAATTCACGATCCCAGTCTGTCGTTCCGAGCAAGTCGTCGAGCTTCGCTCTCCAAATTTCAGGGATCTCGCCATCGTTCGTGAGCATGCGGTTCACGCCACTCAGCGGAAAGAGCACCCAGAGGTCAATCGCCTTGGTCCTGGCAATGGCCTCAATCGTCGTCCACTTTACCTGAACGCCATAAGGGTCCAGGAACAGCACCGCGCGGCGGTTTCGCCACTGTTCAGCGCAGAGCCTTTCGATTGCCGCGTTCGCGTCCTCGTTGCGGACCGTGATTGAGTTGGCGAGTTGCGGGAATTCGTGCCGAAGGGCTTCTAGCTTTAGGCATCGACTTGGACGCTTTTCGATAAATATGTACTGGTCAAACGCCGGCTTCGACTTCAGCGCGATCCGCGCGGATCCATCCAAAAAGGGTTCAATGTCGTGATCGTCAGTCTCGGAAAGCTGCATTTGGGCGGACGATTTCGCTTTTTTTCGGGCTTTGGCTGTTGCGGTATCTTCCCGACTACCGGTTCCAGCGAAGGCGTCGATGTAAAACTTTTGGAACGGCTGGTTGCGAAGGGCAGTAGTAAATGAGTCCAAATACTTGCTCAAGATTGACAGTTTTTCATCCGTCCATCCTCCGCCAAAGACATGAGTATCTTTGGACACGATAGGCTCCTTGCTAATGGTCTATGTTGATGAGTTTATCAAGCCGCGCCCATTGCGTGTTGAAATACCCCTGAATGACCACTCTGGGCTCCTGGTAATTCGGGGTCGGCCATCAGGAATCGCCTACAAGCCCGCTTAGAGAGTGCACTGCGATTACACATCCTCCCATCTCTTCGGCGTTAGCTCATGGTTTTGAAATTCGTCCGCTATTAGTGTTTCGAGGACGTAGCGATCGGCGCATCTGGCGTGCGAGCGCTTGGTGAGATCTTGCTGGGAAACAAAATGGTAAAGGTCCGACGTTTTGCAGATCATTATCGGCAATCCACTTCGCGAGACTCCACACCTGACGACCAGGTCATCTGGTGGCAGTAGTGTTGTTCCGTGAAAGTCGGGGAATGGGTGTTTCGTCCGTTCTTCGGGTGGCATCAGGCGCCAATAAAACCAAATCCTCATCGGTCGGAATTCGTCGGCGGAATCAGCCAAGTGCTGAGCGGGAGCGAGTCGGTCCGACCACAGTTCGACAAATATGCCATGCCGTAAGAGTTCGTTCACCAGGGGCGTAAAGTCGTCGTCTCCAGCAATCAGGATTGCACGGCTCATGTTCTTAGCGAATGCGTGGCTCAGCATCTCAACTGTCAGCAAAATATCGACGCGTTTTTGGCGGAGTCCTCTTGCACGTTCGCCCACCAGACGGCCCTCCCTCACGTGCCACCTCGGCTTAGCACGGATTTCGCTGACGTACTGCTCATCGATTCGAACGGTAGTGGAATGGGAACTTGACGGCGAGGCCGCGGCGGGATTCGACTCAGGAACGCAGTCATAATAGAAAATTTTCTCGATGTCGCGTCTTTTCGAGCCGTGCTGGCCGGACATCGCTTCGTCCAAGCCTGCGAGGTCGGGCAAGCATTCAAGATTGTAGTAGCGCTTCGTGTACGCTGCAAACTTACTTCGGAGATAGCCACCGTCAACGAATAAATATGTGCTCATATGTGCCCTTCGATGTGAGCTTATCGAGAGATCACTGGGAGTTCGCCGCTGAGTAGTTTCGGCAGCAGGATGTCGCGGAGCGCCGCGAGGGTGCGGGATTGGATCCGGTTAGCGTCCGTCTGTTCGTAAAGCGATGCACAAGTACGGTGAAACTCAGAGAGAATTTCTCGATTGTCAGGGATCGTGACCCTCCATTCCGAGATGATTTCCGGGCTCACTGCGGGATATGCTCCGCCGTCGGCCAATTGGCCGAGATGCTCGAAAACTTCTGGCTGGGTCATCGCGGCATGAAGAAATGACCATGGAGCCTTAGTCGGGGTGAGGACGGCGAAGCCTGTGGATGCGACGCGATTTTTCGGAGGGTTAATCGCGAGAAAGTAGGAACCTCGGTCCGGCCGAACCGTCGAAAGAACAGTGTCGCCATGTGTGAGTCGACGGCGAGCGCGACTGGGTTCCTCGCCGCGATAGTAGATAGGAACGTTCGCTATATCTCCGCGACTCACTTCTGATATCTCGACATACTCAAGTAGTTCCAAGTTGTCGTTCTTGCTTAGCGTCAAGGCATTAATTGCGCAGATGTCCTTAATCGGGGTGCGGTCCCAGCCAACCGGCAGTTTTCCATGCTCGGTTCCTTCGAGATGCTCGGGGAAGAGGGCGGCGGTGGCGGGGTCGAGGCCGGCGGGTTGGCGGCCGTCGAGTTTGGCGCGGACGGGGTCGAAATCCACGAACCAGCTCTGGAACAGCGCTCGCGCCATCGCTTCCAGCGTCGCGTTCATCCGGCGGTTTAGTTCGATTTTGTCGTCGAGGGCGCCGAGGATTGAGGCGATGGCTTTTTGTTCGGGGAGGGGTGGAAGCAGAATTAGTAGTCGATGTAAATCATTTCTATTTACTCCGGGTACGCTGCTCTTGTCGCTACAGGATAGAAAATCTATGGTCCTGAGCAGATACGAAATGAATCGGGGATCGTTACCCTTGAAATCTTTCACCCAAAGCGTCGTGTTCAGTGGCCAGTAGTCGCCCTCGACGAGAAACACCTGACCGATCGTGCCGTAACGTCCGGTGATGACACCCGGTCCCGCCACGCCGACCTCTGAATGGTAGTCTGAGATTCCTGACGAAGAGACGACGGGGACCTTTCCATGTCGACGATTCTGCGACGGGAGATCAAACCCACGTTGGAGGGTGATCGCGTCGCCGAGGGCCAGCCGGGACCATTCACCCGCCATAGCCCAACCCCTTGAGGTTCGAGCGGATAGCGTCCTCGAGTTTTGCGGATTCGGCGAACTGGGCGTTCAATTCGGCGACGAGGCGCGCCATTTTCGCTTCGAACGGCTCGCCGTCATCCTCGATATCCTCGGCGCCGACGTAGCGGCCAGGGGTTAGGACGTGGCCGTGGGTGGCGATGTTATCGGTAGTCGCTGAGAAGCAGAAGCCGGGGTGATCGGCATAGGCCCTGGCGCCCTTTTCGCCGCGCCAAGCGTGGTAGGTTCCGACGATGCGTTCGACATCGGCGTCGGTGAGTTCGCGGTGGACACGGTCGATTAGCGTCCCGAGTTTGCGGGCGTCGATGAAGAGGGTCTTGCG